>Ga0181537_10003809_pt1 | contig 12744 bp, 6 predicted proteins | sample PEATcosm2014_Bin_39_FD_119765 | JGI IMG/M metagenome (GOLD analysis project Ga0181537, IMG submission 119765) | Peatland microbial communities from MTU Mesocosm Facility, Houghton, MI, USA - PEATcosm2014_Bin23_10_metaG | ecosystem: Environmental > Terrestrial > Soil > Wetlands > Peat | place...
ACCTCTCCGCGGGCTCGCTGTCGAGAAGGCCGAGCGAACGGAGTTCACTCAGGCGCTCTTTTTCGTTCTCGGGTTTGGCTGGTGCACTCATGACGGTATCTCTCTCGCTTCAACGTAAGAGTAGGCCCTTCGAGGCAAGGATTGAGCGTGGCTGCGCGAGAGGAACCCGAACCCCGTTCTCCCGGTTAGCGGGTAGGTCGACTAGACGCGGATGAGGCGTCGCAACATGCCGTAGACCTCTTCACACGGCACGGCGGTTGACCACAGAAATCCTTGGCCGTAGTCGCACCCGAGTCGGTGGAGAGTCTCAAGTTGCGCTTCAGTTTCGATCCCTTCGGCCGACATAGTCATGCCGAGCTTCTGACCCAGCGAAATGATCGCTTCGAGCAAGGTGTCGTTGCGAACGCTGTCTTCGGTGTGACTGACGAAGGAGCGGTCAATCTTGATAATGGTCGGACGTAGCAGTGCGAGGTAGGAGAGCGACGAGTAGCCGGTGCCGAAGTCGTCGAGCGCGAAGCCGACGCCCATGGCGCTAATGCGTTCCATCACACTCAAACTCTCCGCGACGTTCAGAAGCATGGCGCTTTCGGTGATCTCGAGCACGAGTCGCTCGGGAGCGAGACCGCTCTTGGTGAGAGCGGCTTCGACCATGCCGACGAGGTCCGGGTCGTGGAACTGGTGGGCGGAGAGATTGACAGCTACGTAGGGGAGGGGACTCCCCGGCGCGACGTACCACGAGCTCGCCGCTTCGACGGCCTCGCTGAGGGCGAAGGCGCCGAGCTCGAGAATGAGGTCGCTCTTTTCGGCCAGGGGGATGAAGATGTCGGGCGGGACCCAACCGCGGTCGGGATGACGCCATCTCATGAGAGCCTCGAAACCCATGATCTCGAGAGTGTCGAGGTTGACGATGGGCTGATAGTGCATCGAGAGGTCGCCAATCTGGAGGGCTCGTCGCAGTTGCTGGACGAGTTCGAAGTGACTGACGGCCTCTTGGTGCATGCTGGGAGTGAACAGGGCAAAACGACCGCGGTTAAGTCGTTTCGCTTCGTAGAGTGCGACGTCGGCTTTTTGGATCAGCTCGCTGCTGTCCTGGCAGGTCTCATCCCACACGATGATGCCGACGCTGGCGTGCTGGTCGAGGCTCAGGCCGTTGAAGACGAAGGGCTCGGTGAGAACATCGATCAGGCGCGTGGCCACCTCTTCGGCCTCTTCGACGTTCTTGAGACCTTCCGCCAGATAGAGAAACTCATCGCCGCCAAAGCGCGAGAGCGTGTCGGTGTCGCGCGTGACGAGTTCAAAGCGACGAGCGATGCCGTTGAGCAGTTGGTCACCGACCAGGTGTCCGTGGGCGTCGTTGACCCCTTTGAAGTCGTCCAGGTCCAACAAGAGAACAGCTCCCAGTCCACCTTGTCGCGCGACACGGGCGTGGGCTTGGGCCAAACGATCTTCGAAAAGAGCGCGATTCGCGAGCCCGGTGAGCGAGTCGTGCAGTGCTTGGTGCGAGAGCTGATCGGCGAGAGTTCGCTCTTCGGTGATGTCGCGCTCGGAAGAGACGAAGTACAGAATCTTGCCGGAGGCGTCGCGCGCGGCCGACCTCGACACTTCCGAGATAATGACGCGACCGTCCTTGCGGAGGTAGCGCTTGACGTAGCGAACTTGATCGACCTGCTCGGAACTGAGACGAACAAGTGTGTCCTCGGTGATGCCGACGTCGTCGGGGTACGTGAACTGCTTTGAGTCGTGGCCCATCAACTCTTCGCGTGAGAATCCAACGAGACGACAGAAGGAGTCGTTTACCGCAATCACGTGGTCTTCGAAGTCACTAAAGAGCATGGGCGCCATGTTGTGCTCAAAGGCCAGGCGGAAGCGCTCGTCGCTGGAGCGAACGATCTCCTCGTTGCGTTTGAGCTGTTCGGCGTCGCGAAGCCGTCCGATACCGTACGCCAGTTCCGCGGCCAGCTCGTTGAGCGTCTCGACTTCGTTAGGACCAAAGTAGTTCGGCTGTTCGCTGTAGATCGCCATCACACCGATGGTCTCGTTCTGGACCTTGAGGGGGAAGGTGCAGACCGAGCGAAGGCCGTACTGTTCAACCCGGGCTCGCCGAGAGGGAAGCATTCCTGGGACGGTGAGCATGTCGTTGACCACGCGGGCTTCGCCGCTACGGACGGTCGTTCCCACCGGCCCTTGGCCCAGCTCTCCATCACCCCAGCTGAAGCCAAAGTCAACGAGCATGTCGGTGGCGCCGGCTGACGCCTCGACGCGGATGGACTTCTCCTCGTCGTGCTCGAGGTAACCCACCCAGGCCAGCGGGTAGCCACCGGCGTCGACGGTGGCGTGACAGATGTCTCGAATCAATGACGGCTCGTCAGTGGCGTGGACCAGCACTTGGTTGCCCGCGCTTAAGGTTTGCACGGCCCGCGTGAGATAGATGCGCTCGGTAATGTCACGTCCATTGCCCACGATGCCGCGAATGGCCTCATCACGGAGGCAGTTGGTGAGAACGCCCTCGACGAATCGCCACTCACCCGAGGACGAGAGGAATCGTAAGACGACGGGGTGATCGGGGGAGTCGCCGTTGAGGGTGGCCGCGACGGCCTCCTCAGCCAGCGTGTGATCGTCGGGGTGGATGAGTTCAAAGATGTTGCGGCCGATCTGAGAGTTCGGTTCGTACCCAAAGAGTCGATCGACCACTGGGTTGGTGTAGCTGAAGCGAGCGTGTTCGTCAATGACCACGATTAAGTCACTGGATTTCGCTACCAGTGTTCGGAACCACTGTTCTGACTTGCTCAGCGACAACTTGGCTTCCTCGAGGGCGCTCACCGTGTCGATCGACTCTTCGAGCGCCACGTCGCGCTCGCGAATCGAGCTGGCGTTAGAGATGCAGAGGGAGATCTCCTTGGCGACCTCTTCGAGCCCGCGTACCGTGTCGACGTCGAAGGATCCAGCGCTCTTGTCGTAGATAGAGATGACGGCCTTGCGACCGTCCAGTTCGAGGGGGAGCGAGACGCTCGACACCAGGCCGAACTCCGCGGCCCGTTCTTTCCACGGACCGAAGAGAGGTTGCGTGTCGAAGTTGTCAGCCACCTGCGTGGTCCCGGTGCGAAGGGCCGTTCCGGTCGGGCCGAGGCCGCTCTGTTTCGATCCCCACCACGACACGATGCCGTCGTACAGGTACCCAGAAACTCCCGAGGAGCTGACGATGTCAACGCCACCCTCCGTCGAGGCCACGCCGATCCAGGCGAGCGCGTAGAGACCATCCTCTACCAGGAGGTCACAGATCCGTTGCATAGCCGTCTCTTCGGTGATCCCGAGCAGCGCCACCCTATTAATGGAGGCGAGCAACTCCACGAGACGGCGCTCCTTCACGATGTGAGTGATGTCGTCAAAAGCCGTCATTACTCCGGTGACCTCTCCGCGGACGATCAAAGGCCAGATTTTGAGCGATAGCCACTTGCGAGCTTTGTCACCGACCAGGACTCCGGCAATAATTCCCGCAACGCTCTCACCCGATTTCAGCGTGTCGAGAGCAAGAGGGCTCTGAGAGACGCACGGGGTGCCTTCGAGGTTAATAGCGCCGTTCTCAAAGTCCGTTGACGTTTTACCGATCAGTACGTCACGCGAGCACTCCAGAATCGCTTCGGCCGCGCTGTTGCAGTCAATAATGACGCCTTGCGCGTTTCGGAGCATCATGCCCGTCGTGATCTTGTCCAACAAGTTTGTTGAAGAAAAGACTTTCTGAATGGGGTTGAGGACGTCAAGTTCTGGCGCGGTCTCTAACACTTTTAGTGGTGTTTGCATATCCCGACACTCCCCAACGCGGTGCTGTCTCATCAACAGATCGATGGTAACTGTGAATTGTCTGGTTTCTGAGAATTGGAGTCGAGTTGTTAATGTCTTGCGATTACGTGGACTAACGGGTGAAGCACTGATGCCATGTCATATGGAGAACAAAGTTCTCTTCTCAATTAGTGGCGTGGATGCCCAACGCTGCGCGTATGAATGCCGTTCCACTTGGCCTTTGATTTGCTGATCGGTCCGCCCGAAGTATCGCCGTTACTCATGAAGATTGAGTGCCGTGAATCTGACTCTCGCAAGGCCCATCAGCGTTCTTCGAGGGCTTCTCTCGCCGGGGTAGGTCGACCAATGATAAATCCCTGCACGTGATCAACACCGAGCTCGCGAAGCAAGCGAAGTGTCTCATCATCTTCGGCTCCCTCGGCGATCGTCTGCATACCAAAGGCTTTGGCCAGATTGACGACGGCCGAGATCACGTGTTGACTGGACAGCTCGTCGCAAAGGTCGCGGACGAACTCTCGATCGATCTTGATGTAGGAGACCGGCAACCGCTTGAGATAGTTAAAGCCCCCGTAACCGGCGCCGAAGTCATCGAGCGCGACCTGACAACCGATCGCGTTGAGGCCCCGCACGAAGCGTTCGGCCGCTTCGATGTCGCGCACCAAGGCCGTTTCGGTGATCTCGCACACCATCTTGTCCGGCGACGCCCCGTGCGTCTCAATGGCGCTCTCGATCATGGCCAGCATGTTCGGATCAGTGACTGACTTGGCTGACACGTTGAACTCGACCGCGTGGCCGAGGGCCGAGAGGCGCGCCGTCTCGTTCACGACCCACCGGTCAATCTCGGTCACGAGTCCGTACTCTTCGGCGGTCGGTAGGAACTCATAGGGCATGACGACGTCGCCGTCCGGGCTGATTAGGCGGATGAGCAGTTCGTGCTGAATCACCTCGTAGGTCGAGAGATCGACGATGGGCTGGGAATAGAGGACGAAGCGTCCGTTGTCCAGTGCGTCACGGATCCGCCCTACCCAGGCGAGCTTCTCGAGCTCACGCTTCATCTTGATCTGTTCGTTGGCTCGCTCGGTTATGTCCTCGAAGACGATGACCGCTCCACTCAGTCCTTCGTTCATGAGTGGAGTCGCGCTGTAGGCGACCGCGACGGTTGATCCGTCGGTGCGTTGAATGACGTCGCTCTCGACGACGAGGGACTTGCCGTGCGTCCAGACGTCAGCCAGAGGACACTCGACCGAATCGGGAGATCTCATTCCGGCGCTCTTGAGTTGGAAGGACTCGCAGGTGGAACGGCCGATCAGACTTCCCGGGTCCAGGTGAAAGAGTTTTCCCGCCGCGGCGTTGGCGAAGGTAATGATGCCGGCGTCGTCGGTGGCGATCATTCCTTCGGCCATGTTGTCGGTGATCGCCAACAGGAACTCGCGGGACTGTCGTAGCTCTTGCTTGGCCTGAACGTGGATCGTGACGTCCAATGACACGCCGACGATGCGCTCGGGCAGGCCGTCTTTTCCGGCGACGAGTTCGGTCTTCATGCGTACCACCCGGTTCTCGCCGTCGTCGGCTGCGATGCGATGTACCAGCTCTGCTGAGCCCTGCGCGAAGGTGTGGTCGATGGCTTCTTGGAAGGCGGCTCGATCGTCCGGGACGACGAAGGAAAGGAAGGACTGGTAACTTGCCTTCCACGTCTCGCGTGTTGTCCCGTAGATCGAGTACATCTCGTCGGCCATGAACTCAAAGTTGTCACTGCGAAGGTTCCACTCCCAGTGACCGACGTGGGCGAGTCGCTCGGCTTCTCGTAGGTGCGCTTCGTTTTGCGCCAAGCTCTCGGCGTCGCGAATCCTTCCGATCCCGTAGGCCAAGTTGTCAGCGAGTTCCTTCAACAGCTCGATCTCACCGTCACCGAAAGTTCCGAAATCGTTGCTGTAGATCATGAGCGCACCGATCGTTTTGCCCGCGATGTTGAGCGGGAGAACGCACGTCGAGCGAACGCCGTACCTCTCGAGTCGCTCTCGCCACGGGGCACATTTCTTGGAACGGCGAACGTCTTTCGTGACCTGCACCGTTCCCGTGCGAATGGCCGTGCCGGCCGGACCACGGCCCAAGATGTTGTCGCCCCAGCTAATGGGTAACTCGTCGAGGTAGTCGGTCTGTCCATGCCCGGCGACAACGCGAAGAGACTGAGAGTCGTCGAACTCCACGTAACCCACCCAGGCCAGCATGTACCGGCCCGATTGCGTGATCACTCGACAGATATCCTCGACGAGCGACGCTTCCTCCGTCGCGTGAATGAGCAGGCGGTTCGAGTGACTGAGTGTTCTAAGTGCCAGTGACAGCAGTTCCTGCTCCGTGGCGTCGCCCCCTGAAACGAGGATCCCGCGGATGTCAGGTTCGTCCATCAAATTGTGGGCGTAGCTGTCAAAGACGCGCCACGCGTGCAACGAGTTTCCCCGAAAGCGAAAACGGGAGAAGCCACCGGAGTACTTTCCCCGGACGAGGGAGCGGAGTTGGTTGGCGACTTCACGGCGATCGTCCGGGTGAACAAAACTGAGAGCCTTTCGACCCAGCACTTGAGAGGGCTCAATGTTAAACAGCGAAACTGCGACACTGTTCGCGTACTGGATGGTGCTGTCCGGTGCCACTACCGCGACGGGCGTTAAGAGGCGATCGGCAATCCGAGCGAGTTCGGAGTAGTCGGAGTTCAGGGTAGGCTGCGAGAGCTCAGCGGACATGCATACAGCCTGGTGGTAGCGGCGGCAAATTGTGCCGGTCATTGCGCTCAAATCCCTAGACAAAGCGTCCTAGGTAATGAGAAGCGTGATCAATTCTGCCTGGGAGTGGACGCCAAACTTCTCGAATATGGAACTCAGGTTGTTACGCACGGTGCTTTGACTGACGAAGAGCGCTTCGGCGATGCCCGGGACCCGTTCGCCCCGCAGTAGCCGACTCAGCACTTCCCACTGACGAGAACTGAGAGTGCTCAGTTGAGGGAATCGGGCAACGTCGGGCATGTTGTCCATGCTGTCGAAGATGCCACTGGCTTGCACCTCCGATGCGATTCGCCACAAGCGATGCTCCAACTGCGCCACACGGTCGGGCTGTTTTTCGACGGCCTCATCCGACTGGGGCACCACGATAAAACAGAGGGCGGGAGTGTCGGCGAGAGCGGCCACAATGCATCGAAGGTTCTGCGTGCCGCCGAGATGGTTGAGGGCACCCATCGGAAGTGACATGGCGTAGCCCTGGGCGGAATCACGGCGCTCGAGTAGTTGCTGGGCCAACTTTCGCTCCTCAGGGTTGCGCAAGAGTTGGCGTCCGATGAGGTGATGGGCCGTGATGCCGAGAACTGATTTGACGTTGTTACTGATGGTGGTGATCACCCCGTCGGCGTTGGTCAGGCCCACGGCCTTGCTGATAGGGGTATACCCCAGATAACGGACGAGGGGACTGTCGAGTTCACCCAGCCGTTCACAGACTTCCGCGAGAGCGTACTGACGTTTCCCAAATCCGATAGCGCTCACCCACAGTGAGATGACCGGGGCCGGCGACACCTTCGATTCTCGAAGATGGCGGTGCGAGCGAAAGTAGTCGATCTTTCCATCCGCCAGCGCCTGGAGCGCTACGCGCGCGTTCTCTCGATCGTGAGACTCGTAGAGATCGTAGATGGGGTGATTTAGAACCTGGTCTTTCGTCTGCTTCACCTGTCCGAGGAACGTACTGGTGCAGTATTTGACCGTGAAGTCAGAGAGGTCGACGAGAACGAGAGGAAGTTCAAGGTTCTGCACCGAGTTCCATAAATCCTGGTCTGCCACCGCGAGATCAGCACTCACTACGCCCCCAAGACTCTCAAGCGTTCTCAGAACGCATCGTACGCCAACATGGCGAACGGGTGAAGTTGTCGAAGGCGTGCCCGTGTGGAAAAGCGTCGACGGGACTTACGCGACGTCGCGTAGACGCTCGGCCTCGCGTCGCTGCAACGTGGTGATGGCGCTCCGTCGAAGACGTCGTCGGTCGTAGCGATCCTTTTTGGCCATGGAGATAAAGGCGATAGCCAAAGCCAAGAGGGAGAGCATGACGAGCGCAAAGCCCAAGAAGTACGTCGCCGCCATGTTCATGCAGTGTGTAGTGACGCCTTCGCCGGTGAACAGACTGACCGTGCCGGAACAGACCGCGGCGGTTGCGTGAACCCTGGTCAAGAGCCACACCCCGACTCCCAGCGTCGCCAAACTCATCACAATGGAGACTCTTCGCATTAACAACAAACGTACAACGCAGCCTCTGTAAAACCGCGGCAATTGACCCAGGGATTAAAGGAGACCCACTCGAAGTGCGGTGTCTCGAGGCGTGATGAAGCGCTGCCGTTTTAGACCGAGGTCGTTTCCGGAAGCGACTTGATCTCACTCGACTGGAAGGAGAGTCGACTTGCGGGTGAGGGACGCGAGATGAAGTATCCCTGAGCGAGGTCGCAACCGAGGTCTCCAATGAGGTCCAGGGTCTCGACGTCTTCGATACCCTCAGCCACCACGCGAAGACCCATCTCGTGACCGAGATTGATCGTCGCGCGCACGAGTTCCATCTCACGGCCGTTACCTTCGGCGTTCAAGGCGGTGATGAACGTTCGGTCGAGCTTCAGTTCACCGACGGCCAGACTCGAGAGGTAGGCGAGCGAAGTGAAGCCGGCTCCAAAGTCGTCGATCGAGACCACGATGCCGAGGTCGCGCAACTGCAAGATGACGGCCTGCGAGCGCAGGAAGTCGGTGATGATGGTCGTCTCGGTGATCTCAATGACTACGGCTTCGCCCGGCAACTGGTGGCGTTCGAGGAGGCTCTTGACCAGTCCCAGGAACTCGGGCTCCAAGAGGTCGCCCGTCGCGACGTTGACCGAGACGGCAAGTTCACGACCCGAGGCACGCCACTCGGCGCACTGGGCCAGCGCTTCGTTCAGCACCCACGTGGTGAGGGGCCACATCAGCCCGGCCTCTTCGGCCAAGGGGATGAACTTCATCGGAGGAACCAGACCCAACTTGGGGTGAGGCCAACGCACCAGTGCTTCTACCGCCAAGATCTGACCGGTCTTAAGGTCCAGCTGGGGCTGGTAGTGAAGGACGAACTGCCCTTCTTTAACCGCCGTGCGAAGTTCGTCCAAGAGGTTCGGCTGATCTTCGCCGCCATCAATGTCTTGGTCGTAAAAGACGTAGGGCGCGTTACCGAGCTTGGCTCGATACATCGCCACGTCAGCACACCACATGAGGGCGGACCCGTCCATTGCGTTGGCTGGCACGAGGGCAATACCGATGCTCGCGCCCACGGTGGCCTTGATCTTGTTCAGCATGAAGGGCTCGTTGATCTCGCTAATAATGCGTTGAGCGACTTCCACGGCGTCGCCGGCGTCGGCGTCCATGAGGACGACGGCCAACTCGTCGCCGCCCAACCGAACCACTGACCCGGAGAGACCGACGGCCCTCACGAGTCTCGGACCTAACTGACGCAGGAGTTCGTCTCCGGCGGGGTGGCCAAAGGAGTCGTTGATCTCTTTGAAGTGATTGAGGTCAACGAAGAGAAAGGCCATCTCGCGAGGGGTGGCGCCCTCACCGGACTGCTCTTCAAAAAAGACGTCCAGCACTTGGGCTAGTTGACGCCGGTTACCGAGACCCGTCAGCTCATCCGTGTGGGCTTGACGATTTCGCTCTTCGGTCAAGATTCTTAGTGTTCGTGCGGAGAGCGCTAGGCGAACGCCGACCGTGACGAGCGTGCCCACCGCGAGCCAGAACGCGACGCGGGTGATGTGATTGATGGTTCCGTACACCAGAATGAAGAGACCGCCCGTCGCGGCGATACCCGGGAATGTGAAGCTCGACACTTTTTGAGGACGCAACGGATCCGCGTGTCGGGCGGGCTGCCACACGGACAGCGACATCAAGAAGATGGCGGTGGGCCAGGCTATCTGATTGAAGTCGGCTCCGAAGACACCGGCGGACGGACCGACAAGGTTAAACGTGTCACCAATGACGATGACGGTGAGTCCCGCCGCCAAGAGATACCACTGGGCCGATCCACGCCCTGAGAGGAGAACGGTGCCACCGATGGCGAGCAGAAGAAGCATCAAGTCTCCCACCGGATACGCCAAGTTGACGGCGGTGGAGAGAGAAGTCCCGCCGGTGAGGTGATGGATGCTGTGAAAGGCAAAGACCGCACAGAGTGCGGCGCCACCCATGCCCGCGACGACACCGTCGAGCCAGTTCGGTCGCGCGAGCCGACCCAGCCCGCGCTGTAACAACAGAACGGTGGCGATATAAGCCAGGGGGTAAAACAGTAGGTAGAGGGCATCGGCGCCCGAGGGCGTTGGCGGGTTCTTTCCGCCTATCGACTCCCATGTGAGAACGAAGTCGCCCAAGGTCCAGCAGAGAAGTGCGAGACCTAGCGTCAAAGGGACGGCGCGACCCGGGCGGCGCTGGCGACCTTTATACAGACACATGCAGGTCGCGACCAGTTCAAAACAGGTGAGAAGCCAGCCGTCGAGCCACAGCCACGACTGGTTTTGGTTCCGCGCGATCAGCGAGATTAGGTACGCGACGAGCAGTAGTCCCAGGATGACATAGATGGAGACGACCCCTCGCATGTTGGTGCGCGGTAACTCTTCGTGGTGGCCCACGGGAATATCAGAGGATCCGATGAGATCTTGGTCCTCGGGTGACTCGATTACCGACGAGCCGATCTCAAAACGGAGTCGACCACCTCGGCGCCGATCTTCACTTATGGACATTGCTCAACCGCCCGTTCCCCACCGCCGCAGGTACGACACATAATTCCCCGACACTCATTTAGTCTTTCGAGCCAATATCAATATCTGGCCTACGAAATGCCAATACCTACGCATTTTAAGATGGGCACTCGCAAAAACGCGGTATTTGCGGCCCTAATGTTCCCAGGTCACACGGTCGTTTGTGGGGTGAGGACCCGGGGCACCCGACATGATTCGTCGAATGAGATGTTTTGAACGTTGTTGCACCCTTGCGCTTAAGTGGCACTGTGAGAGTATTCGCAGTTGAACCGGTGAAGGGTTGAACGTGGCGTTCTGCACGAACTGCGGCACTCAAGTAACAGACGATCAGCGTTTCTGCACGGTATGTGGATCGCCGACGTCAGGCGCCGGCCTCGGAGTGCCGGCCATGCCGCGACTTGCGCCTGACGAGATCGTTCACGAAGCTCGTGTCTCTCTCGGTCTGTCGATGGATCCTCCTCGTCAGTCGCGATGGACCGTCTTGTTGCGCGGGATACTGACGATTCCCCTCTTCTTCGTGGCCGTGTGCATTGGCGTCGCGGCCGGGTTCATGACATTGGTGGCGTGGTTTGCCGCGCTCTTCACCGGCCGCGTGCCCGATGGCGTGCAGGAGTTTCTCGAAGGAGCGCTGCGGGTGTACGCGAACGTCCTGGCGTACTCCTACTTCCTCACGCCTCGTTGGCCCGGCATCGCCTTCTCACCGAAACCGACTCATCAAGTCACCCTCGGCGTTGATCATGTGAAGCTTCGTCGTGCGGCGGTCTTTTTTCGCATCATCTTGGGTTACCCGGCCAATCTGGTGAGCGGCCTCCTCTTTTTGGGTGCCGCTCCTTTTCTCGTCGTCATGTGGCTATGGGGAGTCGTTGCGGGTCGAGAGCCTCGCGCGTTGCACCAGGCACTGGCGCTCATTCTTCGGTACCAGATCCGCTTCGAGGCCTACGGGACTCTCGTCACGCCAACGCAGCCCTTTCGGGGACTCTTCGGCGACGGCGTGACGAGCCCGACGTATCCCGTGACGACTCCGCCACCGGTCGCACCTCTCACGTGGGGCTCGCCCTCGTCACCAGTGAGTGAACTCGCTCAAGTCGTGTCGAGCGACTCGGCCGGGCCTTCGCCACTGCCGACCCACTGGTTCGTCTCCAAGCTGGCGCGTGCCACGGTCATCATCATTCTCTTGCTCGGTGTACCGGTGTACCTCGGAGTGGCCTTCGCGGAGCGACCGTTGATTACGAAGATTCAAGATGCCGTAGCCCGCACTCTCGTCACCTCGTCCTATAACACGACCGTCAACGCCATGGACAAATTCGCAAACTCCGTGAAGAACTGTTCCACCGCGGCGTACGTCGGCTGCGCGGCGAGAGCGGCTACTACGGCGAGTCGGCAGTTGACGACAGCCGCGACGACACTTTCCAACACGGGGTTCTTTCCAGCCGACGCACGCGGACAGGCCAACTACTTTTTGGACAACCTCGACCAATTGGAGAGCGAAGTGACCGCCGTGCAGTTCTCGACTTCGGCGGCGACCTCGATGAGCGTAGTAAAGAACCAGATTCCCCTGACGCTCTCCAACTTCGAGAAGTCGTACCTCACTCTCAAGGCGGACCTCGCTGACTGACCCGAGCACCGAAAGTGCGTTCTGCATCGGCGCTGAACGCGGTCGCACTTTCTGGGGCAGGATGGAGCGGTGAAGCGGATCGGGGGTGGACGGTGAGACGGACGTGGAGTGCGCGTCGTGGGCGACTGCGCCCCGTTGAAGTTCGTTTCCTCGCCGTCTTCGTTCTCATCCTCCTAGGAGTAGCCGAGGTCGGTGCGGGAAGGTCCTATGGCACTTCGTCTCCTTCGGGCACGTCATGGACTGTGTATCACGGTGATCCCGCGGGCACGGGAGACTCGACGGCGCTGAACTCGGTCAATACCGCTCGACGAGCGTGGACCTCACCGTCACTCGTGGGGCAGCTCTACGGTGAGCCGCTGGTTTTCTCAAATCGAGTGTACGTAGCGACGGAGGAGAACCTCGTCTACGCACTCTCCGCGGTGAGCGGAAAAGTTGTCTGGGCGCGCCATCTAGCGGCGGCCGTGCCGTCTTCTGACTTGCCGTGCACCGACATCTCGCCGACGGTGGGGATCACGGGCACGCCGGTCATCGATCCTTCGCGAAG
>Ga0181537_10003810_pt1 | contig 12743 bp, 15 predicted proteins | sample PEATcosm2014_Bin_39_FD_119765 | JGI IMG/M metagenome (GOLD analysis project Ga0181537, IMG submission 119765) | Peatland microbial communities from MTU Mesocosm Facility, Houghton, MI, USA - PEATcosm2014_Bin23_10_metaG | ecosystem: Environmental > Terrestrial > Soil > Wetlands > Peat | place...
CCCGGCGGCGCTTCCAGCGGTAATAGCGATTGCGCAAACCGTACCAGCGTTCGCTTAGCAGGAAGGAGACGCCGTGGCGCGGCGCCATGCGCACAAACACCAGGCCGGCCAGCGCTCCGCCCAATTGCGAAAAGGCGTACCACTGCTCCTGGCCGAAGAGCATGGCGATGGCGATGAGCGCGTAGATTATCACCAGGTAGCGCGCCTTGATGCCGATGGGCAGCGGAAACAGCATGAACTGCGTATCTCCGTAGAGCAGACCAATGGCGGCGAGCAGTCCGAAGACGCCGCCAAAACAGCCGTAAAGCGGGATGGGAGCACCGAGCAGCCTGGGAGACAACGTGCTCGACATGGCGTAGAGGGCCAACGCGGCGGCTGCGGTTCCCAGAACAGAAGCCGCATAGAGGCCGGTCACCCATCTCGCGTTATGAAAGCCCTCGAGAAATCCCGCCAGAAACCAGAGCGAGAGCAGCTCAAAGAGCGTGGTGATGATGCCGGAATGTACGAAGCTGTATGTAAGCGGCTGCCACAAGGCGCCGTGAATAAACGAGAAGGGGTCGAACGAGAAGCGAAAGCCAATGCTGATGGCCTGAAATGGCGACACAAATCCGACGACCAACAGCACAAAGTACGCCGCCAGGTTGACGAGGATCAACCGGCGGGTAGCCCCGCGGAAGTCAGGGAAGGCGAACGGGATGGAGCCAAATTTTGGCATCGCAGTCAACAGGTTAACCGCTATGGCAATTCTCCTCCAAACGCGGCCTTTAAAGCGGGCGTGCCAGGTTGCGTTTTCTTGAGGAAAACGCAACTTGAGGGCAGAGGTTTCGCGGGATATCCGAAGGAGAAATGCTTCGGAGCGGGGCGGTGTCATGATGAACGCCGGAGTTGGAGCGCAGGGCTACCGCGGCGGGGCGTTACAGCCAATCTGCACCAGGGATGAAGCAGAGGCAACCAAGTCTGGGAAAATGCGTCTCTTTGGGATAGGCGGAGCGCTGGTTTACCGCAAAGAAAAATCCGGGCGCGTCAAGTGCCGCTGGCCTCTTGACCTGAAGCGGGTTTCTCACTAAAACTAGCGTTGGCTGCGGGAATGGATTCATCCCGCAATGCGAATCGAAACGGAAAGCGAGGAAGCTGCTATGCCCAGCTGCCCTGAGTGCGATACCGATCTGGACATTGAACTTGACGAGGTCGAAGAAGGCGACGTGATAGCCTGCGAAGAGTGCGGCACTGAATACGAAGTGGTAGGCGTGGAGCCGCTGGAACTGTCACGCGTGGAAGAAGGCCTTGAAGAGGAAGATGATCTCCTCGCAGAGGACGAGGAGGAGTAAGAATGAGCCGTGCAAGATGGCTGGCTGCAATCGCATGTGGTCTGATGGCGTTAGGCGCGATCCCCTTAGGATCGAGATTTGCGCCGTCGGCGCCGGCCGCATGGGGCCAGAATATCGGTGACCGCACGGTGTCGGGCACGATTCTGAGCGAGAGCGGACAACCGGTTGTAGGCGCCACCGTCTTCCTCAAAAACGAGAAGACCAAGTCGATTCGCAGCTACATTTCCACCGCGGACGGCCATTTCCGCTTCTCCCAGGTCGATATGAGCGTGGACTTCGATCTGTGGGCGGAGAATAACGGCAAAAAGAGCGCGATCAAGACCGTCAGCTCCTGGGATGACCGCAAAGACTTTATCTCGGACTTGAAGCTGAAGTAAGCGGCAATTGGAAATACAGTGCGGGCAAGAACGCCCGCAGTCGCCGCAGCGACCCGGTCAGGAGACCGGCCGTCAAGTTGGGCTCAGCGTTCCACCTTTAGCCTTCCAGTTTTTTCGTCACCAGTTCATTCAGCAGCGCCGGGTTGGCCTGGCCCTTAGACGCGCGCATCACCTGGCCGACAAAGAATCCCGCCATGGTTTTCTTGCCCGCGCGATACTGCTCCACTTGCTTGGGATTGGCCGCGATCACCTCGTCGATGAGCTTTTCGATGGCTGAGGCATCGGTAATCTGCTCCGGCTTCTCGCGCTCGTAGACGGCAGCAAAGTCCTCGCCCTTCTCAAAGCAAACGTCGAAGAGCTGTTTCAACTGTTTGGAGCTGATCTTGCCTTCGTCAAGCAGGTCGGCGGCAAGCACGATGCCCGCCATCGATACCGGCGACTGCTCCTGCTCCAGGCCGAGCGCCTTCAGACGCCCGCCCACTTCGCTCAGCAGCACATTGGCCACGCGGCGCGGGTTGCGGGCAGTGCGGGCCGCGGCTTCGAAGCGGTTGGCAAATTCCCGCGACGCCGTCAGCGTGTGCGCGTCCTGCACCGACAACTCGTACTCCGCAATCATGCGCGCGCGCCGCGCCTCGGGCAACTCCGGAAGTTTTTTCCTGGTCTCGGACAGGAGTTCCGCGGAGACGATCAGCGGCGGTAGATCGGGCTCGGGAAAATAGCGGTAATCGTGCGCCTGCTCCTTGGAGCGCATGGGATACGTGCGGCCCTCGCCGGCGTTCCAGAGCCGCGTTTCCTGCATCACGCGCCCGCCCGACTCGATCACTTCGATCTGGCGCTCGATTTCGTATTCGAGTGCAGCGCGGATGAACTTGAAGCTGTTGACGTTCTTAACTTCTGCCTTGGTGCCGAATTTTTCCTGTCCCCTTGGACGGACACTCACATTCGCGTCGCAGCGCAGCGATCCCTCCTCCATGTTGCAGTCGGAGACGCCGCAGTAAAGCAGGATCTCCTTCAAGCGCGTGAGGTACTCGAAGGCCTCATCGGGGGTACGAATGTCGGGCTCGCTGACGATTTCTGCGAGCGGCGTGCCGCAACGGTTCAGGTCGAGATAGGTGCGCGTCGCGGAGTCGGCAAACCCCTCGTGCAAGCTCTTGCCCGCGTCCTCTTCCATGTGCAGGCGCGTGATGCCGATGCGCTTCCTGCCACCGTCGGCCGTGGGAACTTCGATCCAGCCATGCCCGGCGATCGGCTTGTCGTACTGCGAAATCTGGTAGCCCTTGGGCAGATCGGGATAAAAGTAGTTTTTGCGCGCGAAGATCGAGCGCTCGCGCACCTGGCAGTTGAGCGCCAAGGAGGCCAGCGTGGCAAACTCGACGGCCTTCTCATTCAGGACCGGCAACGCGCCGGGCAGGCCGATGCATACGGGGCAAATGTTGGTATTGGGATCGGCGCCAAAGCGGTTAGCGCAACCGCAAAAAATCTTGGTCGCCGTGAGCAGTTGCACGTGCACTTCGAGGCCGATCACGGGCTCGTATTTCGCCAAAACATCAGGAGAGATGGCTGCGGCAGGCATATTTGGATTTTATCGCGGGCGCGCAGGCGCCGGGCGCTGCGGGATGGGTAGCTCGGCTGGGGTGCCATTGCCTACAATCGAAGCGCACAGAACGGCGGCAGGTTGCCGCGGTTCTAATCCGAATTCACGGAGACCCGAGGTGGATCGAATGAACTTCCTCAAAACTTTGTTGCTCGCCTCAGTACTGGCGGGGCTCTGCGTCATGGCCTCGCTGCAGGCTCAGGAGCAAGCATCCCCGCCCGAGACCAAGGCTCCGCCCGCGCAAACCTCGCCCTCCGGACATCCCAACAATGCGTATTGGATCGATCACGACCACCAGTTGATGGTGGATTTTGGCGGGCTTGCGCACTTCAAGGAGGCCGACGCAATGCTTGGTGCCCCAAAAACCGGCGAGGACCGCGTGGTCTTCATGGGCGACTCGATTACGCAGGGCTGGAAACTGGATGAGGCGTTTCCCGGCAAGCCATACGTGAACCGCGGCATCAGCGGGCAGACCACGCCGCAGATGCTGATCCGCTTCCGCCAGGACGTAATCGATCTGAAGCCAAAAGTGGTTGTGATTCTCGCCGGGACCAACGACATCGCGGGAAACACAGGACCGATGACGTTGGAGCAGACCGAGGGCAACCTGGCGTCGATGGCCGAGCTGGCGGCAGCGAATGGGATTCGCGTGGTGCTCTGCTCCATACTGCCGTCATTCGACTATCCCTGGGCGCCGGGACTCACTCCCGCGCCGAAAATCGCCCAAATGAATGCGTGGCTCAAGGACTTTGCGGCGCAAAAAGGCTACATGTATGTCGACTTCTACTCCGCGATGAAGGACGACCGCGGAGGACTGCCCGCGACCTTGAGCAAAGACGGGGTGCATCCGCTTTCCGCTGGTTTTGCGATGATGACACCGCTGGCGGAAGCGGGCATTGAAAAGGCGCTGAAGACGCGGAGTAGCAAGTAAGGAACAGGGACTCAAGCGTCATTTGCGCTCCGCTCTTAGAAACACCGGGATTCGGGATCCGACACTTGAAGCAGACTACTTCCGCGCGTCCTTGAATTCTTCGTACCACGCCATCTGGATCGCTTCCAGGCGCGGCTCGTTCGACGTCTTCGGATCATCGGCAAAACCGGCCAGCTCCGTGACGTAGCGATGCAGATCGGTGAATCGCACCGTGAGCGGATCAAGCGAGGGAAATTTCTCCGCAAGTCGAATGCCGATCTCTTCGGCGTCGGTCCAGTAGATTGCGCGAGGCATGGATCGCTCCCTACTTCGGTTCGGACAGTGCCATGGGCTTGCCTTCGGAAACATAGTTACGATTCCAAGTTGGAATTTCAACCACGTATTTTCCGGGGCGCGTGATCACGGCTTGGCAGCCCAGCCGGGAATTTAATTGCTGATCTGCGGCCATGTCGAGGCGGTCGAGTTCGTCGTCTTCTGCTTCGCTCAACCCCCCCGCCCCCTCCTTGATCCACAGGTGACAGGTGGTGCAGGCGCACGATCCGCCACACGCATGGTCGAGAGGGATCCCGAAGTTCTCCGCAACATCGAGGAATGACATTCGCTTCCCGTGGTGATCGTAGGGCATCGCACCGAATTCAAATTCGACGGTGCGGCCTTCGGGAAGAAAAGTGACGAGGACGAGCTTACCTGCCGGTATTCCTTTCTTTGCTGTTTCGTTCATCGCTCTCATGCTCCCAACGCTGACCCGCCGAATCGCTGCTATTTGAACTCCGCCGGGGCCATGGCGTGCGGCGCGGTCAGTGGTTCATCCACATCCTTGCCTGCCTCGTTCATTGTCTTTCCGCGAATCGCGCTTGAAATCGCCCTATCCATCATCAACTCCGCAAAGTGGTGCGTGGCTTTGTCGAGCGCCACCATGGCCTGACTAATCGCGCGCAAATCGCTTCCCTGCCTGACCAAAACCAGCCGGTCGCGCGCCACGGCGATGGCCACTTGTTCTTCCGCGCTCAACTCGTTCCACGCAGGATTTTGCGGCGCGCGCCCGACGGCGGAAAGAATCGCATCGGCTTCGTTGCGTGCCTCGATGAGAAGACGTTTCGAAAAATCCTCCTCTGCGTGGTCGAAGGAATCGAGAATCATGTTCCCGACTTGCTCGTCCGTCAATCCATAGGTCGGCTTCACTTCGATCTGCGCCGCCTTCCCGCTGCGCTGCTCGCGCGCGGAGACCTGCAGAATACCGTCGGCGTCGATAAGGAAGCGCACCTCAATGCGCGGCAGCCCCGCCGCCATGGGCGGAATACCTTTCAGATCGAACCGCGCCAGGGAGCGGCAATCGGCGGCGAGTTCGCGCTCGCCCTGCACTACGTGAATCGCCACGTTGGTCTGGCCGTCAACCCCGGTCGTGAAGTGCTCGGTTGCCGAAGCGGGAACGGTGGAATTGCGCTGGATGATGCGCGCGACCGTTCCGCCTAGCGCCTCAATGCCGAGTGAAAGTGGCGTCACATCGAGCAGCAGCATGTCGTCGGTGGTTTTTGAGGCGCCGGCCAGAATTCCTGCCTGCACTGCCGCGCCCAGGGCGACCACTTCATCAGAGTTCAGCTCAGTGTGCGGCTTCTTTCCGCGCGCGCTGAGCCGGAAAAGCTCGTCAACCAGTGCGCGGACGGCGGGAATGCGCGTGGACCCTCCGACCAGCACCACTTCATCAATTTGATCCGGAGCAATGCCGGCGTCGGCCATCGCTTGTTTGCACGGCGCGGCGGTGCGCTTGAGCACCGGTTCGATCAAGAGTTCAAAAACCGCGCGCGGAATCTCGCGCTGATAGCGATCGCCGTTGGGCAGTTCGCTATCAAACTGCGCGGCTAGTTCAGTCGAAAGCCGTATCTTGGCGTCGATGGCGGACTTGCGCAGAGCCTGCACCGCGCCGGGATGCGCGCGCAGATCGACGCCATGCTCGCCAAGAATTTCGTCAAGTGCGATGGCCAGCAGCAGGTTGTCGATATCGTCGCCGCCAAGGTGCGTGTCGCCATTGGTCGATTGCACTTCGAAGATGCCGTCGTGCAGTTTGAGGATGGAGATGTCGAAGGTGCCTCCGCCGAGATCGTAGACGGCGATGGTGCCTTCGTTGGCGCGATCGAGCCCGTAAGCCAGCGCCGCGGCGGTGGGTTCGTTTACCAGTCGCAACACGTCGAGGCCCGCCATGCGGCCCGCGTCTTTGGTGGCCTGCCGCTGCGCATCGTTGAAGTAGGCGGGCACTGTGATGACAGCCTGTGCCACCGGTGCGCCAAAAAAGCGCTCAGCATTGCGCTTGAGCTGGCGCAGAACGTACGCGGAAATTTCCGGCGGCGTAAAGCGAAGCTCGCCCAGCTGGATGCGCGGAACTTCGCCCACTTCAATGTCCCCGGCAAGACGGAAGGGAAAAAACTTCAGCTCCGTCCGGACCTCCTCGAGGTCGCGGCCCATCAATCGTTTCACAGAGTAGATCACACGCTCCGGCGTTTCAATCAGTGCCTTGCGCGCACTGTTGCCCACCGTGACAGTGGGGCGGCCGCCGCTGGCGGACACGGGGTCGAGTGCAACGACTGAGGGCAAGAGATTCGAGCCGTCCACGCCGGGAATAACCACGGGCCTGTCGCCCTCCATGTAGGCGACTAGGGAATTGGTGGTTCCCAGGTCGATGCCGACGACGTGCCCTTCCGCCATATTGCTGCTTAATCTCCCAGGATTTCGGTCACGTCGCGGACCAGGTTGCTCAAGTAACGTCGGCGATCGAGCAGCGCCACCATGGCTCGCTGCGCAGTCGGTCGCACAGCCGCGTCGCCTGCATCCCAAATTACCCACTGCGTGCGCAAGTCGCTGTCCACAGTAACGACCAATCCCTCGAATTTTGCTTTGTCTTTCCTGAGGCTTTCTATCAGCGCCGGATCTTCCTGGCCCATCGTCTTCGACCTGCGCATCTCTTCAAGCTGCATGTTCAGGTCGAAGACCTCTTCCAGAAGATTGGCGGGAACGCCCGAAGATTTTCCCTGGTTCTTGACGGATGCCGTGTCGCTCGGAATCGCATCGGACGTTCCGACCTCCGCGCCCTCGAGCTTGAGCAGGTACTCGGTGCGGCGTAGCGGGTCCTTCAGCGTGCGATACGCGTCGTTGAGAAGCGCCGTGTCGGCAAGGCTCCACTGCTTTTCGTTTTCGCTGGCGCGGGTAAAGCGGTCGGGATGCAGCCTGCGACTGAGGCGATGAAACTCCTGCTCCAGCGCGACAAGATCCAGGTTCAACCGCGGCTCTAGTCCGAAAACAGAAAAATATTCACCGCTGGATGGGGGTTGAATCTTGCTGCAATCCGGACAAAAGAGGGTGGATTCATTGTGAGCAACGGAGCAGGACCAGCAGGCAACCGGGACCGCATTCTCGACAACTTTCAGCATGAAACGGCCTTTACGTGCCTGGCGCTCTATACAGAAAACGATGTGCCGCAGCCGCAGGAACGCGCGGAGTTCGGATTGATGAAGTTGAATCCCTGGCGCATCAGCGTCTCTTCGTAGTCCAGCGTCATTCCGTTCAGAAAGACAAAGCTCTTGGGGTCGATGAACACGCGCACTCCGTCAAAAGTAAAAATACGGTCGCGCTCGCGGGGATGGGCGTCGAATGCGATGACGTAAGAGAGGCCGGAACAGCCGCCGCCCTTTACGCCGAGACGCAGTCCACCTTCCTCCGTCGAGATGCCTTCCTTGGCCAGGATCACGCGGATGCGCTTGACGGCGCTGGGAGTCACGAGGACGCCTTTCTCCGGCATCTCGGCAGCGGCCGGTTGCGGCTCGGCCGGGTTCTGCGAGGGGTTCGATTCGAGTGTGTCGATGTCCGACATAATTTCCATCCTTCTATTTTGCCGCGGTTGCTTACTTCGCCGGCATTGGCGGAGAAAGCTCCGCAACGCTGTTTTTCTTCTTCCAGTCGCCAATTGCGGCGCGAATGGCATCCTCGGCCAGCACCGAACAGTGAATCTTCACCGGTGGCAGCGACAGCTCTTTCACAATGTCTGTATTTTTGATGCTCAACGCGTCGTCAACGGTGCGGCCTTTGATCCACTCCGTGGCCAGGGAGGAGCTTGCGATGGCCGAGCCGCAGCCAAAGGTCTTGAATTTAGCCTCTTCGATCACCTGCGTCTCCGGGTTGACCCGGATTTGCAGGCGCATCACGTCGCCGCACTCCGGCGCGCCCACCATGCCCGTACCCACCTCGGCCGAAGCCTTGTCCAGTTGGCCCACATTCCGGGGATGGTTGTAGTGGTCGATCACCTTATCGCTGTATGCCATTGTTGTTTCCAGCTCCTAGCTGCTTTTCAATGCGCCTGCCACTCAACCTTGCTGATATCGATGCCGTCCTTCACCATTTCGTAGAGCGGCGACAACTCACGCAAATGCCGTACCACCTGAATTACCTTGGCGGCCACGTAATCCACCTCGGCATCGGTGTTGAAGCGGCCCAGGCCAAAGCGAATGCTCGAGTGCGCAACATCGTCGCCGAGACCCAACGCCTTCAGCACATACGACGGTTCCAGGGTTGCCGAAGTGCAGGCCGATCCGCTCGAAACGGCCACATCGTTGATGCCCATCAGCAGCGACTCGCCTTCGACATAGACAAAACTCATGTTCAAATTGCCGGGCAAGCGGTGCTCCATCGAACCGTTCACATGAACGTAGTCCAACTCCGCCTCGAGCTTCGTCTTCAGCCGATCACGTAAGGCTCCGACCCGAACGGCCTCCGCGGCCATTTCTTCCTGCGCAATTTCGCACGTCTTGCCCATGCCCACGATGCCGGGAACATTCAGCGTGCCGCTGCGCATGCCGCGTTCGTGGCCGCCGCCGTCGATTTGCGCGGCAATCTGCGCGCGGGGATTGCGGCGCCGCACGTAAAGCGCGCCCACGCCCTTGGGCCCGTAAATCTTGTGCGCGGAAATCGACGCCACATCCACGCAATCCTCGATCACGTTGAATGGCACCTTGCCCACGGCCTGCACCGCGTCGGTGTGGAAGAGTACGCCGCGCTCATGGCAGATTTTGCCGATCTCGCGAATGGGCTGCAGCACGCCGATTTCGTTGTTGGCCGCCATGATGGAAACCAGGATGGTCTTGTCGTCGATGGCGCGCCGAAGGTCTTCGAGATCGATCCTGCCGTCGGCCTTCACCGGCAGATAGGTAACGCGACAGCCGCACTTTTCGAGCCGCTTGCATGTGTCGAGCACCGCCTTGTGCTCGGTGACCTGGGTGATGATGTGGTTGCCGCGCTCGCGGTACATCTCCGCGATGCCCTTGAGGGCCAGGTTGTCGCTTTCCGTGGCGCCGGAGGTGAAGATAATCTCTTTGGCGGTTGCGCCGATCAGTTTGGCGATTTGCTCGCGAGCCGCATCGACGGCCTGCTCGGCCTCCCATCCAAAGGAGTGGTTGCGGCTGGCCGCGTTGCCGAACTTCGACGTCAAGTAAGGCATCATCGCCTCCAGCGCCCTGGGATCAAGGGGCGTGGTGGCGTGGTTGTCCATGTAGATAGGCAGGTGTACGCCCGCCGGCGTCTCTACTTGGCTTGACCCCGTGCTCATCTTCGTTTCCATCGTGCTTTTACTCTGCTTTCGCCTGCGCTCGCCGGGCCCGGCGTTCTACAACGTCAACGTGACCAGCCCCTGCCCGTCGCGCGCCTTGGCCGCGGCCTGCTCCTGCTCTGCCAGGTCATGGATGCTGATGCTCTTCAGCACCCCGATGATGGTTTCGTTCACCCGCGCCAGCGGCTCCTTGATGGTGCAATTCGGCGTGAGATCGCACGACTTCGCCCCCTTGGTGCAGGAGGTGAGAAACAGGGGTCCGTCGATGGCGTGGATCACTTCAAAGGCCGAGATCTGGCGGGGGTCCCGAGCCAGCGCGTAGCCGCCATTCATGCCTGCGTGGGAGCGCAGCAAGCCCGTTTTGGTGAGCCGCTGCAAGATCTTAGCCAGCAGTTGCGCCGGAATTCCATACGCATCCGCCACATCCTTGGCGCTTAACGCAGGGGTTTCCGGGTGCTCGGCCAGGTACTTGAGCGCCATCAGCCCGTAATCCGCTTTCTTGGTGAGCTTTAGCATGGAATATCCGACTGGAACGGTCCGTATTTAGTATACGTCCGCTTTGATTCGCCATTCAAGCCCGCACCTGGTCCCTCTCTGGCCCGTCCCGACAGGGGAAATTCGGTAATCCGGCTGAAAGTTTCATCAAAAATCGGTTTGCAAACGCCCAAAAGACAGCTACAATCTGGCGGATACAGCGTTTTCGGTCCTGCTGTTAACAGAGTGCAGATTGCAGAGGGTCCATTTCCTCAAGAGATTGACCCGTCGCTCGGTTCTGGCGATGTTAACAATTGAATCGAAGACGTTTTAAAGCACCTATCGCAATCCCATTTGGCTGTGTCCGAGGGTCTGCTAACGACATCAGGACGGCAGCAACGGGAGACAGAAAAGGCGCATCCAACCTGGATTGCTGAAGTGCACGAAGCCCCGAGAACGATGGCAACCGCCTGCAAACATCCCAGAGTCCGGATCGTTTCCCGCCACGAAGACAGCGAGTTTGTCGAGTGCCTGGAGTGTGGCGAAATCTTCGACTCCGAAGAGTTTCGCGATATGGAGATTGAAGAAACGGCTGGTACGGAAGATCTCCAGAACGATTCCTTGGAATAAGCGGAGTCGGTGAATAGCGGGTTAGCGGAACCAAGCTGGCGGATTATTTACCGTTGGCCCCGTTGGCCGCTGTGGTGCCGCTGCGGCGCGAAACCACCCACGCATAGTGCAGTCCCGAAATGATCGTGAGCGCGATGGTGGCATCGAGCGCCACCGTGCGGAAGGTCGCGATCCAGTACCAATCCGGCGCAACCTGGCGCAACAGCACCGCCGCCACTGCAACGATCTGGGCCAGGGTATTGGCCTTGCCCCAGAGGCTGGGATGAAACTCCCTGCGCCCCGCAGCAGCATACAGCAACGCCGAGACCAGCAGGATACCCACATCCCGGCCGAACACCAGCACCGTCACCGTGACCGGCATTAATCCCTTGTAGAGCAAAACCAGAAACAGGGTGCTCAGCAGCAGCTTGTCAGCGACCGGATCGAGATATGCGCCGAACGTCGACCTCTGCTTAAGCAGACGCGCCAAAGTGCCATCCAGCCCATCGGTGAGCCCTGCGGCAATAAATAGCACGAAGCTCAGAACATAATGCCCCTCGAGAATCGCCGCCACCAGGAAGGGCGCCAGGCAGATGCGGAGAAGCGTAAGCAGGTTGGGAGCGCTGCGTAACGGGTTCAAGCGGTGGCTCGACACCTCATCCATGGCAAACCGTTTCTGGCGCGACTGTGAAGTGATCGACATGCCGGAAGTGAATTTCTGTCGTCAACGATGGTAAAGCATCGCGCCCCTGCGGCGCAGCCGGATCTGTTGGATCCAGCACCATGCTGGGAATCCGAAGCCTTGGTCCCTTTTTCCCTTGGTCCCTGCCGGGGTCCCCGGCGAGCGGCCTTTGCTCGCTGGGGTGGCTTGGTCCCTGAATTTCAGACTTCGATCGGCAACTCTGCCGCCTGAATGTTCATAGGCGTGAGCCCGCGCTGACGCAGGGCGCGCAGGCTCAGCGCGTCGTGGCGCTTGGCCAGGCGGCGGCCGTGGTGATCCACCACGAGGCGGCAGTGGTACCAGGCGGGATTTTCGAATCCCAGAGCGCGGTTAAGCAGGACTTGGCGCGCGGTGGACTTGAGTAGATCGGCGCCGCGCACCACTTCCGTGATGCGCATGGCCGCATCGTCAACCACGCAGGCAAGCTGGTAGCTGGGACCGCCATCGCGCCGCCACACTACGAAGTCGCCAAAGTCCACGCCGGCCACAAACCGCTGCGGGCCCAGGTTGCGGTCGACAAACTCAATCACCTCGCCGTCGCGCACGCGGAAGCGCCAGTTGACGCCTTCGGGCGTATCAACGTCCGCCGACGTAGGGCCGGGAAGTTGCGGCGCATGACCCGTCAGGCGGCGGCACGTGCCGGGGTACATGGGTTCGTCGTCGAGAATGTCGAGCTTGCTGCCGGTGCTTGCGGCCCGCACGCGCTCATGCGGCGCGCCCAGTGCGGACTCGATGTCCTTGTGCGAACAGCGGCACGGGAACAGGGCGTTACGATGCAGCAGCTTGCGCCACGCTGCCAGGTAGAGGGAACGGCGCTTGCTCTGCAAGTAAGGCGCGTAGGGACCGCCCTTGTCCGGACCCTCCTGCCAGCGGATGCCCAGCCAGCGCAGATCCTCCATCGCGGCCTCACTAAACGTCGACCGGCTGCGCTCGGCGTCCAGGTCCTCCATGCGCATCACAAGCGTGCCGCCGGCCTCGCGCGCGCGCTGAAACGCCGTCCAGAAGGTGCGCGCGTGACCAACATGCAGGTAGCCCGTGGGTGAAGGCGCCAGCCGTCCACGATACCCCGGCGCCGGCGATGAGGGAGTGCTGGCCATTCTGAACTCGAGTGTAGCCAGC
>Ga0181537_10003811_pt1 | contig 12743 bp, 10 predicted proteins | sample PEATcosm2014_Bin_39_FD_119765 | JGI IMG/M metagenome (GOLD analysis project Ga0181537, IMG submission 119765) | Peatland microbial communities from MTU Mesocosm Facility, Houghton, MI, USA - PEATcosm2014_Bin23_10_metaG | ecosystem: Environmental > Terrestrial > Soil > Wetlands > Peat | place...
ACATAGGTCACGTCCTTGAGCACGCCGCGCGCCTTGTCCATCGCCTTGGGATCATGCACGCGCAACGCCGCGCCTTCCTTTTGCAAACGCTGGCACAGCTCAATCGCCGGCGAGAGCCGGACGTCGTCCGTGTTCTGCTTGAACGCCAGTCCCAGCACGCCGATGGTCTTGTCCTTGAGCACCCACAGGGTTTCCACGATCTTCTTGACGAACCGGCTCATCTGCTCGGCATTGATGCGCTGCACCTCGCGGAGCAGGCCGAAGTCATAGCCCACCTGCTCGGAAATCTTGATGAACGCGCTCAGATCCTTCGGGAAACAACTGCCCCCGAATCCGAGCGAGGCGTCCAGGAACCGCCGCCCGATGCGCGCGTCCATCCCCATGCCCGCCGCGACTTCCTGGACGTTAGCGCCCGTCGCCTCGCAAATCACCGAAATGGCGTTGATGTAGGAAATCTTCAGCGCAAGGAACGAGTTCGCGGCGTGCTTGATCAATTCCGCCGAGTTGATGTCCGTCACGATGATGGGCGCGCCGAACGGCTCGTAAATCTCCCGCATGGCCTTGACCGGCCGGTCGGAGCGGACCCCGATCACCACGCGGTCCGGATGCATCAGGTCATCCACGGCGAACCCTTCGCGCAGAAATTCCGGGTTGCTCGCGACATCAAAATCCACCTGGCTTTTGCAATACCGCTTGATCGTCTCCGCCACCTTGTCGCCCGTTTTCACCGGCACGGTGCTCTTGTCCACGATGATTTTGTAGCTGGTCATCGCCGCCGCGATTTCGCGGGCGACTCCCTCGATGAAGCTCAAATCCACCGAACCGTCGGGCAGCGGCGGGGTTGGGACGGCGATGAAGATGACATCCGATTTTTCCACCCCCTCGCGCGTGGAATTGGAGAAACTCAGGCGCCCCGCCGTCACGTTCTTCTTCACCAACTCCTCCAGACCCGGCTCGTAGATGGGCATGCCCCCGGCCTGCAGCAGCTTTATTTTTTCCGGGTCCTTGTCCACGCAGATGACCTGGTGCCCCACTTCCGCAAAGCAGGCGCCCGTCACCAGTCCGACGTATCCCGTTCCGATCAACGACAGTTTCATGAGAATGTTATGGTGGCTCTGCGGCGGCTGTTTTGCAAGACCGTCAGCATTTGAGGGCCGGTGCGCCGGAGGTTACTTCGAGTCTTTAATTAGAAAACGCCCGTAGATTAAGCCGGCCAGGGCGCCGCCCGCCATTGGTCCAATCCAATAAACCAGGTGATTGTTCCAATGGCCGCATGCGACCGCCGGCCCGAACGTTCGCGCCGGATTCATCGCCGCGCCGGTCAACGGCCCGCCAAACAGGATGTCCAGCACGATCGTCAGGCCGATGGCCAGCCCGCCGATTTTCGGCGCCCGCGCGTCCACCGCCGTGCCATATACCACAAACACCAGGAAAAAAGTCAGCACCATTTCGACGAGAATGCCGGTGCCAGGACTGATACCCGCGCCCAAGTCAGGCGTTCCCTTGGCCACAATCTCCCTGCCGTCCGGCCCGTACACCGCCAGCAGCACATAGCCCGCCGCGACGCCGCCCGCCAGTTGCGAAACCCAATACGCCGCCGCATCCACCGGCTTGATCTTGCCGCCGACCAGGACCCCAAAGGTCACCGCCGGGTTCAAATGCCCGCCGGAAATGCCGCCGGTCGCCGACACCATCACCGCAATCGCCAGCCCGTGCGCCAGCGCCACACCGAGCAATCCAACACCGGCCGTCGGGTCGGCGCTGTTGTGAATCGCACCGATACCAATGAAGATCAGCGTAAAAGTTCCGATGAATTCAGCGACGCATTTCTTGCTCATGTTCGCGCTCAGGGTTTGGGCACATCGAGGACGGGGGCGCTTGCCGCGGGCACCGGTGCGGGTGCGGCGGACGGGGTGGCGCCTTGCTGTCGGAGAGCCGGATACTTGGAAAGCAATTCCGCGGCCAGCGGGCGCGCTTCCAAGGTCCAGGAATCGCCGCTTCGGGCCTGCAGCATTTCCTCGTAAAGCTGGAAGGCGCGATCGGGATGGTTTTGTTGCGTGTACAGCCGGGCCAGCGCAAACCTCGACTGCGGCCAGGTGGAATCCATGGTGTTGCGGTGGACCAAATCCTCGTAGCGCGCCGTCGCCTCCGCAATTTTCCCCTCCGCCTCCAGGCTTGCGGCCACGCCCACGGCGGCCGCATTGGCCAATGGATAATCTCCGTGCTCGGCCAGCAGCCTTTGGAACAGCACCCGCGCCTGTTCAAATTCGCCCGCTCCATAATAAATGCCGCCCGCGAGCAGCATTGCATGCGTGCCGGCGCTCGTATCAGGATAGGAATCGGCCACCTGCGCGAACTGCGCGGCCACCGCCGTCGTGGGGGCGTCCCGGCCGGGGACGGGCATTTTGATGGCGCAAAACGCCTCGTTCGCCTGCGCCTCGCGGCTGCTTTTGTGCGCATAATACAGCCCCACGCAGAGGCCGACCGCCAGCACCACCACCAGGGCCCACGTCAACTGCTTCCGATTGGTGTTCGCCCACGCCACCAGGGTGTAGATGTCGCCGCCGTGATTTGCTTCTTTATCCATAGTCAGGGGGTGAAATCATCCTTGCCGACGCCAAAAAGGCAAGCTCCAAATTCAGCCGGGCGGGCCTGGATTACCAAATCTGCGGCCGATCCCCGCGCCGGCGACGGAAAAAAGTTAAATGAATTCCGACGAAAACCCGCCATTTCCATCAATACCAGCCGGGGCAGGTGAGCCGCGATTCGAAAAAGTGCCGTTCAAACACGACCTTGGGATTGCAACGCGCCATCGCTGCATGTAACTTGCGGCATAATTGTGACCGACCAGCAAATCTATATTCCGGCCCCGACGCGATACGACGTCCCGGCATTTTACCGCCGCTGCGGACGTTCCGGCTTGCAGTTGCCGCTCATTTCCCTCGGTCTCTGGCATAACTTTGGCCGGGTCGATTCTTTTGACAATTCCCGCGCCATCGTCCGCCGCGCGTTTGATCTGGGCATCACACATTTTGACCTCGCCAACAACTACGGCCCGCCCTACGGCTCGGCCGAGGAAACCTTCGGTCGCCTGCTCAAGCTGGACTTGATGCCCGCACGCGATGAACTCATCATTTCCACCAAGGCTGGTTACGACATGTGGCCCGGGCCCTATGGAAACTGGGGCTCGCGCAAATACCTGCTCGCGTCGCTTGACCAGTCCCTGCGCCGGATGGGACTCGAGTACGTTGACATTTTCTACCATCACCGCCCTGACCCCGATACGCCGTTGGAGGAAACCGCCGGGGCGCTGGCCCAGGCTGTGCAAAGCGGCAAAGCGCTTTACGTGGGCGTTTCAAATTATATGTCCGTGGAAACAGCCCGCATGGCGGCGCTGCTCCGCGAACTTCGCACGCCGTTTGTCATCCACCAGCCGAAGTACAACATGTTCAACCGCCTGCCGGAACACGGCCTGTTTGACATCGTGTTGAAGGAAGGTCTCGGCGCCATTGTGTTCTGCCCGCTTGCCCAAGGATTGTTGACCAACCGCTACCTCACCGGCATCCCGGCAGACTCACGCGCTGGCCGCGACCCGCGTTTCCTGAAACCCGACCAGATCACCGCCGAGACACGCACCCGCATCAGCGCCCTGGATGCCATTGCGCGCGCGCGCGGCCAGTCGCTCGCTCAGATGTCGCTGGCGTGGGTACTGCGGCAGCAGGCAGTCACGTCTGCGTTAATTGGCGCGAGCCGGCCGAGCCAGGTAGACGAGAATGTTGCGGCGATCAAGGCCCTCAAATTCAGCGCCGAGGAACTTCTCCGCATTGAAGGCGTTCTCACCAGTCGATCGGCGGAAGCTGCTTAGCCCGCGCTGCATATCCACGGCGAAATTGACCCCGCCTCGGATTTCGCGCACTCTCCCTATATGGCAAATTCCTTTGGCCAATTGTTCCGCATCACCACCTGGGGAGAATCCCATGGCGGCGGCGTGGGCGTCGTCGTGGACGGTTGCCCGCCCAGGTTGGCGTTGACCGAGGCCGACATCCAGCCCGACCTTGACCGGCGCCGGCCCGGCCAGTCCAAGATTGTCTCGCCCCGCAAGGAATCAGATACCGTCCAAATCCTTTCTGGCACATTCAAGGGCAAAACCCTTGGCACGCCCATCAGTTTGCTCGTCAAGAATGAGGACGCCCGTCCCGAGGCGTATTCCGAGATGGCCACCAAGTTTCGCCCGTCCCACGCGGATTACACGTACCTTGTCAAGTTCGGCATCCGCAACTGGCAGGGCGGCGGCCGCACGAGCGCCCGCGAAACCATCGGCCGGGTTGCCGCCGGCGCAATTGCCAAAAAAATTCTCCGCGAACGGTTCGGCGTCGAAATCCTCGCCTGCGTCAAACAAGTCCAGCAGCTGGTCGCAGAGTTTGATCCCGAGACCGTCAAGTTCCGCGACATCGAATCCAACATCGTCCGCTGCCCGGATCCCGTTGCCGCCGCCAAAATGATCCGGCTCATCGAGAAGATGCGGCGCGCCGGCGACAGCGTGGGCGGCATCGTCGAAGGCATCGCCCGCGGCGTTCCGCCCGGCTGGGGTGAACCCGTTTTCGACCGCCTCGAAGCCGACCTCGCCAAGGCGATGCTCAGCCTTCCCGCATCGAAAGGCTTCGATATCGGCTCAGGTTTCGACGGCATATTGCTGACCGGCACGCAGCACAACGATGCTTTCCGCATGAAGGGCGGCAAGGTCCGCACGCTGAGCAATCGTTCCGGCGGCATCCAGGGCGGCATTTCCAACGGCGAAACCATTTACTTCCGCGTCGCCTTCAAACCCGTCGCCACCGTCATGCACGAACAGGACACCGTGGACGTCAACTTTCAGAACACGACCTTGAAAGGCCGTGGCCGTCACGATCCGTGTGTTCTTCCTCGCGCCGTGCCCATGGTCGAAGCTATGACCGCGCTCGTCCTCGTTGACCACGCGCTCCGTCAAAAAGCCCAATGCGGAAAATAAAGTCGTCCGACCGCTTGCCCGTTCACCATGTCCAGAGGTGTTGCCACCAGCGGTGACCGGCAAATATCCAGATCGCGGCCGCCAGCGCGATGTACGGTCCAAACTGCATCGGCCGGCCCCGGCCCAGCAGTTTCAGGGCAATTAATGTCAGCCCCACCACCGACCCGATCATCGAGCTGACGCCCAGCGAAAAAATCACCGCGTGCCATCCCAAAAACGCCCCGATGGCCGCCATGAACTTGACATCGCCCAGACCCATCGCTTCGCGCGGCACCACCACCAGCTCCGTCGTAGCCTCCATGAACGGCACGTCGTCCGGATTCAGCACCTCGTCATCAATCCACAACTGCGACGGGCTGAGCCGCACCCACACGTCCTTGTAGCAGCGGTCGCATAATTCCAGCACGCTGGCCTTCAGTTTGATGGTGTCAGACTTCCGGTAAAACATTTCCCCGTATTCTATTTCCTGGCCGGGCAGCACCATGCTGGTTTCGTTGAATATCACCTTGCTCGGCGAACCAAGCCTGAATTTTTGGCGGCCAAAAATAAGCTTGCCCAGGCGCACCACGGAATAGATCAACCCGCCCCCCGCCAACGCTCCCAGCACACTCTGCCCGAACGCCGCCCAGCGCGACGCTCCATCGTGCAGCGCTGGCACCAGGAACGAGCAAATCAGCCCCGCACCGATGCCTCCGATCGTAATTTCATCCGGGATGATGAAATGTTCGATGTCAATGAAACTGGCCACGATTAAACCGGAAAGAAGCAGGCAATATGTCAGCGCCAGCCACGCCGATTGATGTCCGAATGCCAGCCAGCACGCCAGATAAGTCACGCCCGTCAGCAGTTCGACCAGGAAATAACGGACGGAAATCGGCGCGCCGCAATTGGCGCATTTTCCCTGCAGCCAAACCCACGTCACCAGCGGGACATTGAGGTACCACGGAATCGAGTATTTGCAGTGCGGACAATGCGACGGCGGCCACGCGATGCTTTCCCCTAGCGGCAGCCGGTAAATGCACACATTGAGGAAACTGCCCATCAGGCTGCCCAACGTGAAAAAGGCCACGGACCAGAAATGAAACGGCACCACCGCCCAGTATTGCGGGGTAAAGATCGCTTTAATCCCCATAGACGTTCTTCACGAGCGCGTCGCGCATGATTTCCTCGGGGGCCGAGCGCCCCGTCCACAGTTCCAGCGCCCGCGCGCCCTGGTACAGCAGCATCCCGGTGCCGTTGGCCGTCCGGCAGCCCGCCGCCTTCGCCACCTTCAGCAGCGTCGTTTCCGCCGGCCGGTAAATCATGTCATAAACCGCCGCCGCCCGTTGCAGGGGAAACAGTTCCTCATCCAGCGGCAGCCCGTCGCCCCGCTTCAACCCGACCGACGTCGCGTTCACGAGCAAATCCACCTTCGCCTCCGGAAAGCTAGTGGATGTTTTTACCTGCGGAAACCGTTCCCGGATTTCTTCAGCGACCCCTTCCGCCTTGTCCGCTGTGCGGTTAATTAGGAACATTTCCGACGGCAATTCCGCCGCCAGACGCAATGCCGCCACGCGCCCGGCCCCGCCCGCGCCCAGCAGCAAGATTCGCGCGCCCGCCAGTTTCATGTCCAGGTCGTCGCGCAGCGCGTGCACAATGGCGTCGGCGTCCGTGTTGAATCCCTGCGAACGAACCTCGTCGGGCAGCGGCCCGCTGAAATACTGAAACGGTTGCCAGCGGCCTTGCGGGTCGCGCGCCTCGAATCGGATGGTGTTGATCGCGCCCCATTTCACCGCCGATTCGTCCAGCGCGTCCACCAGTGTCATTGCCGCCACCTTGTGCGGCACGGTAAGGTTCAGGCCCATGAATCTCATCGCCTTCGCGCCTTCAATGGCCGCGCGCAAATCCTCCGGCCGCACCTCGAACGCCAGGTAGCGCCAGTCCAGCCCCAAAGCCGCCATCCCCGCATTTTGCATGGCGGGCGAAGCCGAATGCTTTACTGGATGACCCAAGACGGCGCAGTGGCGCGTGCCGGCATTCAGCGGGATTTGGAAGGCTTCAAACACTCGCTGGTTATAGGGGACGAACGCCAAAGTTCAAAGCCCAATTCTCGCCGCAGACAAATTGATGAGGATCACCCGGCTCCGCTTCCCGTCAGGCCGTGCGTTTTGGACGCTTGACGTCTTCCTCGACCGGCTTCGGCTCCACGCGCGGTTTAAAGCCGAACGTATCCTTCACGATATAATTGGGCCTGCGTTTGCTCTCTTGAAATATTGAACTGATATACAAGCCCTGCAACCCGGTGCAAAGAAGTTGGGTGCCGCCCAAAAACAGCACGGCCACCATCGTCGCCGACCAGCCGGGCAGGTTGTGTCCGCGAAACTTTTCTATCAGAACCCAGATGATGTAGAGGAGCGCCAAAATGGAGGTCACCATTCCCGCGAGCGTGGCCAGGCGCAGCGGGGCGTCGGAGAAGGAGATGAGCGCCGAGTCCAGGAAATTTCCAATCACCTTCCAACTGAGCACCGGGAATTTGGTGTCGCCGCTGAAACGCGCCTCGCGCGCGTAGGTGACGGATTTTTGTTTGAAACCGACCCAGCAAACCAGCCCCCGCATGAACGGGCGCTTCTCCTTCATGGCGACCAGATGATCCACGACTTCGCGGGAAAGCAGTTTGAAATCCCCGGCCTCCATCGGCAGACGGATGGTCGAGGACATGTGCAAAATACGGTAGCCCAAATGCGTGATGGCCAGTTTGAGCCGCGATTCGCCCCGGCGGTCGCTTCGCACCGTATGCACCACGCCAACGTCCGGCTCGGCTCTCCAAACCGCGATTAATTGTGGAATCAATTCCGGCGGATCCTGAAGGTCGGCGTCCATGTACACCACCAAACCACCGGAGGCATATTCCATCCCCGCGAGCACGCAGGGCGAAACGCCAAAATTTCGCGACATGTTGATGATCCGAATGTCGTCGTTGCCCACGGCGTGGGCGCGTAAAATCATTTCCGAGGCGTCGGTCGAGGCGTCATTGACAAATACCAGCTCATGCCCGGCGATATGCCCGGCCTTGCGTTCGGCGGCAAACACCGTCCGCAGTCGCGTAATCAGTTCCGGAAGACAGGCCTCCTCGTTGCGAAAGGACAACACGACCGATAAGTCCGGCGGGGCCGGTTCTGGATTTGCTGGTTGCAGGGCGACGTCACTCATTTTTGGGTCCAACGGACCAGAAAGATACCGTGATCTTTGGTTCAAAGAAAGCCCGATCCTCGGGGGCGGTGACAAAGCGCATGCCGTCGAACGAAGGCGTCAGCGACGAAGAAGGCTGGGCATGAATCCCGTAAGTCGCCAGAAAATCGACGCCATTGATGATGAGCGGGCGCAACAGGAAACCCGTGCTGGCGCCGGATTGGAGCACGCGGACCGGGCCCATTTCACGCGATGGCGTCTCAAACAGGAGGAACAACTGCGGCGGCTGAAAAAGAAAAGCCCGGACGCGGCCGCTCAGGGAAAACTTGATGTCGGCCGAACACCACAAGAGGTTTGTGCCCCTGGGCGGCACCGGTATTATTTCGCCCCAGTTCACCGTCTGCGAACTTAAGAAAGTCCGCTCCAAGTCGGGCGCGGCGGGTATGCGCTTGAGCAGCAGGAAGCCGTGGTCGGCCAGCAGGGGCTGGTAGTGTTGCAGCACCTCCAGCAAGGCGAGGGCATCGTCCTGCGGCGCGAGGCGGCCGTCAATCTGGCCGATGTTGCACAGCAGAAAGGCCGGCGCCGTGGCGGGATTGCGGTAAAACTCCGCATTCCGCTCCATGAGCATCTGGGTGGTGGCGCCAAAGTTGATCGGCATCGGCCGCGGCGTGTAATGGAAGTCATTCAGGAGAATCGTGCCGGGAAGAAAACCAAACTCGTCGATGGTCGCGTTGTCGATGGCCTGCTTGACCGCGGGCAAGGCCGCGTCTTCGCGGTTTTTCTGCAATTGCGCCTTGAGTGCCTTGAGGCGGTTCGGCCAGTCCGCCAGCTCCGCAAAGTTTGTGCCCGCCCGCTTCAGCGGAGATACGAACGCGGCCACGGGATTCTGGTAGTCCGCAAAATTGTTGTTGGTGCTCTCCACCTTGCCTGCGGCCATGACGCACAGGTAGGTGATCAACACCGGCGCAGGCGCCAGCCGGTACATGCTGACATTAGTCCGCCACCAGCCGGCGCGGCGGGAACCGACGCCCTCGGCGGCTGACGCGCCCTCTTCGGGCGAGGGACGTTCATGCGCCCAAAACAGCAGTGGCGCGACCATCACCAGGACGGACCAGAATATCAGCTCGTGGCCCGCCCGGACATATCCGTGCTTCCAAACAATGAAAATACACGCCGCCTCAAATACGCTCGTGGGCAGGCGATGCCAGTAGATGCGGAATTTCAACACGCGAAGGATGCTGATGACTGCGAACAGACCCATAACGATGATACCAAGCCAGACCATTTCCGGGCGTCCGGCAAATGACAGCGCCTCGTTGTATCCCTTGGAAAACTCCGCCGCGCCGTGCATGAACACCATCGCGTTTGATATTTTTTGCCCCGCGTGAACCCACAACACCAAGGCCGTCAGCCCCACGCAGCAGAGATTCCACGCCAGTTCGAGAAAATGCCCCGTCCGGATGCGTTCGATCGTGACCAGCATCATGAGCAGAGTCACCAGCATCACATTCGTGCTCTTCATCATGCACAACAGGCCCAGAACCGTGCCCAGCACCCCTTCGGCGACATACCGCGCGGGGCCGGTCCGCTCGGACATGAGCAGATAACGGCCCGCCAGAAAAATGAAGAGATAGCTGACCGGATCCAGGTCTTCGTGCTCCGGCACCAGCGCCAGGAACAACCCCACAAACCAGATTACCTTGCCGGTTGTTGTGAAAAAATAATTCCGAGCGTCCAGCGCGAACCAGGCCACCAACATTCCAAAAAGGATCCCGAACAAGAGCTTTTGGGTCGGCAGGATGCCCGAGTAATCGTAGGGATACTGCAAATAACCGTAGGGGCCTACGTTTTGGATGACATCCACGCCAAATTGGGCCTTGGCGCGCGCATAAAACTCGAACGACATGTGGCTGCCCGGGTCGTGCGTGAGATTGACGGCAATTTTCGGCAGGCGGATGAAGTTCAGCGCCAGCAGCAGGTAAAGCAAAATTAAACCCGCGGTTTTCCATCGGGCCGGCCCTCGCGATCCCTGGCTGGCTGGGGGACCTGAGGCGGAACGGGAATCTTTATCGGAGCCGCCGGGCTGGGCCGGGGTTGACCGTCGCTTGGGCTTCTTGCTCAAAATAATTGCGGGCAGTATGGTGAGCGGCAAGGTCGGGTCAAGCCGGAATTGGCACCGTCAGACGCTGGCCCGATGCCGCTCAGCCTTCCGCGCCGTGATAGCCCTCTTCGCCATGCTCGGTGATGTCGAGCCCCGCGGATTCGTTTTCCAACGACGGCCGCAAACCAATGGACATCTTGACAAGGTAGGCGATCACCACCGTGCCGACTATCGCCAGCACCAACGTCAGGCCAATGGCCTTGATCTGCTCGAACAACAGGCTTTGAAAAGGTGAGTCGGTCACGTAACCCTTCAAGTTGGTTGCGAGATTGGCGTTGGCCGAATTCCTGGCCAGCATTCCCGTCAAAAGCGCGCCCAGCGTGCCGCCCACGCCATGCACGCCAAAGGTGTCCAGCGCGTCGTCGTATCCGAACCACTTCTTGACCTGGTAACAGAAGAACCCGGGAATCAGCCCGGCAAGGACGCCGATCAGCACCGCCCCGCTCGGGGTCACGAATCCGCAAGCCGGGGTGATCACCACCAACCCCGCGACCGCGCCGGAACAAAAACCGAGCACGCTGGGTTTGCCGCGGAATATCCATTCCGTCATCGGCCACACGAGCGAGGCCACCGCCGTCGCCAGGGTCGTCGTGGTGAACGCGTTGGCGGCGATGCCGTCGGCGGCCACGGCGCTGCCCGCGTTGAACCCGTACCATCCCACCCACAGCATGCCCGTGCCGATGAAGGACAGGACCATGCTGTGCGGCGCAAAATTCTCGCGGCCGAAGCCCGTGCGCTTCCCCAGGATGATGCACAACACCAAGGCCGACCAGCCCGACGTCATGTGCACCACCGTGCCGCCAGCGAAATCAATCGCCTTGATCGGCGCGCTGGCGTTCGCGACGCCGTTCATGAAGCCGTCAATGCCCCAAATCATGTGCGCCTGCGGGAAATACACGATGAACATCCAGAGAACCATGAACAGGCAGACCGCGGTAAACTTCATGCGCTCGGCGACGGCTCCCAGGATGAGCGCCGGGGTGATGATTGCGAACATGAGCTGGTACATCGCATATACGTTTTGAGAAACCCACGGCGAATAATTCAAGTTGGGCGTCGAGTCAACGCCGTTCAGGAAGGCAAACTTGAAACCGCCCAAAAGCGACCAGCCTCCGCTTGTTTCGCCGCTGTGGAAAACCAGGCTGTAGCCGCAAAGCCACCACAAAACGGTCACCATCCCGGCGATGAAAAAGCATTGTGCCATCACCGAAAGGATGTTCTTGCGGCGGACCAGGCCGCCGTAAAATAACGCCAGGCCCGGCAGCGTCATGAACAACACGAGCGCCGTGGAAACCATCTGCCAGGCGTTGTGGCCGGGACCGGGTGTGTTCAGTGTCGCCATCCTGAAGCCCTTGGGCAGGTTGCCATCCTTGTCCTTGAGTACCGCGACGGCGGTCGAGGGGTCGCCGTTGGTAATGTAGGCTTCCAGCGCACTCACACGCTGTTCCAACGTCGGAGTGGGCGCGGGTGCGCCGGGCGCGCCGGTCTGGCCTCGCGTCGCCATTGGGATCAACGCCATCGCCGTCGCGAACGCCAGGCACATAAATGTTCTGTTCATAAAAATGAAAGTATGTGGTTTCTTGTTTACCAGAGGTTAAACCGCCCCCTCCCCTTTTTCCTCGGTCCGTATGCGGATTGCCTCCTCGATCTTCGAGACGAAAACCTTCCCGTCGCCAATCTTGCCGGTCTTCGCCGCCTTCACTATCGCCGCCACGGCCGCATCGGCGCGGCTGTCCGCGACGACCACCTCAATCCGCACTTTGGGCAGAAAATCCACCGTGTATTCGCTGCCCCGGTATATTTCCGTGTGCCCCTTCTGGCGGCCAAACCCCTTCACTTCCGTGACGGTCATGCCTTCGATGCCCATTTCGCCCAGGGCGTCCTTTACTTCCTCCAATTTGAACGGTTTGATGATGGCCTCGATCTTTTTCATGGGATGTAGATTGGTTGAATGCTCGTCGGAAGGCGGAGGGATGATTGCAGCAGGCTTCCGGGGGAAAAGTGTGGCGGCCAATGCGGAGGGTCAGCGGGCTGGACCGGTGACGCCGGGCTGATATTGGACTGGTGTTGAATCACGCCAGCTTATTGAGCCTGACCGGACGGGCTGATGCAAGACTTTCTAATGAGTTCTTAACGCGCCAAATCCGGACCATTTTGGCCCTTCAGCCGTCGGCGTCGGAAATTGCTTCGCTGGAATGTATTGCCGGGGTGCTCAACTCCGCCGGCAAAAAAAGGCGGCGCGGACCCAAAAGCCCGCGCCGCCCGCCTCATATTCCTCCACCGATTTTTGTTTACACGTCGTAATAAAGATAAAACTCGTAGGGATGCGGGCGCAGGCGCAGCGCGTCGTGTTCCTTGCGCTTGTGCGAGAGCCACATCTCCAGAAAGTCCTTCGTGAACACGTCG
>Ga0181537_10003812_pt1 | contig 12741 bp, 12 predicted proteins | sample PEATcosm2014_Bin_39_FD_119765 | JGI IMG/M metagenome (GOLD analysis project Ga0181537, IMG submission 119765) | Peatland microbial communities from MTU Mesocosm Facility, Houghton, MI, USA - PEATcosm2014_Bin23_10_metaG | ecosystem: Environmental > Terrestrial > Soil > Wetlands > Peat | place...
CCGGCTGTCGCGTAGGTCACCGCAGTGATGCCAATCCCCACACCGGCAAGCCCGAGAATCCACGGATCGTAATGCTGCCCGGTCAGGTAGCGCATTCCTTCGCGGGCGGCGTCGCGGATGTCGCCGAACACGAAAAGATCGCCGAACGCAGTGCCGGCAAGGCTTGCGAGATCGGCGGGCTCGCCGGTCCAAAGACCGCGGACGAACCGGCCGGCGGTATTGGCAGCCGACGCTTGTTTCGCGCTCGCGTCGCCCGCCGTCCGGGCCAAAGCCGGATCGATGGCAACGTTACGATCCGCCGCCAGCGCGACAAAGCTCTGCGCGAGATCGACGTCGCCGGACGCCAGCGCGGAACGGATTTCGCGCTCGGCGACATCGCGGCTAAAAGCGCCGTCGAGACCCAGATCGGCTGTCTGCACCGGGTCGTTCGCGGCGGCCAGCCGATCGCCTGCGGCGACACCGCCGCGAAAGAGTGTCAACGCGGCAACAGCGAAAATGACGGCGCCGAGAAGCGCAAAGGCCGGATGGCGCACGGCCCGGAGCAGCAGGTTTTGGCTCATGCCTTGAAGTCTGCCTTCAAATTCCGAAATGGTCTGCCTGCGATTTGCGGCTTTTTCACAACAAATGGCCGCCGTGACACCTTAGCTGGAAAGCCTTGCTGGAAATCGCGCCGTCGGCCCGCTATGGTGCTGGCCGATCAGGAGGCCGATAGCGAGACCATGACGGACAATATCGTTCCGCACTTCCACAACGACCTGGGCGTTGCGGTCATAGAGATCGGCGCCAGGGAATTCATGTGTGTCGGCGCCAAACCGCCGTTCGATCACCCGCACGTCTATTGCGACATGGGCGGCGACGCCGAATATGTCTGCCCCTATTGCTCGACGCTCTACCGCCACAACCCGGCGCTCGCCCCTAATGAAGCCCGGCCGGCGGAATGTGCCTTCGATACCGCCGCCTAACACGCTTGGCACTAGCCCTTGGCGACATCCTCGCGCACCGTCATCGTCGCCGGCGCCGGGATCGGCGGGCTCACGGCCGCGCTGGCGCTCGCTCGCGGCGGATTTCACGTGCTGGTGTTGGAACAGGCCGAGCGGCTCGAGGAAACCGGCGCCGGCGTCCAGCTTTCGCCTAACGCCACACGAATCTTTATGGATCTCGGCGTCGGCGATCGGCTGCGGCCGCACGTCGTCGCGCCGTCAACCTTGCGCGTGCTCACGGCGCGGAGCGGCCGCGAAATCGTGCGTATTCCGCTCGGCCAAGCAGGCGAGCGTTACGGCGCGCCATATTGGATGATCCATCGCGGCGATCTACAGGCGGCACTCGCCGCCGCTGCGGCGCAGCAGCTCAACGTCACCATCAAACTCGGCATGCGCATGGAGGATTTCGCCACGCATCAGCATGGCGTCACTGTGTCGGCGGGCGGCGCCACGGGCGTCTGGCATGAGCGCGGCCATGCGCTGATCGCGGCCGACGGGCTGTGGTCGCAGACATCCGCGCGCATCGGCTCCAAGGAGCCGCCGCGTTTTGCCGGCCGCACGGCGTGGCGCGCGCTGGTGGCGGCGAAGGACGTTGCGCCCGAATTCCGCGATCCGCTGGTTCATCTTTGGCTCGGCCGCGACGCCCATCTGGTGCACTACCCGGTCAAAGGCGGCAAAGTGATCAACATCGTTGTCATCACCGCGGACGATTGGAGCGGACCGGGCTGGAGCGAGCCGGCGACCCGCGTCGATCTGCTGCGGCATTTCTCCGCCGCGCATTGGGCGCCGCAGGCGCACGCGCTGATCCGCGTGCCGGAAGCCTGGCTGAAATGGGCGCTCTACGAGCGCCGGCCGCTGACCAACTGGTCGCATGGCGCCGCCGCGCTTCTTGGCGATGCCGCCCATCCGATGCTGCCGTTTCTGGCACAGGGCGCGGCCATGGCCATCGAGGATGCCGCGGTGGCGGCGCGCTGCTTGGCGCGCATGCCGGACGACGCGGCCGCTGCGCTGCGGACTTATGCGGCGATACGGCGCGCGCGCACCCGCAAAGTGCAGCGGCTGGCGGCGCGCAATGGCGAGCGCTATCACCTCAAGGGCGTGCAAGCTATGGTGCGTAACGCGGCGATGCGCGCCGCAGGCGGTGACCGGCTCTTGCGCCATTACGATTGGCTTTATGATTGGCGGCTACCCGCAGCGCTGTCGATCCCGTGAAGGCCGGAGACAATGCCAGCGACCGAAATGTTGTTCCCCACTACGATCGCAGGCAGCCTGCCGAAACCGGCCTGGCTCGCCGCGCCGAACAAGCTATGGGCGCCGTGGCGGCTCGACGGCGAAGAGCTTGCCGTCGCCAAGGACGACGCCACGCTGCTTGCGATCAAGCTCCAGGAGGACGCCGGCATTGATATCGTCGGCGACGGCGAGCAATCGCGGCAGCATTTCGTGCATGGTTTTCTCGAAGCGGTCGACGGTATCGACTTCGACAAACGCATCGAAATGGGCATCCGCAACGATCGCTACAAGGCGATGTGCCCGACCGTCGTCGGTCCGTTGCGGTTGCGGACGCGCGTGCATGCCCGCGAGGCGCGGCTGGCGCGCGCGCACACCAAGCGCAAGCTGAAATTCACTTTGCCCGGACCGATGACCATCGTCGACACCATCGCGGACGCCCACTACGGCGATCGGGTGAAAATGGCGTTTGCCTTCGCGGCGCTGCTCAATGAAGAGGCGCGCGGCCTCGCCGCCGACGGCGTCGATGTCATCCAGTTCGATGAGCCGGCCTTCAACGTTTACATGGAGGACGCCGCCGGCTGGGGCATCGAAGCGCTGCACCGCGCCGTCGAGGGCGTCGGCTGCGTGAGCGCCGTGCATATCTGCTATGGCTACGGCATTCCGGCCAATATCGAATGGAAAGCGACGCTCGGCGCCGAATGGCGGCAATACGAGAAATTCTTTCCGGCCTTGGCGAAAAGCCGGATAGGCCAGGTATCGCTCGAATGCATCAATTCGCACGTGCCGATGAGCGTATTGAAGCTGCTTCACGGTAAGGACGTGCTGATCGGCGCCATCGACGTCGCCACCGACGAGGTCGAAACACCGGAACAAGTGGCCGCCGTGATCGCAAAAGCGGCAGAATTCGTTCCTGCGCAAAGAATCATCGTTGGCACCAATTGCGGGATGGCGCCGATGCGCCGCGAAATCGCCGCAATGAAACTCGATGCACTCGCCCGGGGCGCGGCGCTTGCACGAAAAGAATTCACCTAACTCCCGGGTAAGCGCTCTCAAAACTCATCGGTAGGATTTTCTTAAAGTTTCGCCGATTGGATGGCGGGACTTTGCAATGGGAAGCGCAATGACTGTGCCGTTCGTGTCGACCGTGGCTTTTGCCGATCATAATGGGAAGACCGCGCACCTCAAGTATGGCGTCTCCGCCGGAAACGAGCGTGAAGCCCGCAGCGAGTTGCAGCGGCGCTTTCTGAGCCAAGAGCTCTATAAATTTTCGATTTTGGAGATTCGCCCCGCCACGTCGAGCGAAGCCGAAACGCTCAACCTGTCGGCCGGCGGCATCAAGCTTTTGAACTGATCCGCCGCGCCGCCGACCGGCGCTTGAATTTGGCGGCGCGGGCCATCATCGGTCACTGCGCGACAGAACTTCGATCAAGTCGCCGACTTTGCGCCGCTGCTCGGCTTTGTTGCCCGACGCGATGGCGTGCTCGACGCAATGCGCCGCATGATCGGCGAGGATTTCCTCCTCGGCGCGGCGTAACGCGGCGCGCGCCGCCGTGAGCTGGGTCACGATATCGATGCAATAGCGATCGTCCTCGACCATGCGCGCCAACCCGCGCACTTGGCCCTCGATCCGTTTGAGCCGCTTGAGCACCGACGTCTTGGCAGATGACTGCATGCGGGTTTATATACCCCTACCGGGTATCCGTTTCAAGCAGGTTCGATCGTGCAGCAATCGGCTCATTCGGCAGACACGCAGAAAACCGTCCAGGAAACCGCGATCGATCCGGTTTGCGGCATGACGCTCGACCCGGCGACGAGCCGGCATCACTACACCGTCCACGATCACGCCTATCATTTCTGCTCGGCCGGCTGCCGGACCAAGTTTGCCGCCGATCCGCAAAAGTACCTCGAAAAGCGCCCCAGCCCTTCCGGGGCCGCGGCCGAAGGCGCGATCTACACCTGCCCGATGCATCCACAGATCCGCCAAGTGGGGCCGGGCAATTGCCCGATCTGCGGGATGACACTGGAGCCGGTCGAGGCGACGGTGGATGTTGGCGAGAGCGGCGAACTCGCGGACATGACCCGACGGTTCTGGGTTGGCCTCGTTTTGACTTTGCCGGTCTTCGTCCTGGAAATGGGGGGGCACATCCCCGCCCTCGGCCTCGATAGTCTCGTTCCGCCGCGCATCTCCAACTGGATTCAATTTGCTTTGTCGACACCGGTCGTGTTGTGGGCGGGGTGGCCGTTCTTCGAGCGCGCCTGGGCCTCGGTCATGCACCGCAGCCTGAACATGTTCAGCCTGATCGCTCTCGGGACGGGCTCAGCCTACCTCTACAGCCTCTTTGCGACCTTTGCGCCGGACATGTTCCCCGTAGGCTTCCGCGAGATGGGCGGCACGGTCGCCGTTTACTTCGAAGCCGCCGCCGTGATCACCGTGCTGGTATTGCTGGGCCAGGTGCTGGAACTGCACGCCCGCGAGCAGACCGGCGGCGCGATCCGCGCCTTGCTCAAACTGGCGCCGAAGACAGCGCGCCGCCTCAATGCTGGAGGCGACGATGAGGACGTCGCGCTCGAACTGGTTCAGGTCGGCGATCGTCTCCGCGTGCGGCCGGGCGACGGCGTGCCGGTTGATGGTGAAGTGCTCGAGGGCAAGAGTGCCGTGGATGAGTCCATGGTCACTGGCGAGTCGATGCCCGCCGCCAAGCAACCCGGCGATAAGCTTATCGGCGGTACCGTGAACGGCACCGGTTCCCTGGTTATGCGCGCCGACAAAGTAGGCGCGGATACGATGCTCGCGCGCATCGTGACAATGGTCGCAGAGGCGCAACGCAGCCGGGCGCCAATTCAGCGCATGGCAGACACCGTGTCGGGCTACTTCGTCCCCGCCGTGCTTGGCGTGGCTCTCGCTGCGTTCATCGCCTGGGCTGTTTGGGGTCCCGCTCCCGCACTTTCTTATGCCCTGATAGCGGCGGTCTCCGTCCTCATTATCGCTTGCCCTTGTGCGCTTGGCCTCGCCACTCCGATGTCGATCGGCGTCGGCGTCGGCAAAGGGGCCGGCGCCGGCGTCCTGATCAAGTCGGCCGAGGCTCTTGAGCGCATGGAGAAGGTCGACACCCTGGTCGTCGACAAAACCGGCACGCTCACGGAAGGCAAACCCAGGGTGACGGCCATCGTTTCGGCCGCCGGACTGCCGGAGTCCGAAATTCTGCCGCTGGCAGCCAGCCTTGAGCGCTCCAGCGAACACCCTCTCGCCGCAGCCATCGTCAGTGCTGCACGGGATCGCAATGCTGCAATCCAAGAGCCCACGGCGTTCAACTCCGTCACCGGCAAGGGTGTCACCGGCAAGATCGGCGACCGGTTCGTGGCGCTGGGCAACGCCAAGCTGATGGCCGATCTCGGCATCACGCTCGGCGAGCTCGAAGACAAAGCCGACAAACTTCGCGGCGACGGGGCGACAGCCCTGTTTCTCGCGGTAGACGGCAAGCCGGGTGGCGTCATCGCCATTGCCGACCCCATCAAATCAACGACGCAAGCGGCGCTCGATAGCCTCCGGAACTACGGCATACGGATCGTGATGCTGACCGGCGACAACAAAACGACCGCCGAAGCTGTGGCCCACAAGCTCGGCATAAAAGAAGTCGAAGCTGACATCCTGCCGCAGGACAAGAACCGCGTTGTCAAAAAACTTACGGCCGAAGGGCGCATCGTCGCCATGGCCGGCGACGGCGTGAACGACGCCCCGGCCTTGGCCGCCGCCGCGGTCGGCATCGCCATGGGAACCGGAACCGAAGTCGCGATCCAGAGCGCCGGGATTACCTTGGTGAAGGGTGATCTTGCCGGTATCGCCCGCGCCATCGTCCTGAGCCGGGCGACCATGCGCAACATTCGCCAAAATCTGGTATTTGCATTCGCTTATAATGCCATCGGTATCCCGATTGCCGCAGGTGTCCTCTATCCGGCCTTCGGTCTCCTTCTCAGTCCGGTCGTTGCCGCGCTGGCAATGTCGCTCAGCTCCGTTTCCGTTATCGCGAACGCGCTGCGCTTGCGGTACGTGCCGCTCTAAGCTTGCCTATCGCCACGTCCCGCGCACGCGCTGCCGGATATCGACCGGCACGCGCACCGTCTTCGGCGCGGCCGGCGCCGCCGCGGCGGGCGGCCAGCTGCAACTTTCAAAGTGTTCGAGCAGGCCGGCCGGGATGAAGCGGGTTCGCGCCGCGTACATGTGACGGTCGCCGTTGCTGCGCTGGCCATGCACGAAGAACCGCTGCGGAATGATGATGTCGAGGTGGTCTCGCGCCCGCGTCATGGCGACGTAAAGGAGCCGGCGCTCTTCCTCAATCTCCGCGCCCGTTCCGGTTGCCAGATCGGACGGCAAGCAGCCGTCGACGGCGTTGAGGACATAGACCGACTTCCACTCCTGTCCTTTCGCCGAGTGGATGGTCGAAAGAATGAGATAATCCTCGTCAAGGAGCGGCGCGCCCGATCGGTCGCTCGTGGCATCCGGCGGATCGAGCGTGAGCTCGGTGAGAAATCGCTCGCGGGTCGGATAGGTCGACGCGATCTGGACGAGTTGCAGGAGATCGGCCTGCCGCAATGCGGCATCTTCGTGCATGCGCTGCAGATGCGGCTCGTACCAACGGCGCGCAAGATCGAGTTCGGCGGGCCAGCCGGCGGCGCCCGAGCGGACGAGACCGACGGCTTCGACGAATGCCGGCCAATGCTCCGCGGCGGCAGCCGGCGGCTTGAATTCGCCGAGAGCCAGGATCGGATCGGCAAGTTCGGCGATGCGGTCGAGCGCCTTGGCCGCCGTCGCCGGACCGATCCCGGGCAATAGCTGAATGACCCGGAAGCCGGCGACGCGGTCGCGCGGATTTCCCACCCAGCGCAACAGCGCCAGCATGTCCTTGATGTGCGCGGCTTCGAGAAATTTCAGCCCGCCGAATTTCACAAACGGAATGTTGCGGCGGGTCAGCTCGACTTCCAGCGGACCGCTATGGTGCGAGGTGCGGAACAGAACGGCTTGCGATTTCAGCGCCAGCCCGGCCTCGCGGTTCTGCAAAACCTTGTCGACGATATAGAGCGCCTGGTCGGACTCGTCGCGCACGCCGACCAGCCGCGGGCGCTCGGCGGAGGCGCGCTCCGACCACAAGTTCTTGGTGAAACGCTCCGCGGCCAAGCCGATCACGGCGTTTGCCGCCGCCAGGATCGGCTGCGTCGAACGATAATTCTGTTCCAGCGTCACCACCTCGGCCGGCGGCGAGAAATGGCCGGGAAAGTCGAGAATATTGCGCACCGTCGCCGAGCGAAACGAATAGATCGCCTGCGCGTCATCGCCGACCACGGTCATGCCTTTGCCGTTCGGCTTGAGCGCCAGAAGGATCGAGGCCTGCAGCCGATTGGTGTCCTGATATTCGTCGACCAGGACATGATCGAACCGCCCGGAGACGTCTTCGGCGATCGACGGCTCTTGCATCATGTGCGCCCAATACACCAGGAGATCGTCGTAATCGAGCACGTTGTGCGCCTGCTTGACTTCGACATAGCAAACGAACAGCCGGCGCAGCTCGTCCTGCCACATCGCACACCACGGAAAGGACGCGCCGAGCACGTCATCGAGCGCTGTCTCTGCGTTCACCGTGCGCGAATAGATCGAAAGGCACGTGCTCTTGGCCGGAAAGCGCTCTTTGGTCTTGGAGAATCCGAGATCGTGCCGCACGAGGTTCATCAGATCGGCCGAATCCTCGCGGTCGTGGATCGTGAACGCGGTGGCGAGGCCGATATCGTCGGCGTAGTCGCGAAGCAGCCGCGCGCCGATCGAATGGAACGTGCCCGCCCACGCCATCGCGTCCGCCATGGCGGCGGCACGCCCGCGTGCAAAATCGGCGAGAATCCGCTCGACACGCCGCGTCATCTCCGCAGCCGCGCGGCGGGAAAAGGTCAACAGCATGATGCGGCGCGGATCGGCGCCATGCTCGATGAGATGAACGACGCGATGCGCCAGCGTGCTGGTCTTGCCGGAGCCGGCGCCGGCGATGATCAGGAGCGGGCCGCACTCGCCAAGCGGCACACCGCCATGCTCGACGGCGCGGCGCTGTTGCGGATTGAGCTTCTCAAGGCGCGCCGCCGACATTGCCGCGAATCAAAAGAGGGATCGGACTCCGACTGAATCACGGTCCCGTTTTGTTCGCAACCTCCGCCGCGGCCCCGCTGTCGGCGCCAAGGCGATAGACGCGTGATCGCGTCAAGCGGAAGAGATCGAAGTTCACAGCGATGCGATCGGTCTGGATCGGGACCGCGCACCCTTCGCTTTCGGCGGCCGCATCGCTATAGTTGCGACGCAAGCGACCGTTTGCCGTCTCAAGTCCAGGCTCGAATCCACAATCTGCCATGATCCCAGCTCCGTCACCGGTGAGCGTTGCGCTCCTTCTTGGCTTGAGCTTCTTTCTCGGCCTCGCCTTCGAAGAATTCTTCGCCCATACCGACGAGCGGCGGCCAGGCGGCATCCGGACTTTTCCGCTGCTCGCGCTCGCCGGCGGCGCGCTTTATCTGTTCGACTCCACGCATTTCATTCCGTTCACCGGGGGCCTTTTGGTATTGGGCGCGTGGCTCGTCGTGTACTACGGCGCCCACGTCAAAGAGCACGAGCAAGACGCCGACCCGCCGGGCGAGCCGAATGTCGGTCTCGTCGTGCCGTTGCTCAATGTGTTGGCTTACGTGCTCGGCGCCGTGGCTTTGGCGCTGCCGCCATGGATCGCGGTAACGATGACCGTGGCGGCGGTTCTGCTGCTGACCGGCCGCGAGAAGCTTCATACGCTGGCGCGGCGGCTCGAAATGCGGGAGATCGTCACCGCCGGCGAATTTCTGATCCTCACCGGCATCATCCTGCCGCTGTTGCCGAGCCACGCGGTGACGACACTGACCGCGATCACGCCGCGCCAGGTCTGGCTCGCGCTCGTCGTCGTCTGCACGTTCTCCTATGTGAGCTATCTGGCGCAGCGCTATTGGGCGGCGGCGGCCAACGGTCTGTGGATGGCGGCGCTCGGCGGGCTTTATTCGTCGACCGTGACGACGGTGGTGCTGGCGCGGCAGGCCAAAGCCGATCCCGCGCTCAAGCGGCAGGCGCAAGCCGGCATCACACTCGCTACCGCGATCATGTATTTGCGGATATTGGCGGTGGTCGCGATCTTCAATGTCTGGCTGGCGCGCGTTCTGGCGCTGCCGCTATGCGTTTTGTCGCTCGCCGGGTTCGCGATCTGCGTGCTGCAATACCGGCTCGACCGGCCGGCGAAAGACGCGCCGGCGCAAGGTGCTTTGCCGGTCGCCACGACCAATAATCCGCTCGAACTCGGCGCCGCGGCCATCTTTGCCGCGCTGTTCGTTGCGGTCTCGGTTGTCTCCGTGATGGCCCAGTCAAAATTCGGGATTTCCGGTATCTATGGCCTGGCGGCGATCGTCGGCGTCACCGATATCGACCCCTTCGTCCTCAATCTGGCCCAAGGCGGCGTATCGGGCGAACCCAGCACCGCGCTTGCCGCCGCAATCCTGATTGCGTCGTCCTCGAACAACATCCTCAAGGCGCTCTATGCCGCCTCGTTCGCCGGCGGCAAAGCGACCGCCGCAAGTGCGGTGGTGCTCGTTGTCTTGGCTATTGCAGGGATCGGCGCCGCGTTCGCGATCGCCATACACTAGAAATTTCAGCGAATAACCTGATCGCTCTGCAGGCTCGGATTGAACCCGCAATTTTTTTCCGCCGCCGTGCGCAGCAGGAGCCTCTCGTCGCTCAGCACGGCATCGTAATCGGTGCGGTAGGCGAGCGACCCGATGACAATCCCGCCGCCGCCCTCGCTTGCCTTGTCAATAAGCCCATGCAGCTCTTTTTCACGCGCGACCAGGACTTTCCACCGCGCGGTAAGCTCGTCGCAGTGATAAGCATCGTAGCGTCCCGGATCGACCAGAAACGAACCGGGGTCGCCGCTGGCGCTGCATCCGGCCAGCGCAAAAACGGCGGCGCTAAAGAGCGCCTCGCGCCATCCGGCGAACGCACGAGAGCGCCGGACGGCCGGACCCGGCAGGATCGTGCCGCTATCGTCGCGAAGTCGCATTACAACGCCCACTCGCGCCTAAGCGCGCGCGAATTCCCCACACTCTGTTTGCAAGCCTGCTGCGCCGCAAATGTGGCAAAGCCCCGAACCCCAAGTTCGCGACCGCTAGGTTCGGGACCGCTAGGTTCGGATTTAGGGTGAGGCCGCCAAACCACAAGGAAAAGATCGGCCGGACGGCGTTAACGGTTTTCCGGAAATTTGACGCCGACGTTCAATCCATCGCGCCAGATCACCCGGCAATGCCGCCGCGCACCGCCGCTCGGCGTCAAAAGCAGCATGAAAGTATCCGGCAGCGTTTGGTCGTTTTCCAGCGCGATCCGCGCGCCAGTCTCGGAAATGTCGGAAATCAAGCAACCGATCAACGGCGAGTCTTTGTCGACGAGGATGCGCGCGTTGTAATGGAATTGCCGCCGCGGCTTTTTGCGTAGTTCGGCGCGATTGCGATAATTGCCGATGACGACCATGAAAACTTCCTTCCGCCTCCCGGTCAAACGGCGAAGCGGTACGATCGGCGGGAAGCTAGGTAATCCGTATTAAAGACCGGTAAATCGGCCTTGGCGCGGCGCATCATGCCTTATCTTGTAACGGCTTAAGCGGCAGGCGGCACCGTCTCACTCTAGCCATGGGTGTCGGTACTGTTACAATCCGGTGAGGGCTTGGTGACACGCGTTGAGCTATCCGATGGGCCTGAATTGGTTGGATTGGTCGAACCCGGTCGCGGACTGGTGGAGCTTTCTGGTCGCCGTCAGCGCACTTAACATCGTCCTTTTGCTGGGTCTGTACGCCGGCTACCGGAGAAACCTTTTCGGCGCTCGTAACGCCCCTTTATTGCTCGAGCCGCTGTTGCTGTTAAGCGCCGCTTATGTGCTCGGCTGCGCCTTCCGTTCGGTGCTGCCGCGGGCCGACGTGCAAAGAATTTGCCTGTTCGACACCTGGCTCTCGAGCGTGCTTATCGGCCGCTCCGTCGCGACCATTGCGGAGCTGTGTTTCGCCGTTCAATGGGCCATCGTGTTGCGCGAACTGGCGCGGATCACCCATTCGGACACGGCAAGAAATATCTCGAAGGCGATCGTGCCGCTGATCGTCATCGCGGAGTTCTGCTCCTGGTATGCGGTGATCTCGACGAATTTCCTCGGCAACGTCTTGGAAAATTCATTGTGGACCGCGGCCTTCCTTTTGATTGCGATTGCGCTGGCGCGGCTTTACTTCAGCTTCCGCGGCATTGGCCAGGCCGCGATCGGCGCCATGGCGGTCGGCGTCGCCGCTTATGTGGTCTTCATGTCGGCCGTCGATGTGCCGATGTATTTTGCGCGCTGGCAAGCCGAACTCGCGGACGGCACGCAATTCCTCGGTTTCTTGCCCGGCCTCTACGACGTCGCCACCCGATGGACCGTCACCCATGACGTCGGGCAGTGGCGCGATGAAATCCCTTGGATGTCGCTTTATTTCAGCGTCGCGGTATGGACGAGCTTGCTGCTCGGCGGCTTTGGCCTGGTCCGGCATCTGCTGCCGCGCTACCGCGCGCGCCGGCTGCTTGCAAAGCCGTCGCGGCGTCCGGTCGCCATCCCGGTCCGCTCCTCCTGAAAGCTATCGGCCTCTGGCCGAATCGCCGTCGAAGTCGGGCCCGGCACGCCATCAAAAATTATGCGCTCCGCCGCGAATCCGATATCGTGGCAGCGGTTGATTCGCTTGGCGCGGGCGTTATTTGCAACGGCTTGTTTGCAGGACCCAGAGTTTGTTTGCGGAACGAAGGGCTTGTTTACGGGACGATGGAGGTGACGGGCATGATCATCACAGTAGCCACCATGAAGGGCGGCAGCGGCAAGAGCACGCTTGCCAGCTGCCTTGCGGTCCATTGGCATCTCAGCGGACGGCATCCGACTTTGATTGACGCCGATCCGCAGCGCTCCATCATGCGGCTCGCCGCGCGCGAACGCGGGCTTGGCGGCGTCTCCATTGTCGAAGACGCCACGGAAGAAGCTTCCAAGACGGCGCGGCGCCTTTCGGCCACGGGGCCGGTGATCATCGACACGCCGGGCTTTCGCTCCAAGACGACGCTCGATTGTATTGCGGTTGCGGATTTCGTCCTGGTGCCGGTCAAGCCGTCGCCGTTCGACGTCGACCGCATGCTGGATACGGTCAGCATCTTGACGGATCGTCCCGACGGCCGGCGGCCGCTGTTCCGCTGCCTGCTGACGCAAACGACCCGCGATTCCGTCATTGCCCGGCAGATCCGTACCGAGCTGGCGGAGGCCGGCTTGCCGGTGCTCAAGAGCGAAATGGCGAACCGCGTCGCTTACCCGGAAGCTACGTTGTGGGGCGCGACGCCGAGCCTCATCAGCTGGAAAGGCCCCGCGGCGAAGGAGATCGCGGCAATCGCCGACGAGGTCGACATGGTGCTCGGCGCCCAGCAGGCCGCCGCATGACCAGAA
>Ga0181537_10003813_pt1 | contig 12735 bp, 11 predicted proteins | sample PEATcosm2014_Bin_39_FD_119765 | JGI IMG/M metagenome (GOLD analysis project Ga0181537, IMG submission 119765) | Peatland microbial communities from MTU Mesocosm Facility, Houghton, MI, USA - PEATcosm2014_Bin23_10_metaG | ecosystem: Environmental > Terrestrial > Soil > Wetlands > Peat | place...
TCGCCGAGGTCGGACCCGTTCCGGTCGGATCGAGATCGGAGTCGACGACCTTGCGCATCGCAACAATCGGAATACCGGCGAACATCGCTTCACCCAGACTCTGTCCGCCCGGAAATGGAAACGTGTCGCAATAAATGTCGGCGCTGCGAATATACGAGGCCAGCCGCTCGTGAATGGCGCCCGGCCATTGCACTTGGCCACCCACGCCGGCTACGCCCATCGCACGATCCAAGATTCGTAGCGACTGATCCTCGCGTGGGCCCAGCACGAGCCATTTGAGCCGCTTGTTCTTATTCAAAGCTCCGAAGATCGCGTCGAGGAAATCGCGCTGCACGCTCTTGTTGAGCCGGCCGACCGTGCACAGCACGATGTCGTCGGGTTTGAAATCGACGTCGGAACGCAGCACAGGGCGCGCCGAGAGGAGCTCGCGATCGCGCGCAATGCCGGTCGGGATGAAAACGGAGCGCTCCGGATGGAGTGCCGTTTCGAGCTGCGCCGCTTGCACGGTGTGAATGAAGGTGTCGATCCGGCCCGAGCGCTGATCGAATCCGGCCGTCATCAAGGCTTGCGCGGACGCCAACCCGATGATCTCGAGGACGCGCGCAATCGGATCGGAAGGATCGACGACGTACAACACCGCGTCCGCCGGCTTTCGTGAAAACCGATCGAGTAGGTCGTTCGTGCGCTCGATAAAGGTCTGACCCTCGGCGCGTATCACCTCGCCGCCTGCGGCCTCGACGCTAACCGCCGTCGGCATGTTCGGTGGCGACTTGTAGAATTCGGTCGACACGTAGACAACGTCGTGCCCCAGCGCTCGAAAGCCGATTGCGAGGCGCGATGCTACGAGCGAAAGACTATTTGCCGCAAGATCAACTGAAACCACGACGGCAAAGCGGCGCCGCGGTTGGCTACGCGCGGGATAGACGCGCGGCGGCGAGACCTTTGCGGCAATCGCTTCAAGGAGCTCGTCGAATTCAGGGTCGTTTGCAACGTGCAGGAGCGAATGCCAACGCTTGACGCCCATCTGGCCGGCCGACATCCCGACGTGCATCGCCGTTCCGATTGCTTTGAGCGCATCTTCAAAATTGCCGCTCGCAAAAGAACGCCGCGCGCGGAGCTTCATGGCCGCCACGTAGGCGGCCGGATGCCGCGCCGATGCCGCGCCGCTCAAGAAACCAATCAGATCGTCTGCCATTGTTTCATCGGCGACTGCGAGGTCAAGCGCCGCCTGAAACGCTTTCGATGATTTATTCTCAAAGTCGATGCGTTTTCCAAGTGCACGAATGCGCGAATCGGCGTGCGCACTAAATTGAGCTATCTCGGAATCAGAAAATGACTTGAGCGCTTCGTGTCGATCTTGGATCCCGAGCAGCAACTCGGACGCGTCGGCCTGCGGGGTCTGCGGAGCCTCGATGGTTTTGCTGATGGGTTTGTGCGGGCGGAGGGCCTCGTCGACCGAAGCGGGGTTAGCCCGCGCAACGACGACGCCGCCGGGAACGTGCCCGTAGCCGCAGCGGCGTGCTTGCGCAACGCCTTCCGCTGTCCAGTTTTCAAAGGGTAGGTTCGAGCCGTCGAGCACCACGCACAGCTCCGATTGGCTCGCCTCGATTCCCGCGCGAGCTGCTGCCGCCCAATCGCTTTCCGAGGCAAGACGCACGATGTCCAAGCGGTCACCGTAGCGTTTCGCTCGCAATTCAAGATCCGGATGCGGGCCATTGATCACGACGACGATCCGGCTGGCTGCATATAAGCCACGGTCTCCGGTAATGCGCGCAATGACGCGCTCGAACGCAAGCTCGGACGGCACGATAAAAATCGCCGAAAGCTCACCGTCCCGCAAGGGCGTACGCTGCTCGATTGCGCGCTCGATCGCATCCCGGTAGCCGTCGATCATGCCGCTCCAGGTGAGCTGCGCATCGGCTCGTTCCCTGAGTGCCGCGCCGGCACGCTTGCGTTCGGCGACGTCGCTGATGTAGCGCCGCGCGAGCGCAACGTAGGCGGCGACGTCGCCGGTAGGCGCCATTGGCGCCGCGTCGCCGATCATTGCTTCACCCGCCGCCGTCGTCGGGCCGGTCTGCGTCGGATCGAGATCCTCGTCGCTTGCGCGCTGCATCGAAACGACGGGTAAGCTCGCAACATTGCTTCGCCCGTGCTTTGCGCTCCGGGGAAGGGGAACGGATCGAGATAGACGTCGCTCATCTTCAGAAGGGCGGGAATCTCACCCGCGCGCGCTCCCAGATCGATGATGCGGTCCTCAACGCCTGCGGCCTTGAGTGCGGCGTGAATCGCGCCCGCCTCTTCCGTATTGCCTGCACCTGCGAGCATCCAGACCGCTTTCGGCTCGGTTTGCAGAATCGTCGTCACCGCTTCGAGGAAACCCCGTTGCGCGAGCTTCGAAAGCCGGCCGAAGGTCGTCAATATGACGGCATCTTCCGCAGCTTTGTACTCGGCCCGGTTCGCGGGCGCGGCGTCGATGATCGCGCGATCGCGTACGATTCCGGTTGGAATGAACGTCGCGATGTCGGGTCGTAACGACCGGGCAACCTGCTCGGGCTCAACGGTCTCGATAACGGCGTCGAGCCTTCCGGTGCGATGTTCGTACGCGGCGTTCATGAAAATCTGCGCGTTCGCGAGACCGATGATCTCACACAACCTCGGAACGACGTCTTGCGGATCCGAAATGTACAAAACCGCGTCGACGGGCTCGCGTTCGAAATAGTCAAGCAGCCACATCGTCTTCTCGAGCGAGCTTTGGCCTTCGGCTTCAATCAGGCGCGAGCCGGCGGCTTCCAGAGCCTTGCGTTGCAACGTATCCGAAGGCGAATCGAGCATCCGCGTGGTGACGACAAACGCGTCGATCCCGCGCTCGCATAATCCGACGGTTATGCCGGAGCTGACGAGCCCCACGCTGTTGCCGTCGCGATCGAATGGAATCAGCACGGCGACGCGTTTCTTTGCCGACTTTGTCGTATAGTAACGCGGCATACTCATCCGCGCAGCGATGGCTTCGTATGCGGCATCAAAATCCGGGTCGAGCGCATACCGCATCAAGCGTCGCGAGCGCGGGTCACCGGATTGACCTTGCCGCATCGCCCAGACCATTGAGTTGAACAGCATCGTAATTGCCTGATCGAGATCCAGGCGCTGGATCGCAGCGAGTCCGAGCTCCTTGAGCATGTACGGTACGGGCTCGTCATACCGAGCCAGCTGCGCACCGCGCGCTACCCACTCGGCCTCCGTGTCCCATCGCGCTTCGGCTGCGAGCGAGCCCGCGATGGCGTCGAGCGCCGGACGCATCGCTTGCTCGAATGCGACGCGCGCCGCGAGCGCGCGAACTGCGGGATCAGCATCATTGCGCAGCTCGGCGAGTTCGGTCTCGTCAACGTCTTCCTTACGGTCCCAGCGCAAGCGCAGCGATTCCAGTCGATCGTTCACAGCGCGACCGGCTTCTCAGCTGCAAAATGCGCCTCGAACGCTCTCCATAAAGCGGGAACGTCGTCGAGCACGTTGCGCGCCCGGAAATCAAACTCACCGCGAATTCGCGCGACGTCGATCGGCGCGAAGACGACCCGAGGCGAGCCGGGTTTTACGTTGACGCGGCATCCGCTTACGGCGGCGATGCGCTCGAGCAGCTCACCCTGCTTCGTGTTCCGCCCGGCAGCGATGTTATAGACGCGTTCTTTCCCCGAGGCTGCAATCCGCAGCGTCACGTCGACGGCGTCTTCGACGCTGACGTGGTCCTTCTCCGACTCACCCGACGAGCGCACTTCGATCGCGCCGGTCGTCGCGGCTTGCCGCAGAAAATCGCTCGACATAAGTCCGGATCGAAAGCTCGAACCGTAGACGTTCGAGAGGCGAACAACGCGCATTTCCGGGCGCGAATCCGCAAGTACGATGACCTCTCCCGCCGCCTTGGTCGCAGCATAGACGTCGCCTTGCGCGACGTGCGCCGGCGTTGCTTCGTGCGTCGCCGCGGAATCGCCATAGATGCGTGTCGAGGAGACGTACGTGAACGAACGCAAACGCTTGCCTAAGAGTGCGAGCGGCACGTCGACATGCAGACGTATTGATTCGGCAAGGCGCCGGTTCGCATCCCATGCCACGCCCGACGCGTAGATAACGTCTCCGAGATCGCCGTCGAACTCAAGGGCCTCTGCGTGCGTGAGTCCGACCGCTTCTACACCGCGCTCCGCAAGCAATCGTAGAAACGCGGCGCCGATAAAGCCGCGACCGCCGACGATCGTATATCTCACGCGGAGAGGCGCACGGCATTGCTGGCGCCCGCTCCGGCCAGAACGCCATAGAGACGAAAGAGATTTTGCGCATCCTTATACCCGGCCGGTCCCGGCCGCAGGACGGCCGTAACCGCCCCGTAGTGGCGCTCGCGGGCCTGTACGACCTCGGGCACGTTGGAGGGATAACGATCGTAAATCGCCTGCATCCGGTCCAAATACGAAGGCCACATCATAGCCAGTACTTGTCCGCGAAGATTCGTGAAGGCATGCTCGACGAACGTCCGCGTCCCCGTGTACGCGAGCTGCCGTATGCGCGAAAGACGAATCAGGAAATCCCAGTCCGCACAAATCCCGAATGTCGCATCGAACGTGTCGAGCGCGTCCGCGGCAGCGGCATCCAACAAGACGGCCGAAAGCGGCAAGCAGTTCGCCACCAGCATGTCGTTCGCGCTCGGCTTCAGCAGATAGGTTCCGTCCGTGTTGCCGATTGGATGCCATCCCATCGTCCCATCGGCCTCGTTGAATTGCACGGTCGTTCCCGCGATTCCGACGCCGTCGCCGTGTTCGGCAGCCGCAACGAGTCGCTCGAGATGGTCCGGCATGATCTGCGTGTCTTCGTCGAGGAACAAGTAGTAGTCGCCGCTGGCTACCCACATCGCTTGCGTTCGCATCACGGCTGGACCGAGCCGATCGAGCGAGCGTGAATAGTGCAAACGGTCGTGTGGAATTTGCGTGCCTGCGTAGGCGCTCACGTCGAAGCCTTGGTCCTGGAAAAGCCAAACTTCCCAATTCTGATACGTCTGACGCATCAGCGATTGCAGGCACGCTCCGAGCGACACCGTTCTTCCGGTACTTGTAAGAATAATGGCTATCTTCGCGGGCCGCTTCGTCGTACGCCGGCGCTGGTCGCGCCTCAATCGAAACAGGAGCCGATCCGTGCGAATTTGCAATTCTTCCGTCAATCGGTCTGGGGCGATATTACGAAGCATCTCGCGGTGGAATTGCAAACCGTTCACGATGCGCAGCTCGCGGCCATGTGAACGCGGGAATACATCGCTCGTGTAATGCCGCTCGATAATTTCGAGTCGTTCTCGAAAATCCGCGCCCGAAGCGACATAGCGGCTAACACCCGAGGCTTGCGTTTCATGAATGCGCACGCCGACCAGCGGCGCGGCGAGATATGCCGTCTTCTCCCCGGCCAGGATCATGCGAACCGTAATCTCCCAGTCGGATGCGACCTCAAAGGATTCGTCGAGCATTCCATGACGCTCGAAAAGCGAGCGCCGGAACAAAATCGTCGGCAAACACATGTAACATGCCGCAAACAGCCAGCCAAGCTCGTCGCGCCCGCCGGTGTAATCGAACAACGTTTGACCCAGCACGTGCCGCACCGAATGCGGTGCTTGATCGTCATTGCACAGATACGCAGTCGCATAGACGAAACCAATCTCGGGGTGGGCTTCGGCGACGGCGACGAGTCGGCTGATGTGCCCGGCCAACAGCCAATCGTCGGCGGAAAGGATTACCACGTACTCGCCGCGCGACAGGCTGATGCCCGTATTGATGTTCGGGGTTATGCCGATGTTGATCGGATTTTGATTGACACGGACGCGCTGATCGTCTTTGTAGCGCTCGAGGACTTCCAGCGTATTATCCGTCGAGCAGTTGTCGGTAATAATGATCTCGACGTTCTCGTAATCCTGAGCGAGCACGCTGTCCACTGCCGTGCAGATGTAATGCCCGTAGTTGTACGACGTGATGACGACGGAGACGAGCGGCTTCATCGGTGTTCGGCGGTCGCCCCGAGACGGAAATACTGCGCCGCCACGTCGCGCTTTCGTGGTGCGATCTCCAGCTCGGGTGAACGTCCCGCAGCGATTGAGTTGGCAGGAACGTCCTGATGTATGATCGCCGAATTGCCGGCGACGACGACGCCGTCGCCGAGATGCGACGCGCCAACCACGATCGACCCGCCGTAAACGATACAGCGCTCGCCGAGCGTGGGAAGCTCGCCCCGATCGGCGCCGACCGTTACACCTTGAAAGAACGCCACGAAGTTGCCGTAGTGCGCCTTTCCAACCATTGTCCCTGTCGTATGAATGAACGCGAAGACCGGTGGCAACTCCGTGTCGTACATACAGACGATCCCGTTCATTGCCTTATTGAGCAGAAACAACTTCTGCGCGAGCGTAACGTCGCCGCGCCGAAAAGCCGTGTTCGACGCCAAGTAATAAAACACGGCCGTCTGATCGCCGTGGAGATGATTGAAGTTGGCTTGCTCGCCTCGGTTGTATCCCGGCAGCGCTATCCATTTAAAGCAGTGTTCCAGGCGTTCGAGGGCACCGTCGACGACAGAATCGACGTCGCTTGTAACGCCGTCCGGGAAGTTGTGATCGAGCTGGCTGCGCACGTACGCGCACAGGCCGTCGCGACCAAGTGAAATCATCACGTGGCAGCGACTTCCGCCAATGCCGCTTCGAGCCCCGGTGCGGAGCGGTCGGCTGCGCTAAGAATCGGTTCAGACAGCGGCCAAGCGATAGCAAGGGAAGGGTCGTCGTACCGGATCGCGCGCGCGGCTTGGGGCGCATACCGCGATGACATCGCGTACAAGACGTCGGTGTCGTCTTCGAGCGTTTGATAACCGTGCGCACAGCCGCGCGGGACGAACAGCGCATCTCCGGTCTGCCCGTCAAGCTCGACCGTAACGACACGGCGGAAGCTGGTTGAATTCGGACGCAAATCCACGATCGCATCGAAAATGCGGCCGCGCGTGCAACGCACGAATTTGTCCTCACCGTGCGGTTCGCCCTGATAGTGCATCCCGCGCAGCGTCCCGCGCCGCGCGCTGCGCGCCAAGCTTTGCTGTACGAAGGTCGCTGTGATTCCCGCCGCCTCGAATTCGTCAACGCAAAACGTGCGTGCGAAAAAGCCGCGCTCGTCACGATGCAACTCCAGCCGCACGACGAACGCTCCGGCGATTGCGGTCGGCTCGAAGATCATCGCGACGTGTTCACCGGTCCGTGCAACTGTGCGAGCGTAAGCCCGACGACATCCGCTCCATTCCGCCAAGCGCTATACCAGGCTGCGGTCGCATCGATGGCTTCAGTGGCGTCGTATTTGGGGCGCCATCCGAACTTCTCGCGTGCTGCACGCGCATCGAGCGCCAGGTATGGCGCTTCGGGCGGATTTAGCCCGGAATCGATCACGATTTCCGTACTCGGATCGTAAACGGCGAGAAACCGTTTCGCCAGCTCGTGTACCGTGAGCGTCGCGTTGCCTTCGGGTCCGAGATTCCACGCGCGTGCAAGGCTCGCATCGCGCCAAAGCCGCTCGACGATCGTCAAATAACCTTCGAGTGCATCGCCCACGAATTGCCATGGACGCGTTGCGTCCGGATAACGCAAGCGCACCGATTCCCCGCGCTCAGAGGCGCGCACCATATCCGGAACGAGCCGGTCCTCACTGAAATCGCCTCCGCCGATGACGTTGCCCGCGCGCGCCGTCGCGAGATGCGGGCCTGCGGCGAAATACGAGCGGCGGTATGCGGCGGCGACGATCTCGGTGCACGCCTTGCTCGCGCTGTACGGATCGTCGCCACCCGGAGGATCGTCTTCGCGTTGCGGCCGCGCTTCGTGATTCGCGTACGTCTTATCCGACGTCACGACGAGTACCGCCCCGATGCCGGATTGCGCGCGAACTGCATCGAGCACGTTGACCGTTCCCATGACGTTCGTCTCGAAGGTTTCGTGCGGATCGCGATAGCCGCGCCGCACGAGCGGCTGCGCCGCCATGTGCAGGACGACGTCGGGCTTCGCGCGCGCGATGCAGTCGTTCAGGCGCGCGCGATCGCGCACGTCGGCAAACGTCGAGTCGATCTTGTTCGCGATTCCGAGCAATTCGAAGGCGCTCGGCGGCCCTTCCGGCGCAAGCGCATATCCGCTAACGCGCGCGCCCAGATCCGTGAGACGCAGCGCAAGCCAGCTTCCTTTGAATCCCGTATGTCCGGTGAGAAAAACACGCTTCTGTCCCCAAAAGGACGCGTTTACCATCGACGCCACGGCGCACCATTTGCCCACAGGTGTTCGAGTGTTTCTTTGTCGCGCAGCGTATCCAGCGGCTGCCAGAATCCGGCGTGGCGATAGACGCCGACGCGGCCGCTTGCGGCGAGCCGTTCGAGCGGTTCGCGCTCCCAAATCGTCTCATCGCCGCCGATTGCTTCCAACGCCGCCGGTTCGATCACGAAGAAACCGCCGTTCACCCACGCGCCGTCGCCGTGCGGTTTCTCGCGAAAGCGCACCACGGTATCTCCATTAAGATCAATGGCCCCAAAGCGCCCGGGCGGCTGCACTGCCGTCAACGTCACGAGCGATTGACGTGCGCGATGCGTTTCGATGACGGCAGAAACGTCGACGTCGGCAACGCCGTCACCGTACGTGCAACAGAACGTTTCATTTCCGAGATACGCCGAGCAGCGTTTGATGCGCCCGCCGGTCATCGTTTCCAATCCGGTGTCGACGAGCGTGATACGCCACGGCTCCGCGCTGGTGCGATGCACGGTCATGTCGTTCTTCGCGATGTCGAGCGTAACGTCCGACGTGTGCAGATAGTAATTCGCGAAGTACTCTTTGATGAGATAACCTTTATAACCGAGTGCAATCACGAAATCCGTAATGCCGTGCGCACCATAGATCTTCATGATATGCCAAATCAGGGGCATGCCCCCGATCTCGATCATCGGCTTGGGCCGGACCCCGGTTTCCTCGGAAATGCGGGTGCCACGGCCGCCGGCAAGGATGACGGCCTTCACTCCCCAGGTATCGGTGTGATGCAGGTCCGCCTTAACGCAGACTTAGTAGAGTTAACGGAGGCATCGGAAGCCTGGGGGATAAGTTAGCCCGCGGCGATGTCAAGGGCGTACCGGCGTTTCGGTCTCGAAAGAGATCCGTTTCTCGATACTTCGGATCCCCATTTCTTTTGGGAGATGCCGTCGGTTGCGAGGGCGAAAGCGAAACTACTTTCTTCTATCGAGGAGTCGCGCGGCCTTACGGTCGTGATCGGCGACCCCGGCTCGGGCAAAACGAGCCTTGCGCTCGCCGTCGAGACGACGCTTCTGGTTCGAGACGACGTCCTCTTGGGGAAGATTCTGGACCCGCACTTCGCGAGCGAGACGGAGTTCTTGCTGGCGGTCGGCCGCGCGTTCGGCTTGGGTCTGCCGGCACGTACGCCCGCGTTCCTCAAGAACGCGCTCAAGAATTTCTTGTTCGATACGGCCGTGCTCGAAAGCCGCACCGTCGTGTTGTTCTTCGACGAAGCCCAAACGCTCGCACCCGAGAGCATCGAAACGCTGCGCCTGCTCCTAAATTTCGACATCCCGCAGCGCAAGCTCATCAATCTCGTGCTGTTCGGCCAGAGCGAGCTCGAGCCGCGTATCCTCGGCCAGCGCAATCTCTACGATCGCGTCGACGGATGGATCCGACTGGGTCCGCTTGACGAGCAGGCCGCCCGCGCACTCATCCTTCACCGCCTGGCCCGCGCCGGAGCGCGCGACCCGCAGGCGATCTTCACCGAGAACGCGCTCGACATCGTCGTCCGCGCCGCGGCGGGCCTGCCTCGCCGGCTCATCCGTGTCGCCCGCGGGGCGATGGAAGAGGCGGCAGCCCACGGCCAGAGCCGCGTTTTCGAAGAGCAAGCACTGCTTGCCGCACGCGACCGCGGACTCGCCGTCCAGGCTCGCAGAGACGTACCCACGACCCCAGCGGCGGCGATGCCGCCACCACCTCCACTACCGGTCGCCGAAACCGTCCCCGTGATGGCCGGCGGTATCCCAGAGGCAAGGATGCCCGTCCCTGAATCAGGTCGCAGAATCGGGGGCTTCATGCGCTTTTTCAATACTCGCAGACAGGGCGTCTAAATGGACTACGAAGCTCTTTCACAAAGCGCCGAGCGGCGTTTGCTCGAGCACAGGCGCCGGGAGCTCGGCGCACAACCGACTTCTTTCACCTCGAACGCCACCTGGAGCCGCACGCGCGAAGCTCCGACGACGCTCGCGCCTGCGACGACGATCGATCGCACGGGAGCGCGACTCGACGTAGCGGTCACAGCGTGGCCGGCCGACGGGCTGATTCCGGGCGCCGTCGTCACCGTGACGGTCGTCGTCAATAACGGCGGAATCGACAATGCGGAAGGCGTGACGATCACCGCTCCGGTTCCGACCGGAGCTGGATACCGTCCTGGCTCGCTCAAGCATGATGGCCGCGACGCGGACGACATTTCCGAAGATATCTTCGGCGAGGGTTTCAAACTCGGCAAGATCATCGCGGCCGGACGCTCCGCCATAACCTGGAAGCTGGACGTACTCGCGGGCACGACCGACCTCGTGCTTTCACCGACCGTTCAAGCCAGCGTGCCTGTGGTCAGCGCGCGTCCACTCGTTCTGCGCCGCGGCAAGATGGCCGGCGCATTCCGCACCGATCTCGAATCGGCGACGGCTGCGCTCGAAAGCGTGCCGACGACGCACGAAGACGTCGAGGCGCCGTTCTACGAATTGACCGACGAAGAGGAAATCGTCGAGACAGCCGTGCTCAGCGCGATCTCGACTGCGCCTGTCGCGCCCGTCATCGAACAACCACCGGCTCCGCCGCGCCAAATGCTGTATCGCACGCTGCGCCCCGGCGACTTGAGCTTCGTCGAGCGTCTGCTCGAAGCGCCCCTCGGCTTGCTGCCGCACTTCGTCTTCTCCAATCTGCTTGCGGTCGCGACCGCAGGCGACGGCAGCGATCCACTCGGGCTCGCTGCGTTCGTCGACCGCGAAGCCGCGCTGCTCGGACGGCTCAAAGTTGCCGCACGGCTCGGCAAACCGCTGCAGCTCGAAGACAACGCGAGCTCGCCGCCGGCGCTCGACGTCGAGCACGCGTCGGTTCGCTTCGTCAATCCGCCGTCGCACAATATTCACGGCGCGGCGCTCTTGGGCGCATCCGTCGACGCGCAGCGCATCACTGATGCACGCAATGCCTTCGATCGGCCCGTCGCACGCTGGCTCGCGCTTCGCCTGGTGACGCTCGCGTTCTGCGCGCAAGGGCTTGCCGACGAAACGCATCCTGCGGCGCCTGCGATCAAGAGCGCGTTGACCGCTTACACGACGCAGGCCCGGCTGGCATTCGTCGCGTTCGGCACACGCATGAAGCTCGATCGACGTCTTGACCCAACGAAAGCGGCGACGACGCAGCTCGATGCTGCGGCAAACGCCGTCATTACGGCACTGAGAGCGGCAATAACCCAAAACGAGTGAGGCTGCTCCTCGGCCTTCCGTCGGCCGGCTCGATGACAGCCCCGTTCCTCGAGAGCATTGCGAAGATGAATCTTCCGGCAACGTGCTCGCATTTCGACCGGTTCGTCGTCACCGGCAATTTCATTCCGGCGCAACGCGAGCTGATCTTCGAGGAAGCGCTGGCAAAACAATTCGACGTGCTCGCGATGATCGACGACGACATCGTCTTTCCGCCGAACGCGCTCGAGCTGCTGATACAAGCTCTCGACGACGACCCGAAAACCGCGCTCGCCGGCGCGCTCTATTATAGCCGCGACGGACTGCGCCCCATGGCTGTCGATCGCTGGAACGGCGAAGACACGACGACGGCCCTCGTTCCGGCGTTCGACGATACGACAGCGGGGATCGTCGACGGCGTCGGATTCGGCTGCGTTGCCATCCGTCTGTCCGCCCTTGCGCAGCTGGAGCGTCCGTTTCTCTCCGCGCATATCGTCATTCAGCGCACGCAGCGGCTGGTTCGCATCACCGACGAAGATTATTTATTCTGCGAGCGGCTCCGCCGCGCGGGCTGGAACATACGGCTGCACGGCGGCGTCCGTTGCCGCCACTACGATCGCGCCTCCAAACGCGCATTCCCCGAGAAGTGGGAGGATAACGCAACCACATCGCGGCGCCGCATGTACGTACGCACCCCGCAAGGCGAAGCACTGATCGAACCGGACGACTCGCTTCCGTGCGGCGCCGAAGAGCACAGCCCGGCGGTCTTCGACTACGTTAGGGTCGACTGAACGCTACTGAATTTTTGAGATGAACGCGGGCGTCGGACCGATGCCGCGCTTGGCCGAACGCGTGGCGTCCTTCCACTTGCGCGTAACCTGCAGCCGCCGGCTGACTTCCGAGCGATACGCCGTTAAGCGCCGCAGCTGATCGTTGCGGAACGTAAAGATCGCCTGAAGACGTGTGTAGACCTCGGGCATCGAGCGCACGTCGGCGTGCGCTGCGGCGAGATCGTTGATGATCGCCTGCCGGATCCGCCCTTGGTTGAACATGATCCGGCGCAGATCGTCCCATTTACGACCACGCAAAGCGACTTCGGCCTGCGCGCACTCCTCTTCGAATTCGGAGAGCAGCTGCGCGAGGCGCAGCTCAAGCGGTTGAAGCGAACTCATTGCCTGCGGCACTCACATCATCGGGTTGTTGCAGTTTGCGCCATTCTTTGATCGCCTCTGCCCA
>Ga0181537_10003814_pt1 | contig 12734 bp, 8 predicted proteins | sample PEATcosm2014_Bin_39_FD_119765 | JGI IMG/M metagenome (GOLD analysis project Ga0181537, IMG submission 119765) | Peatland microbial communities from MTU Mesocosm Facility, Houghton, MI, USA - PEATcosm2014_Bin23_10_metaG | ecosystem: Environmental > Terrestrial > Soil > Wetlands > Peat | place...
CCTATCCAACCCGGTCCTCCCTTGGGGCGGTTCGGCCCGAAGCAGAGTCCACGGTATATGGTTTTCAGTAAGGTGGGGCCAAATCAAAGTATCGAATGGGGCCAATTCAGAGTATCGAAATCAGGAGCGCGAAGAGCGGAAGGCAAGATCCTGATTCACCTGCGGCAGAGCGCGCCAGAAGTAGAGAAGCGCTCGTTGGCAGCGTACGAGCGCATGGCGAGCGGAGGTGAGCGATGAACACCCCGATCGAACGGTTGCAAACGACGTTGGAGACGCTGGGATTGAACGCGGTGGAACAGCGACTAGAGAACTTACTGGAACAAGCGTCGAAGAAAGAGCCGAGCTACGCGGACTTTCTCGATGAGTTGCTGAACTGCGAGGTGGAAGCACGAAGGACTCGTTATCTGCGGGCACGGCTGCAGTTGGCGCATTTTGCGTACGTAAAAACCTTCGAGCAGTTCGACTTCGCTTTTCAGCCCTCGCTGGATGAACGGCAGATTCGGGAGTTGCGTTCGCTGCGGTTCATTCACGAAGCCAGCAACGTGATTTTCCTGGGGCCGCCGGGAGTGGGGAAAACGCACTTGAGCGTGGCTCTGGCGGAAGGGACGATCCGTTCGGGACTGGGCGCGTATTTCATCACCGCGCACGATCTGGCGGCGGATTTGGGGCGCGCGTATCGCGAAGGCCGGCTGGATCGCCGGATGCGCGTGTACCTGGCGCCGAAAGTTCTGGTGATCGATGAAGTGGGGTATCTGCCGCTGGACGATCTGGGAGCCACGATTTTCTTCCAGCTGGTGAGCGCGCGGTACGAACGCGGGAGCATCATCCTGACCTCGAACCAGAGCTACGGGGACTGGGGATCGATCTCGATCATTGCCACGGCGATCCTGGACCGGCTGCTGCACCACTCGACGACCATCAACATTCGCGGTGAGAGCTACCGGCTGAAGGATCGCCGTAAGGCCGGCCTGGTGCCGCCGCGCGGACAGGAAGGGGCGGAGGCCGCGGCTCGTTCCTTGGCCTCGGACTCCGTTACGCCCAAAACGCGCCAAAAGACGGCGCTGGGCTCCACTCCGTCCGAGGCCAAGGAGGCCCATTCATGAGGTTCAGGGGTGGGGAATTTTCGACCGGTACAATGGGGAATTTTCAACCGGAATTGACAAAGTCCACTTTTAGCGGGAGGTGTTAGGGCTCTTGTTTGGAACAAGAGCCCCTGATGTATGACGCCTGTGGCATACCTCGCGGACCGGAACCGCAGCGTGGGGCTGCCTTTTTGCGCGATTGAACGCGTCAAACTGTACGCACCCCTTTACCTTTGCGCACAGCAACCCGGGGGTTCAACCTCGACAGGCACCTACTTCAATTCATCATATAGGCACGTTCGTGGCCAAGTTCAAATTGTCGCTCTAAATCTGTAAGCCCCTCATTATCTTGGCATTGCGGGGACAGATCGGTTACCAGCCATTCTTTCATCTTCCGCTCACATCCGAGGAACAGAAAAACACGGCATCTCCGTCTGACAGCTAGAATTGCAAATAATGTAGAGAGGAAGGTCGACGGAATACACAGGGGGCGCTTAGAGAGAGGCGATGGTTTCGCGAGGGATGAAGGAGCAAATGCCAAGCCCCGCCAAGAGCGTGATCACCCAATCCCGGCAATCCTCCTCAAGATAGGCGATTTCGACGCCGAGTTGATGCTGTTTGCGGTCTGACCATCGAACAATACCTTGACCGACGATACCTTGCTTGTCGGCAGTAAAGTGCAAATCTAGCGGAACGCAATCGCCTGCATCATAAAACCCATCGGCGATACAGAACCCTCCGCGTCCAAGAGCGATCGAGCCGCGTGAAATGGCATCGGTTACACTCCTAAAGGAATTTCGGATTGTTGCATTGTCGCAGGGCGGGGGCAGAGTCGACCAGGAATGCTTTTTGGAACTCAAGGCCCGTCCGGCTGAATCCAGGAGACGTTGCAACTGAACTGGCTTATCGAGAATGATTTCCACGCCGAGATTGTAAGCATTTCGGCGGTCAAAGTCAGAGTGCCCCGTAACCAGGATGACTCGCGGCGCACCAGGGCCGGAGGCAGTTATTTTCGCTAGTAGCTCGACCCCATCCATCACGGGCATGCGTACGTCACTAATGACGATGTCTACTTTTATCTCTTGCAGTATCTCCCAGGCTTGACTGCCATTTTGCGCAGTGAGCACGTTGCAGCCTTTGCGTCTCAACCAATCGGCAGTTATCTCGGCGAGCAAAAGCTCGTCGTCCACGAGGAGGATGGAAGGGCTGAGGGCCATATCAGTTAAATATTACTCATTTTTCGTTAACAAAGGAAGTAAAAGGGAAACGCATGTTTGCCCATCGCGTTCCGAAATCTCGATCCTGCCGCCGTGTTCTACGGCAATCGCATTGGAAATGCTTAGCCCCAAGCCAGTGCCTTTTCCCACCGGCTTGGTGGTAAAAAAGGGATTCATCGCCTGGCGTTTTGCTTCTGGTGTAAAACCGGGGCCGTTATCGAGCACGGAGACCTCCAGCCACGATGACTTCGCGCTTACTTCAATGATGATGATTTTTTTTCCATCCCGAGTTTCGATCGCATCAAACGCGTTTTGCAGGAGATTTAGCATAATTTGAGAGATTTGTACTTCCCGGCAGCGGACCTCGATACTCCGATCGATGGGACGGCAGTCCAAGGTGATAGAGGCCTTTGTGAGGCGCTGCCCCCAGAGTTCAAGAGCGTGGCCGATAATCTGATGGATGGCAGCATTCCCAAAAGTGTCGGAATTCCCCTCGCGAGAGACATGTCGCAAGCTTGCGATGATTTTTGCGATTCGTTCAGCTGTGTGAACTAGGTGGCCCGCGTTGGTTGCGATCACCGATAAAGGCGCACCGCCCTTTTCGGCCATTTCTAGAACGTTGGTGGCGCCAGCATGAATGATCGCCAGGGGATTGCTAATTTCGTGAGCGATACTTCCCGCCAGCATGCCTAGGGCCGATAGGCGGGCATTAGTGGCCGTTTGTGCGCGGTTCCATTCCATTTCGATTTGCATTTTTCTCTCGCTGGTGACATCGCGAGCAACAACAATAGCTCCGCGCAACGAGTCATCCGAATTAAGCAGGGGTCTAGTCACTACGTGTATCCATGCCCCCTTGGGAGTTGTTTCGTTGAGAACCCATATATCCCCTTCCGCCAAACTCGCACCGTTCAACACTTGCCATAGCGGGAGATCGCGATAGTCGAAGTGAGTGCGTTGATCTTCCTGATAGAGACCATAGACTTCTGGCACTTTTTCCAGCGGTATAAAGCCAGGATCCCCAAAGAGATCTCGAGCAATGCCGTTAAAAAAAAGAACCGCACCGGTGGTATCCACGACGAACAAAGCATGTCCAATGTTCTCGACTATGGCTTGAAGAAGACTTCGCTGGTCCGCTAGGGACTGCGCGGCCTTCCGGCTCTCTGTTACGTCCAGAATCTGCACAATAAAATAGAGCGGGTGTGCGAGCGCATCTCGCACAAGAGAAACGGTCATGGCCCCCCAGAGACTCTCACCGTTCTTCCGGATGTAGAGCTTCTCGGTTCGGTGGAAGTCCATTTTTCCGTCGAGTAAAGCGCGGCGTTCGTCTTCGTTGAGGCAGGCCTCGCCGTTTTGGGTTACCTGAGAGAGGTCGGATCCAATGAGTTCGTCGGGCGCGTAGCCCAATATGCTGGCTAGAGTACCATTGATTCGAATCCATCGGCCATCCGGGGCAACGAGCGCCAATCCAATGACCGCATGCTCGAAGGCCTCTGAGAGCCGCTGCCTGCTTTGGCCAAGCCGCTTATACGCGGTAAGATCTCGCGACACATCACGATCGAGCTGCAAGATGGCGCAGACCCCTCCGGATTCGTCGGATTGAACCTCCCAGTGGCTTTCGACGATGACCACGCTGCCGTCCTTTCGATGCTGAATCAGGCGGCCATCCCAAGTGGCGCTTTGCTGCGTGTGTTCGGTGATTTTCTCGATCGGCACGGGAGAAGTCGTTCTGAAGAGATCATGGCTGATATGACCAAGGGCCTCTTTGGCAGTCCATTGGTACAACATTTGAGCGCCTTGGCTCCAAAAAGTAATTCGGCTGTTGAGGTCGCGCACTAATAGAGCATCGTGAACAACGGGGACGGGTGAAGTCTCTCGCGCTTTGCTGTAGTCGGACGGTGCTTTAAGACTTAAATCGCGCACGATCGACACAAAACCTAATAAGACGGCGTTGTTGTCGCGCAAGGCTGTAATTGTGACGTGGGATGTGAAATGGGAGCAGTTCTTCCGCACGCCGTGTCCGACATAATCGGCACTGCCCGACGCACTCGCTAAACGTACAAGTCGTTCCGGTTTCTCGGCGCTGCGCTCGCTCTCGCTAAAAAAGCGCGAGAAATGCGTGCCGAGCACTTCGCCGGCGTTGAAGCCCATCATCGCAGCTGCACCAGAATTCCACCCAGACACGAATCCTTGAGGATTTAGAGTGTAGGCCGCGTAGTCTCGGACGGGTGTGGCTAGCGTTGGTGCAAAGCCTTCTGACACTGGTTTTTCCGTGTATTACGACGGGCCAATATAGAACCTTAGGTTATTAAATTATACTCCTAGCTGAATAATAGGGAATCTAAATCTTTCGGAAAACTGAGAAGTCCTGCCCGCAGGGCGATCATATGATAGCCTGATAGCCTCTAGCGTCCAGATGGCCCGGTTTTCTGTCTTCCGCAAGCCAAGGGCGTGACGCAAGTTACACAATCTCGAAAGAGGAGAGCTTCTTTCCGCAGAGACTAAGCGGAAGCGGGAGACTTCACGTATTCGACGCCGTACCTGAATACTTGGCCGCCGGATAGAGCTTCGACGCGCCTAATCTGACCTTTTACGAAGAGGGCCGTCTCCCCGGGCGAGAATGGCGAGGCAACTTCTATCATTGTGCCAAGTTCATATTTCTGCAGGCTATGAAAACAGATCCCGCCTTTCGAGATGTTTTCGCATTCGACGATTTCGTCCGGATACTTCTCAAGGCGGATGCAAGCGTTGAAATTCACTCGAATGCGCATGTGTCGCCGCCTGTTGACGGGCCGACCGTTCGCATCCACCGAGCGCGATTCTGCTGCCTCCTGCGTCGGCGCGGGATTTGCAATCTGCGCCGCAACCGCCTGCATCGCGGGCTGAAGCACCGCCGTCGCTGTTGCGGCAGGGGGGGTATCGGAAAGATCAGCCATCGAAGCAAATTCCGTAAGGACCGACGTCCCAGAGTAAGAAGAGCCTGCGCTCTCTGAGCCTTGCGAATTCAGCTCGGTAAGTGTCGGTTCGTGAATCGCAACGAGCGAGGGTGAAGCCATGCTTAGAACGGGGCTTGGCGGGCGGGCGGTGGGCGAAGCTGCAGGGGGCGGGAGAAAATTTGGGTTGGCGGAACTTGCACGCGAAGAGTCAAGAGCCTCGTGAGCCTCCGTCCGGGAAGACGAGGCATCCGGGGGCGCAGAGGAAAAGTTCGATGGCTTCGCCGGGACGGCTTCCGAGCCAGCAACAGCCTTGGCTTGACTTTTCCGCCAATACGTCGAGGTGCCACAATATTCGCAGTGAAGAAGGATGCTTCCGCTGACGCAGTAGACGTCCTCTTCGATGTCGCCCTGCTCGATTTCCTGTCGCGACTGGCAGATAATGCATTCAAGGGTCGTAGTGCGGTTGGGTGGATCGTAAGGATCAGGCGGAGGAAATTCTATCGGCCAGAATTGCGGATCGGGATCGACGAAAGCAACGCCATACACGTAGCGGCCTGGTTCGCCGCCGATCTGACCCACGAGCCGCACTTCGGCTTCCTTCTCGGAACCCGACAGGCGCAGCGTCAGGACTCCGTCGGGCTCAAAGCGATAGCGAGATACAACTCCGGCGCCGTGCCGGCTGAGAACCACGGTTTTCGTCTGCTCAGCAAACACCTTTCCTGTGGTTTCCGTTCCAAGCAGGACGATGGGCAACTCTTTGGCAATGCGTCCGCTGCGGCGTTTGATGTGCATAGTTAGGATCCCCTAATTGCGGGTGGAACGGTGCTGCCACAGTTGGTCTCCCTTATTGAGCCGGCCTACCCCGGTCGGCCTTCCGCTGTTCGCTTCCCAAGACGGCAAAGCTGACGTCTGGCAGACATGGCTTCATCTATCCCTGAAAGAACACCCTTTTGTGCTCGACATTCGCAATTAAGGAGGGCTTAGCGTGAAAAAGAAAGTGGCACCTTTTCCCACTTCTGAGGTGGCCCAGATATGTCCTCCGTGCCGCGCAATAATCCGTTGCACGGTCGCCAAACCGATACCACTACCTTCGAATTCAGTAGCGGAGTGCAGTCGGCGAAACGGAATGAAGAGTCTGCCTGTCTGGGCCATGTCGAATCCGGCGCCATTGTCCCTTACGAAAAAAGCGACTTCGCTTCCCGCGTTCACTTGACCAACGGTAATTTGGCCATTCGGTAGCTTCGATGTGAACTTCCAGGCGTTCCCGAGTAAGTTTGAGAGAGCAATAGAAATCAGACGTACGTCACCTCGCGCGGTCAAGCCGTCGGCAATTTCAATCGCGACCTCGCGCGAAGGATACTGTTCCCTAAGTTCTTGGGTCGCCTTTCGCGACAGTTCCGTCAAATCAGTCGCCTTTCTTCGTAATGGTCCAGGGGCTATGCGCGACAAATCCAGGAGAGCATCAATAAGGCTAGACATCTTCTGGCTTTCACCGCGAATGCGCTTGATCAAGCCACGGCCTTCTTCTCCCAAGTTGTCGCCGTGTTTGTCGAGTGTGCTTTTGCTAAACCAGTCTATATGACGCAACGGAGTTCGGAGATCGTGGGAAACCGCGGAGCTGAATGCTTCCAACTCTTTGTTTGTCCGTTCGAGTTCCTTTGCCCATTCCCCGCGGACGCGAGCGATTTCCAGATGGGTATGGACCCGGGCTAGAAGCTCCTTTGCGGTAAACGGTTTCGCAATATAGTCATCTGCGCCCATCTCCAGACCTTCGATAGCCGATTCTTGCCGAGCTCGGGCGGACAACAGAATCACCGGTATAGCCCTTGTGCGCGCATGGCTGCGGAGTTGGCGCACTAGCTCAAGGCCGTCCATGCCGGGCATCATGACATCCGACAAGATCAGGTCGGGAGGATTCTCCTGAGCAGCGGAAAGCGTCATCAACCCGTTTGCAACTGCAGTCACTTCATATTTGTCAGCTAGCAGTCGGCGCACATAATCTCTCATGTCCGCATTGTCATCGGCCCATAAGATTCGGGCACGTCGGACGCCGGAGGCAAGCGGCGCTCCAGTGGAAGGAGAAATGGCCCTTGCCGACAATGGATCCAAGGGGACCGCCTCGCGTGGTAGCCATTGCAAAGCTTCCTCGACATAGGCAGCTGCGCCTATCGCCGAAGAAGTCAAGGCCGTCGCATTTTTTACTTCTGCATGGCATTCCGCCAGGTGGCCGCTGCCGGAATTAATCCGAACGGTAAACGTGCTTCCCTGCTGCTCCTTGCTTTCTACACGCACGGTCCCGCCGTGCAGCAACACTAACTCGTGTACTAGGGCCAAACCGATGCCTGATCCCTCATGCGTGCGAGCTTCCGCTCCTTTCACGCGATGAAACCTCTGGAAAAGCAGAGGTAAGGCGGCTTCAGGAATGCCTACGCCCGTATCGGAAACCGCTAACTCCACCCAATCGCCGCACCACTGCAACTTAACAGTTATGGCGCCCGTAAACGTGTGTTTAACAGCGTTCGAGAGCAAATTCAGGACGATCTTCTCCCACATTTCGCGGTCGACATACACCATCGCCGGCAAAGGGGGGCAATCTATCGTCAAGACTAAGCCAGCCTTTTCTATGGCTGAGCGGAACGCGCTGGCCAGATCCGCAGTATGCGCCGAAAGATCCGTCGCTTCGTAATTGGCGTGCATCCGACCTGCCTCAATGCGCGAAAAATCTAGAAGTGTGTTGACTAGCTTCAAGAGTCGCATGCTGTTGCGATGAGCGGTCTTTAGCCTTTCGTGGCGCGCTGGCGGGAGAGGAGCTACGCGCTCGGCGAGTTCATCCTCGAGAGGTCCCAGCATCAAGGTGAGGGGCGTGCGAAATTCGTGGCTGACGTTGGAAAAAAACGTGGTTTTCACTCGATCAATCTCCGCAAGGCCTTCAGCACGTTTGGTTTCCACTTCATAGGCGCGTGCATTGGCAATGACGCTTGTCACCCCGGCTGCCAGCAAGTCGTAGAACGCGCGATAGCTCTCATTCAATGCTAAACGCGGGCTGACACCGGCAACGAGGATGCCTACCGGCTCGGCACAGCCCGGCGGAGAGATCGCCAGAGCCACCGCCGCCTTGACCGATTCAGGATAAGACGTACAGGCTATGTGTCCGAACCGAGCTTCTAGATCGTCAAAATATCGGGGTTCGCTAGACTTCGCTATTTCCGTTAAAGGCCAGTCTCGAGGTTGCGCAGCCGCCAGATCCAGCGTTGGCACGCATGCAGCGCTTTCCTCCAGCAGCCCCGCCTTGGCGACTAATCGGGCGCCGTTTCGTGAGTCGTCGAACAGATAGAATAGGACAAACGGAAGATCCAGCGAGCACTCGCCAAGCGTGAGTACCGCGAGTGCGCAGGCTTCCTCCATCGATTGCGCCCTCGCGGAGCGTGCCAGATCGCGCAACCCGCGCGTGCGCCTCTCGCTCAGCATGTTGCTGGTTATCTCCGTAACCGGATGGAACACCCCGGCGAGTTTACCTTCCTCGTCCCGAATCGGACTAAACGAATGGGTGAAGCAGGTTTCCTCAAGGAATCCATTGCGGTCGAGAAACATCCGTTCATTCTCGCGGTAACACGTCTCGCCCTCGGACGCTTTCTCAAACGCCTCCCCAACCTCCGGCCAGGCTGTTTCCCAGCATTCTTTAAAGTTCTGCCCCATGGATTGGGGGTGCTTTCCTCCGCAGATGCGCCAGTAGCCGTCGTTGTAAATTTGGACAAACTCGGGCCCCCAGATTAAAGCGATGGGAAAGTTCGAGGCCACGCAGAGACTGACTGAGGTGCGCAGACTCTGCGGCCAGCGCTCGATTGGACCCAAAGGCGTCCGGCTCCAATCTTTCGAGCGGATCAGCTTGCCCATCTCGCCTCCGCCGACCAACCAATCTTCTGCAAGAGTAAGTAGACTCAACGGCTTCTCCGAACCTGCTCCCTGAAAATCCATCGACCCTCCATCTGCTCGTGGGCTGTTATCCACGGGCCAAAAGTATGTCGCCTCGGAAATCTGGCAATGAATGGTAGAATCGCTACTTATAGGGCGCCTCGTAAGTATTGATTCCAAACGAGTTATCCGCCCTCTAAACCATTAAGAATTAACAGTTACAAAAAACAGGGGGACTGTTCGGTCCCTTTGTGGCCTACGGATTTGGACCCTGCGCTTCTGTTCGCTGGCGAGCTTCTTTCTCTTCCAACTCTGCACCAGTCCTGTGATCCCTCTTCCCTTCGGTGCAAATCAGGACTTCCTATAGAAATGACCCTTGGCTCGGGATGGGGGCCTGCGAAAAATACAGGGGACGTCGGAGTCGGCCCCATTCTAAAAATACACGGCCGTCGCCGGCAGTGCTCTGATAACTCGTGCCGGTCGGCCTCCAATTACTTTGAGAGTCTTCTCAATAGGGCCATCCCCTCAGAGTCGTTTAGGATGTTCTTACCGTTCAGCAAAGCGATCAGCTCACTCAGCGTAGTCCGAAGTTCGTGATCGTTGCGCTTCGTAGCCTCGGGATGTACAAGCAGATTGGGGGGATTTTGCTCACTTAGCTTCCGGCTGCTCAATTCCTCCAGCCATCCTCCGAGAATCTGGAGTTGGTCGGGTTCAGTTGACGTGAAAAACAGCCCCATACCCATGCCCACCATCGAATACACAACCTTTGCATCTGTCTTGAAAGTTTGATGATCCTTTGTGACTGTCAATTGGACGCTAGCATTGTTCGCGAATGGACAGATGGTATCTACGTAGCAGCCAGTCCTGGCGATGTCAGAAAGACGGCCGAAGATTCTCGTGTTGCCCTGTAGATCGAATACCTCCGCGGCCGAAGAAAACGGATATCGGGGAGTGCGGCGCTTTTCGACAATGGGAGATGCCTGACAATACACTGTTGTGCTGGCTAAATTCATCTTCCAACCTTTGTCCGGCAATTAGATTTGAGTCCATAATGGGCAAGATTTTGATTGACGATCAATCTACCTCTTGCTTTGCTGATTTGGTTGCAAGAAAAAGACTAGCGATTAACGATTACTTCTATTTCGCAGGCGCCATCTTGAACAGCTTGACGAACTCATGTGGTGGGACCGGTCGGCTGAAAAGGTATCCTTGCGACTCGTGACAATTGTGATCCCGTAGGAAGGTCAATTCCTCTTGAGTTTCTACTCCTTCCGCTACTACGCGCAACTTGAGGTTATGCCCCATATTGATGATCGTCGTCACGATGCTCGCCTTGTCTGGATCGTTCTCGAGTTCATGAACAAACGATCTATCGATCTTCAAAGCGTCGATTGGAAACTTCCGCAAATAGCTTAAGCTAGAATAGCCCGTACCGAAGTCATCCACTGCTAATCGCACCCCCCTCGCCCGCAATGCTTTAAAAACGGATTCCGTGGAATCGGCGTGCTTCATCATGACGCTTTCGGTCAGTTCCAACTCCAGAATCCGAGGATTCAGGCCGGTCTCCTCGATGATTCTTAAAACACCCTGAAGAAAGTCTTCATTCCGGAACTCTACCGCCGAAACGTTTACAGCCATGTTAGCCAACGGCACGCCGGCATCGACCCAAGCTTGCGCTTGCATGCACGCTTCCCGCAGAGCCCACCTGCCAATGGGCACAATCAGTCCACACTCTTCCGCCACCGGAATAAACTGTGCTGGAGACACCAGTCCCCGGGTAGGATGTGTCCAGCGCAGCAACGCTTCCGCACCGGTAATCTCCCCTGTGATCACGCTAACCTTGGGTTGATAGTGAAGGACAAATTCCCCTCGCTCCAGAGCGCTCCGCAGATTCTCCTCGGTCCATCGCCGTTCCATTGCCTTCACGTTCATGGCAGGCTTGAAAAACTGAAAGCTCTCACGGCCATTTTCCTTCGCGTGATACATAGCCATGTCTGCGTTCTTGATGAGCGTCTCTGCATCCGACCCATCGTCTGGATACACGCTCACCCCAATACTGGCGGTGATGTGAAGTTCCTGGCCCGCGATCAAGTGGACCCGCGCGACCGCTGACAGCATCCGCCGCGCCGTCACAGCGGCATCTTCCAACTGTTTCACTTCCGATAGCAATACGACGAATTCATCGCCTCCTTGCCGGCTCACGGTATCCGAGTCTCGTACGCAACTTGTGAGGCGGTTGGCGACAGACTGCAGAAGCTTGTCTCCCATCGGATGCCCTAGCGAATCGTTGATGTATTTGAAGCCATCAAGATCCAAAAATAAAACCGCTGCTCTCCTCAGGTGACGCGGTGCCAGGGCGATCGCCTGATTGACCCGGTCGTTTAGCAGCATTCGATTGGGCAAGCCAGTCAGGAAGTCATGCTCGGCCAGATGGGCCATCTGCGCTTCGCTATTCCGCAGAGCTCTCTCAGCCTCCCGGCGTTCGGTGATATCCCGAGTCACCTTGCCAAAACCGCGCAGTCGGCCTGTGTCATCCAACAACGCAGTGACTATCACATCGGCCCAAAAAAGAGAGCCGTCTTTCCGTAGACGCCAGCCCTCTTCCTCGAAGCTTCCCTGTTCGGTGGCCATTTTCAAGGCTAGAGCGGGGAGACCTTGTGCTATAGCTTCCGGGGTGTAGAACTTTGAGAAGTGTTCCCCGATGATCTCCTCTGCGCGATAGCCCTTAATCCGTTCCGCGCCTTCGTTCCATGTGGTTATGCGGCCCTTGGGGTCAAGCATCAGGATGGCGTAATCTTTGACTCCCTGGACCAGAATTCGCAGTTTTTCGTCGCTCTGTCGCAGCGCTTCTTCAGCCTGCCGATAGCTGGTAATATCACTGTTAATAGTAAGAATACTTAACGGAGCGCCCTGTGTGTCGCGTTGCAAAGCCCATCGACTAGAAAAGATCGCGGGAGTTCCATCTCGCTTGTGCCCCTTGGACTCGCCTGTCCACTGCCCTTGCTCCAGCAGCTTAGTTTCAATTACATCAGGCGCTTCAGAGAATTCTAGTCCTAACAAATCAAATACATTTCTCCCCATCGCCTCTTGGCTAGACCAGCCGGTCGTGACCGCCGCCCCACGATTCCAGTACAGTATCTTGCCGTTCATTTCCCGTACGACAATGGAGTCTTGCGTAAGGTCCAACAAGGCAGCTCTCTCGGCGAGGATCGCGGCTTGCTGCTCAAGGCCTTTAGTGTGCGCCATACGGTCCATATGGTGGACCTCGCTTTCTAGCAGGCTTGCTATACGGGCGGCTACCAACTCGAAGAAGAGCAGGTAGCTTTCATCAAAGGGCAATCGAGAGCTAACACCGAGTACGAGTACGGCTTGTGTCGAGGCTCCGGGCAGGCCGAGCGGGAATAGGCATGCGCGAGTCACTGGCTCCGGCCAAGGCTCACAGATGAGGTCGCCGAAGCGCTGTTGCAAATCTTCCAGCAGCAGCGGAGTCTGGGAATTCAGCAACTTCGTTAGTGGCCACTCGTTAGGATCGGCCGAGGCACTCGTTGAAGCTGTGCTTCCAGCCTGGAGAATCTTGCCTTGATCCAACA
>Ga0181537_10003815_pt1 | contig 12723 bp, 23 predicted proteins | sample PEATcosm2014_Bin_39_FD_119765 | JGI IMG/M metagenome (GOLD analysis project Ga0181537, IMG submission 119765) | Peatland microbial communities from MTU Mesocosm Facility, Houghton, MI, USA - PEATcosm2014_Bin23_10_metaG | ecosystem: Environmental > Terrestrial > Soil > Wetlands > Peat | place...
CCATGCTTCTCCGGTTCTTTCCACCGAGAATTGCGAGTCACGCAAGAAGGTCCCTGACCCTATTCACGAACTCGGACTGCGAGATCCTTTTGGTCCACCAGAGGTGGTAAACCTCCGCGACCCCGTTTGGTAGCCGACTCAAGCGCTCGACCAGCATGCGCTTCAACTCGGGCAAGCTCTTGAACTCCCTCTCCACATCGTCGTCCTCGAACACCTGCATGCCCGGGAAGTCCCCAATCGGCCCCTGAAGGCTCGCTGTGTACGCACGCACCGTGTAGAGCTTCTGCTGGACCCCCACGGACGCCATATCCACTTCGCGACCGATCTCCCCAACGTACACACCGTCGAGCATGATCTTCGATGGGCGCCCGCCATCGCCATCCAAACGACCGAACGCCGTGAACGTCACGCGCCCGCGATGCGCGTCTCCATGACGACGGTCCTGCCGACTGCGCCGGCTACGGCGTGAGGAGGCACGTTTGCGGCTGGACATGGCATGGATACTACAGCGCCTCCGCACTGGTAGAAAGAACCGGAGAAGCATGGGACGAACTGGATCATGGAGATCGAGGCTAGACGCAATCAGTGGAGAGCTTGGGCTCCCGCGTGTCGCTCCAAGACGGCACGGGCCTGCGTCAGCTCGTCACGAGCCACCTTGTAGCGCCACAGGGAGAACAACACCGCCGAGATGCCGAGGACCACGCAGGCGTAGTCCGTGACATCGGGATGCATGCAGAGTCCTCGGATGCCGATCGCGACACACAGGACACATGGCAGGAGAACGAGGACGAGCGTTCTTCGCGTCACGAGAGCGCCGCGCTTGATCACCCGGTACACGAGCTTGATCTCCGGCAGCGTCATCCGGTGCAAGACGGTCGTCGACGTCGACCAGGTCGGTTGCTCCTCTACGGGCCTCACCAGCGACGGCGGACTTTTTTGAAGGCCGAGGTAGAGTCGATCTCGACCCGCATGATCGCATCGAGCCGGTTGCCCACGTGCTGGAGGTGGCCGCCGAGGGCCGACTCCTCCTTCACGTAGTGGACGAGCAGCTCGCCAACCAGCAGCTCCATCAGCTCGATCTTCGAGACGACGACCGCGCGGACCGCCTCCGGCGACATGACGCTCTGGGCCTTCACGTTCTTCTTCTTCGGCATCTTCGTTCTCCGGTGCCCGCGAGTCATGGGGCTGCGCTCGCCGATGGCGAGGTGGCGGTGGAAGAAACAGCCGGGAGCACCGCGTCGTCACACACGCACGAGTCGCCGCCGCACGTCGACGAGAAGCTGTGCATCGCGTGGTGCCCAGCCCTGCACTGCGCCTCGCACAGAGACACGTCGCCCATCCCGCAGTTCAGCGTCACCCCGACGACGACCAGAACGCCGAAGGAGGGGAGGTAGCGACGGCGAAGGCGCCCGAGCTTCTTCATCCGGACGTTATACACGACGTCATGCAGCTCGACTAGAGCGCCCGCGCGACGAAAAAAGCGTTTACACGGCCGCCAGCGCCGCGTTGCCGAGCTACGATGGACGTCTCGACGATGAACGACGCGGCCCCCATGATCGGCTTCGGACTCGGTTGGTACCTCTGCTACGCGAAGAGCACGGGCAACGCCTCGGTCGTGCTGCACCATGTTCGAGACGAAGGCGAGCTTCGCTCCTGGTGTGGGCTCCGCGTCTCGGGCGCGTTCGAGGCGGGCGGCGTCGGCGCGAGTCGTTCGCATCGCGCGTGTCTCCGCTGTCGTGGCGCTGAGCCGACGGGGTAGGAGTCACCGCGTTCGATCGCTGCGTCGACAAGCTATCCGGTCCGCGCAGGCCGCGCCTGGGGGCGCACCGCGCTGACGCACCCCGGTTGCGTAACGTTTGACGTGCTGTATAACACTAGTCATGAGCGAAGGTGACCGCGCCGAGGCTATGGCGTCCCCGGACCCGAACGAGCTGTTGGAACGCATGCGCGACTGCATGCGTCGCGTACGCGCGACTTCCGACACCGGTGACGTGAGCGACCGGATGGCCGACACGTTCGAGGCGCTGGACGCGGCACTGTCGAATGGCGCGGCGCTGCCCGCAAGCTGGAGGGACCCGGCGTCTCTCACGCCCGAGGAGTGGGCCACCGTCTCGATGCTCCTCGACGCTGGCCGCATCCCCGGTCGAACGTACGTCCGAGCCTACGGCGTCTGGATCGATAAGCTGCGCGGCAAGCTGAAGGAGATCGTCGCTCGGCTGTATCCCACGAAGGACGCAGGCGCGCCTCTCCCGCCCGAACCGCGTGGCGACGACGAGCAGGCGCCCAGCGTCGCCGAGTAGCGTCGGCTCACGACACAACGATTTCGTTGTGTCGGTTTGCACTTGCGACGACGCGCGAGAGCGACGCACGCTCGCCCGCGCGATGAACGACACCAAGACCGAGACGACAGCGGCGCGTGAATGCGAGGACTGCGGCGAAGAAATGGACCCCACCCAGAGGAGGCGCCGGTGCTCGCACTGCGGACTGCTCGTCTGCGGCTGGTGCGACAACCACGTGCACGCGCTCGGGCGCGCTCAAGCCAAGCGCGCCAAGGAAGCGCTGCCGCCACCGGCTACTTGAGCTTGTCGCCGGGCTTGCCGTCGATCACCGTCGCCAGCACCAGCTTGTCGCTGGGTCCCGTAGCGAGCAGCATCCCGTGCGAGACAAGCCCATGGCCAAACTCCCGTGGGGCGAGGTTAGCGACGACGACAACGTAACGAGCGACGAGCTGCTCGGGCGCAAACGTCTGTCCGAGACCCGCGACGATGGTACGCGGCTCCGTCTCGCCGACGTCCACCGCCAGACGGAGAAGCCGGTCCTTCTTGGGAACGCGCTCGCACGTCAGCACCTGCCCGACGCGGAGATCGACCGCGGAGAACTGCTCGTACGAGACGAGCGAAGGCGGCTCGACAGGCGCCGGAGCAGGGACGACCGCGGCGTTCTCAGAAGGGGGCGACAAGGGCTCAGCGCTCATGGCGAGCCCTCTAGCATCGGCACGAGACGCGCGCCCGCGGGCTTCGCCGACAGACGGGAGGTTGGCTCTCGCGCGTCGCACGGCATCTTCCATTTCGGAGAGTGTCTGCGTGTTGCCAGTCGAGGAACCGCACTGCGCGAGGCCGCACGTCAGCTTCCCATCGATCGCCGGACGTCCACACTTGCAGTCCATCGTTCTCGATCCTCTCCGCGGCCTCTGTTATACTGACCGTCTAACAATGCCGCAACGCCCGACTTCGAACGAGTGGAGCGCCGAAACGAGCTGGAACGTTTGCCTCGACACGACGTGCCGCGGGCCCGTCGAGGGGCCGGACGGCTCGGTTGAGTTCGTGGACGGCGGCGACGCGTTCTGCATCGAGTGCGACGCCGAGTACGTGGTCCACGTTCTCGGAGACAGCGCGTGGCTGGAGCGCCATGTGGAGGGAGCAGTGCGCAAGAGCGAGACATTGGAAGAGAGGCTCACGCGTCTGCGAGGCGCGGGCTGGCGCGTCGCCGTCCACAACGACTACATGCAGGCGGGGGTCCTGCACACCTTCTGGGGCTTCTCGCGCGGCAACCAGTACGTCAAAGGCGAGGGGCTGACCGACCATGCCGCGCTCACGGAGGTCGAGGCGGAGATCCTTGCGCTCCAGTGCGTCTACCTCGGTCGGTGTCCACGCTGCGAACGATTCTTTCGGATCGCCTCGCTGGCCGATCCGCGGATCATCGAGCACGCCGCAACGCGAAGCGGACAAGCGGCACCGTCCATCGCCTATCTGCGCGACTGGGAGGCACGCTGGCACGAAGCGTCGGACGCCGCGCGCCTCCAGCTCGTCGCCGAACGTCAGGCGAGGCAGCCCTTTTGCGAGGGCTCGGGGACCGCGGTCGACCGCGTATGGCTTCCGAGCCGCACGGCTCCTGACTCCGGGATCGATCTCCAGCAAGTGCTCGATCTCCAGCAGACGCTCGAACGAGCCACCACGGCGATGACCAAGGCGGCAGGGCTGACGCCACGGCCACGGGCGCCGGGCAAGGTGGTCGAGGACGGCAGCGAAGCCGTCACGGTGGAGACGTGACGCCCTTCGAGATGCGCCGCATGGCCATCGCGCGTGCCCACGGCTGGCCTTCGTGGGACGAGGTCGTGCGGGATTCGCAGCGCGATGGCTACACCGAGAACGGCGGACGCGGGGCCGTCGCAGCCGCCATCGCGCGGCGAGCTGGGTATGCCGGAGCCCTCATCGAATTGCTCCAGCAGTACGATCCGCCGTGCTCGCGCTGCCGCGGGACAGGCAAGACCAAACGGATGCTCGCGCGAGGCATCACGGATGGCTTCATCGACGTCGAGGAACCGTGCCCTCTTTGCGAAGGCGCGGAAGACTCGGAAGCGAGCGAGGGGACCTCGCGCCAGCCGAGACACATCGGCTGCGTCGTGCGCGAATCCTCGACATGCATGTGGCTCGCGGATGGGACCAAAGTGAGCACCAAGCGCGAACCGACGGCGACCGGACGCATGTGGCTGGAGCACGTGCCGACGCCCATGGTTCGCGTGCAAGGAACCGACTCCGATGGCTAAGTGCGAGCACGAGTGGGTCGCCGACGAAACGACCGCTCGGGACAAGTGGACACACTGCAAGCACTGCGCTCGACAGCGCACCTGGCATCAGATCGCCTCCGAGGCACGGGATAGAGTACGCGCGCTCGAAGATCGCCTCGCCACGGCCGTCGCCGCACACCTCGAAACGAAGCGGGACGTGTCTAACGCCTGGACGGAGCACCTGTCTACCTGCTGGGAAGCGGACACGGTGCTCGCCGCGCAAGAGCGTGACCAGGCCATCCGTGAACGCGACGATGCACGAAGACAGGCGCTCGACGACGCGCTGGCAATCGTCGCGAGCGACAAGGCTCACGCGGACGTCCACCTCGTGATCGCCGCGCTTCTGGCCGAAGAGCACGAGCCGAAGAAGGAGCCGGCGCTCATCGCCGCCGACAAGCAGGGCTACGCGCGCGGCATCGAACACGCCATCGCGGTCTGCCGTCACATCGCCGCGGACGCAACGCTCCACATGGGAGCCAGCGCGTGCGAGGCGGCCCTCCAAGGCAAGTCGTCGCCGCACTGTTGCCCCGAGTGCAAGGGGACACACTTCGTGCCCTGCCCGGACTGCTCGCCAGGAGGATGCGTCACCTGTGCGGGTGCCGGCCGCGTGCGCTGCAACGCCTGCCGCCACGCCAAGCCACACACCCCGAAGGGGGTTTACGTCGACTTCGCACTCGACGGTTCCCCCGTGGCGATCAGCGAGACCAAACCAGAGCCGCCTGCCCCCACGCTCCGTTTTTTCGTGTCCGCCGACGACTACGACCGCGTGACGCGTTTCATCGCCCAGGCCGACTTCGCGATCCTCGGCTACAAGAACCAGGAGCGCGCCGACCAGTACCGGATCGCAACGCTGGAGCTGATGCTCGATGAGTCCAAAGCGCGAGAGAAAGCACTTCAAGAACAGCTCAAGGCTCGAACCGATGCCCGCACCTAGCCGTCCGTACACAAAGGCCGAGAGCCCGAAGGCCAAAGAGATAAAGGAGAAGGCCGCCAGGTACATGAACCTCGGCCGCTGCGAGAACTGCAACACACCGCGGCTCCCCTCCTGCCCCAACTGCGTCGACGCCGACATGCTGCCCGAGCAAGGACGACTGGCCGAGCGGGCCGAGATCCTTGCGCTCATCCGCGCGCGGTTTCCATCCACGGAAGCCATCCGGCAGCTCATCGCCGCCATCGAAGCGCGCAGCGGCCCTGGCAAGACGCGAAGGAGCCACGCGTGACCAACACGTGCGTGCTGTGCGACAACGAGCGCGCCGGGAGCCGCGCCAAGGGCCAGTACGGCGTGCATGTCGACGGGCAATGGATCGAGCGCTTCGTCGACCGACAGCCGGGCGCGACAGACAAGGAGTGGGAGGCCGTTGCCGGACTGACGCTCGCCTCGCGTGCGAAGGCGATCCCCGGAGAGAAGCCCTACCTCTGGGCCTACGCGGACAGCGCGCGCTTCGTGGCGAACGTGCTCGGTGGCACCATCGACTGGATCTGCGCGGAGTGCATGCCGATAGACGGCAAGCAGCACGCCGAACGACCGCGCGGCAAGACCAAGAAGAAGGCCGCGGAGCCCACCGAGGACGACTAAGTGGTCCGCGTCACGTTCACGTCGGTGAACACCAACCCTCCGGCCCTCATGTTGCTCACGGGCAGCGCTTACAGGGCGCAGCCGTCAGGTTTCCGCAAAATGAACACCGGCAAGGAACGGGACGGCGGCCAACCGCGAGAGGTGGGCTTTGTTGGAGATGGTTGGAAGACTCCGTTCGGAGCCAGCTGCGTCTCTTCGCGTGCTTGCTCTTTGCGAAGGGCCGCCGTCCCAGTACTTAACGGTGGCGGCGTTTTACGGCATGTCAAACGGGGCGACGACCGACTGCGCGTACCGTGGGGTTCTTTTTTGGTGGAAGGCTCCGTCCGGAGCCAGACCTAGTGGAAACTCGCGTTTGCGGAGTGGTCGTCGTCCCGGTTTCAACGATAGCAACGTCTCACGCCACGTCCAACAGGAGCCACCGGCGCGACGGGCACAAAACGGGACGGCGGCCAGCGCATGCATGGCTTGGTTGGAAGGCTCCATTCGGAGCCCACGTAGGCACACTTCGTGGAGGCCGTCGTCCCGACGCTCACGGTAGCAACGTTTTACGTACCGTCAAACACTAGGGACGCATCTCGGGCAGACCCAGCCACTTCGCGTAACGCCCCCCGCAAGCGACGTTGCGTTGACCTCGCGGTGGAGCGTCACGTAGAGAGACACCCATCCGTCACTCCGAAGCAGTCTCAGTTCGTCCTCGCGATCCGTCGCGTAGGCCGAGCCCGCCTTCGTTTCCCCGCACCCGTCACACCGAAAGAGATTCGCCATGCGCAAGGGACGATAGCGCAGTACAGCGGAGGAACCACATGGCAAGCACCCGATTTGTGGACGCGATCAAACAGGACGCGAAAGCGCTCGCGTCAGTCATGACGTACGATGCCGAGGGCACAGCCATGACGCCCCACGAGTGGAGCCATCCGGTCTGCATCTACGAGTCCTGCTGCGGCTTCCGCTGCAAGAACTGCGACGCGGTTTGCTTCGCCTTCCATGAAGGCCCCACCGCGGACGACCTCAAGCAGCAAGGCGACGGCGTCATGCCGGCGGACTGCCCCGCGACCAGGCCTCTCGTCGCCCAGGGGAAGTTTCTATGGGACCAGAGCGACATGCCGCCCTGGGATGACGAGGACGTCGGCAAGTGGTCCTGGCCGTCGTCCGACGCTCGCGGCGAGTCGCTGTCGACGCCCTAGCGAGGCTTGCCACGACGTATGACGCCGAGTAAAACGGCAAGATGCCGACGGACAAAGAGAAGCGGTTCGAGGACACGGGTTTTCAGCTCGGACTAGCGGTTCGCCGCTACCACGAAGAGGCCACGAGAGAGCGGCGCGCCTCCGGAGAGGATGAAGAAGGAGCACGCATCGGAGCCGTCGGGGACACCATGTACATGGCGCTCGAAGGGCTCATGATGCTCTTCCTTCGAGAAGTCTCGTCCCCCGCAGAAAGTGACGCCATGGTGGTCCGCGTCTTCGGCCTGAAGCTCGCCGAAGGCGTCGTTCGGCTCGCCACGTCGATACCGTCGATCCGGGGCACGGTTCGCGAAGTCACGAGAGCGGCACCGGCCAGCTCGACCAGGTAGCCGCGCCAAGCGCGTTCGCGGTAGCATCGACCCATGGCGGGCCGCAATCGCACCGAACGTTGGATGAACGACGAGGAGAAGGCGCTCGCGCGCGAGGGCAAGTGCGTCTGGCAGACCGGCTACGGCCTCCCGCACACCACCTACTGCGGCAAGAAGGCGACGCACGGTCACTACTGCAAGGAGCACTGGAAGGACAGCCTCCAAGAGAAGTACGGCCGTTCGCCGGTGGTGGTCTTCATCGGCGGGAGGTTCGGCAAGGTCGTGCGCACGATGGGTGTCCACGATGCCGTCCTCGATTCGAAGGGCATCATGGTCGACGCGACCGACATCCGCTTCGGCAAGGAAGCCCGCGACCTCCGCGGGAAGCTGCTCGGAAAGCGGATCGTCTAGAAGCATGCCCGGATGTGATTGTTCCTGCGTGGGATGCAGCCAGCGCGACTGGCACGGGCACTGCGAGCGCGCACCACGATGTTCCGAGTGGGAGACGGTTCCCGGGCATCCGCACATCCAGACCCATCCAAGGCCAGCCTACGACCGGTGCATCGAATGTGGAGCGACGACGAGTGCCGGCTTCGGCCCGCAGGCCGTCGACATGCGACACAAGGACGGCTGCTCTCACGGACCGGTGGAGCACCTTCGCGATCCCGAGTGTGACTGCCACTGCGACAATTGCATCACCCACGGCTGGCACGAGTTCTGTCGACGTGAGCCGCGATGCTCTGCATGGGAGACGGTTCCCGGGCATCCGCACATCCAGACGTACCCGATGCCCGGCGGCGACCGATGCATCGAGTGCGGAGCGACCGCCGGTGGAGGTTGCGGTCGATGGGCCGTCGACATGCGGCACAAGGACAGCTGCTCGCACGGCCCGGTAGAGCACATCCATGATGCAGCGCCAGGCTGGGTGCCGGACGGGCATGGAGGCATGGTCTTCCGACCCGACGGAGCGGCTACCGGAGAGGCTTGAGACGCAGGAGGAGGTCGCAGCGGTTCTTCTTGCGCATCGGCCAGATCCCTACGCACGTCTCGGTGTTCGGCTCGACCTGCGTGTGGCCGTTGTCGATGACGAGGAAACTCGTCCCGTAGCGCATCTTGACGAGATGGAACTCCTCGTCGGAGGCCGCCAGCACGATCTTGCCGTACTCGCCCGCGCGCCACTCCTGGTAGAGGAGCTGCCTCGCGCGGCGCCGATCGTCCGCCTGTTCGAGCGCCTCCAGGGCCTTGCTCTCGTCCTCGGTGAGCGGAACACGCATCCTCCGCAGGCGCAGCTCGTCCGGCGTCGGCTGGTGTTCACGCGCGGCCTCCTCGACGATGAACATCACCGCGTGGCCGACCTGCGCGCCGATCTTCCCGCCAACGAGCTTGAGGCGCTGACGCATGACCACGTAGAGGACGATCTTCTCGTCCTCCGCGGTCACCGCGAGAGCCGGCACATCTTCCATCGAGACGAGAGGGTACACTGAAAGCATCGTCACGGGCTAGCCGTTGACGGTGGTATGACACGGTGTATAACGCTACTTCAGAGAGACGATTGATGACGTGCCACCACGCCTCCGACGATCCCTTGTGCAGCAGCTACAAGAGCCACGTCACAGCCGCCCGGAAGCTCGTCGCGAAGGACGACGTGCGCAACGGCGCCAAGCCCGACGCCGAGAACTATGTGGTCATCGACGCGCATGCCGTCGGCAACCACGTCGTGCTCAAGGTCCAGTACCCGAGCTGCGCGAAGTGTTCCTACGAGGGCATCAAGATCCTCGTCTACCTGAACGTCGCGCTCGTAGAGGTCATCCGCTGGAAGCGCATCGACCCGCACTTCGCGGAGCCGAACGAGCTGAAAGGCAGCACCGACGCGCCATCGCCTGCCGCGCGCTTCCCCGCATCCGATGTCGGCTGGCAGGATGCCATCGCGTACGCCAAGAACAAGATGAGGAAGGTCAAGGGCAAGAAATGACAACCGCGACGTATCCGGTTCCGTACCGACCTCTCACCGCAAAGGAAGAGGCCGACATCCGCGCGGACCTCGCGACGTGGACCGAACGCGACATGATGTTCGGAGCGATCCTCACGAAGCTCTTCGCAACGATCGATGCCGCGCGCGGCATCCCCATCCCCGGCGTCACCGAGGCCGTCTGCACGAACTGCCAGTCGACCTGGACCGGGCTGACGATCACGCAGCCGATCCTTCCGCCCATGTGCTCGCGCTGCGCCAAGCCCTGTGCAGGAGGCCACATGCTCCTCCCCGTCGTCGCCGCGACGGAGGTCAAGGTCGCGACGGTCCCTCCAACGAACACCGACGGCAACTGCGCATGACCACGAAGCGCTTCGAGGTGATGCAGAAAAACGAACGTCTCCGGCTCCTCGCCGAGTACGCGCCGGGGAAGTTCGAGTACCCGCCCGGGTACCGTGACGTCATGAGCGTCCTCGAAGTCATGGGCGTCGACGTCAAGCCAGGAGACCGGATCACAATCACGGCGAGCGTGGAAACGGCGCCTACCAGCGTTGACGTGACGCCAGAGATGCGACCCGATTCCGATCCGAAAAACGTTGACTTCGACCGGTTCGGGCCGCCACGGCGTGTGTGGTCCATCGACGCCTGGGAGGCGGAGCTGGACAGGCAGGAACGCCTGAGAACAGAGGGATACCTCCGGCGATGGCACGGCGAGACGTGGGGATGGTCACGCGGCGAACACATTCGCGCCGACGGGACATCGGCGGGAATATTGTGGTCGTGGACGAGCAGCGGGACGTACTTGTCGTCCAACTACACGGCCTTCGAAGATCACGAGAAGGCGTGGCAGGACATCGTCCGGAGAGGATAGCCCTCATGCCGCTTTGTGATGCCTGCGACGAGTTCGAGTGCAAGGTATGCGGCCACGAGGCGTGCCCGTGCTGCGAGGACTGCTGCGACCATTCCGAGTGCATCGAGTGGGACGCCCTAGGGAGCGGAACGAAGAAGCACGTCTGCGTCTTCGAGGCGTGCCCCAATGGCTGTATGCGCGGCGATCGCGACCCGTTCCTTGTCGCATGCTGCCCGGTCTGCAACGTCCCATGGCCGACTCGGTCGCGCGAAGACCTGCACCTCGTCGACCACAAGTGTAGCGGCGATGGGCTCCTGATGGACGCCGCGAAGTGTGGTGCCAACCAGTCGCCCACGTTCTTCGCACCCGCAGGCGCAGACGCGAGCGCCGCGGCGGCGAATGCACGACGCATCCTCTGGTACGCGCGCGCTACGAGCGCCGAGCTTTCCAACGTACACACGAACCGAAAGGCAGACGCCCCATGACCGAACCTCTCCTCTACGCGATCGTCAACCCGAGCGACGCGTACACGATGACCGCATCGAGCGATCTCGTAGCGGCCGTCGCCACGCTCCTCGTGGGCGAAGGCGCCTACATGCTCAAGCCGCTCAACGGTGCCAGCATCGAAGACCGCCAGAACCTCGTCCCCCTCCTCATCTTCGGAGGAGATGAGGCCTTCCACGAATGGTGCGGCAAGCAGGGCATCGCCGATCTCGGACAATGGGCGCTCGACCACGCCGAGGAGGTCGCCTCGGCGCTCGAATCGGTCCTCATCGGTTCGCAGAGCGAGCGTGTCAAGATGGAGAAGGTGCTCGCCTGCATCAGCGACGAGAAGGAACGCGCGACAGCTCGCGCCACGTACCACGACGAACGGCGCAGCTCCCTGAACGACATCGGCCGCGTCGCACAGTCGCTCGCAAAGCGGATCCGCAGCCGCGCCGACAAGCACAAGGCCGCGCCGGAGCCACATCCATGAACGCTCGTCGCGGCTACCGCATGCGCACGCTCGTCGACAAGGTCACGGGCAAGCGCTCCCGCGTGCGGGTGGTCCGCCATCACGGGTTTCTCGGCTACTGGATTCACTGGACGCAGGCGTGCTCCGGATGCGCCGAGACCCCCGAAGGGCACATGCCCGACGCCCAAGGGATGGGGTGCAGCGAGTGCGGCTACACCGGCAAGCGCCGGCACACCTTCTTCTGTCCGTTCGACGTGGCGCGGTTCGACACCATGATCGCGCGCCGCGAGCGCGAGAAGCAGGCGCGCACAGCCTCCTCAGGCGGAGCCGTTCCATGAACCTTCGCGTGAAACCATCGTACGACCTGCACGGCGACCCGATCGCACCTTCAGCGTGCTTGCACTGCGGCAACCAAACCACGCCGATGAACAACTTCTGCGGCATGGAGTGCCACGTCGCCGCGGCGAGAGCCGAAGGAGGGCGAGACATCCGCCCAAACGACCTGCCGGTCACGTGCATCCGGTACGACGCCAACGGCATCCTACTTCTGGAGCACGAGCACGCCGACCATCCCGACTATCGCTTCCCCGTCGAGGTCGAATGGGTCGGCCCCGACGAGCACGATGACTTCAGTGGCTTCGACGGCAGCGGTCAGTCCGTTCGTCTGCCCGAGTCGATCGTCGCGAGCATGAAGCACGAGTCGCACGCTCTCCTCTTCACGGACGGCATTGCAGCCGTGACCATCCACGACGCGGAGCACGCGCTTTGGTACCTGGACGACGGCCGCTGCGGTGGAGGGCGCCCCCGCGTGGCGTTCCACTGGCGGATGGCGGAACCATCCCGCACCGCAGCGCGACTCGATCGGAGCCGGAAGGTGAGTGCGCCGCCACTGTCCGAAGCCCAGGTCCACCGGCGGATGCCGGCTTCGCAACATCCAGCGTTCATTCATCCTGTCGAGGTGCTGTACACGGACGGCTACGTCGTACTCTCCGTCTACAAAGGCGAGTACGCGCTCTGGGACGTCAGGAGCGGGAAGTGCATCGCCGACCGGTGCGTGTGGACGCCCACCGAGTGGCGCCTTAGCCCCGCGGCGTGCGAAGCATGCGCCGCCCTGCGAACAAGAGGGCGAGCGCCATCATGAAGAAGACGGCGTGTTCGGCGACGGTGACGGAGTTGGCGGTGCCGGCGATGAGAAGGGGGATGCGGCGGGCTGTGAGGGCGGGGACGTCCACCGCGTCGTAGCCGACGCCGAGGCGG
>Ga0181537_10003816_pt1 | contig 12720 bp, 11 predicted proteins | sample PEATcosm2014_Bin_39_FD_119765 | JGI IMG/M metagenome (GOLD analysis project Ga0181537, IMG submission 119765) | Peatland microbial communities from MTU Mesocosm Facility, Houghton, MI, USA - PEATcosm2014_Bin23_10_metaG | ecosystem: Environmental > Terrestrial > Soil > Wetlands > Peat | place...
AAACAGCAATAATCGTTTTTTTGTCTGTGCTGGCAATAGGAGATAATTCCTTTACCTTTTGCTTAATCGGATAAGGCAAATTTCGAAGCACCCGGCTGCATTGGTCATTGAGATAATGTTTCAGATTACGTCTCATAGCAGTCGATTTGTTATTTTGGGTTAAAAAGGGCAGTTAGCCAGGGAATCGGGGAGATCGCCTCTGCATCGCAAGGAGAGAAAATGTTGCTATTGGCCTGGATCGAACATCCGGTTGACGACAATTTCCGCGTTGCATTGCCACGAATTATCCGTTTCATAGGCCTCCCAGTGTGGAACCGGAGGTGACAGCCGCCAATGGCGAAATCCCTCTATCAATGCCTCCACCTTATCGGGTTCCACCCAGATACCTAGGTTATATTTGGAAACCATTGTTTGGAGATTTCCCTGGCCGCTCGAAGCCAGACACGGCTTGCGGAAATAAATGGCGGCGTTTAAAACGCCACTGGCGGAACGGAAGTCTTTGCTGTAGGTCAACAGGACAAGATCGCTGGCCGTAAACAAGTTGCCCACCTCCTCGGCGGCAATGAAACGGTTCAGCCAAAGACACCGAGGAGCGACCCCGCATTGCCGGGCCAAATCACGATAAAACTCCACGGGCTTTTGTCCCCCCGACTGTTCTTTGCCGGCGACTAGCAGGAAGGCATCGGGGAAATGGGCCAGCGCGCGAATCACGAGATCAAGATTCTTGCCGTCGCGCACATGGCCGAAGGATAACCACACTTGGGCCGCATCGGGAATTCCCAGTTCATGACGAACATTTTGTCGCGTGGCCGAGGCGGCGGGGAAAGCCAGGACACCATGCGGAATCACGGATGTGCGCAATTTGGGCATCGGTAGCACGGTATCGAGTGCGATGGGCTCATGCACGAAGGCTTCGCGCAGGAAGGAATAGGCAGAGGCGATGGAACGGCGGTGCCACCAATGAGGACCCACGACATAATCCCGAACAGGATCATGCACGATCGCACCGAAAATAACCCCGCGCTGGGCCAGTCGCAGCAGCCGCCCGGACCACCATGGCGCAAGGTATTCGGCATAAGAACCGAGGAGGACATGGCGGTAATTTCCGGTTTCAACGATCCGGGCTAATTGGCCGTAGTGCCTGACGATCCCTCGGACGGTGCCCAAATAACTTGAGAGCCTGGATTGCTCCGGCATCTTTTCCCGCAATTCGGGGCGCAGGCGGAAAACATCGTCGGCGCGGAGGGGAAACTCATCCGATGAGAGGAGATCCACTTGCACTCCCGTCCGGGCCAGGGCGTTGGCTTGGGCGCGGGCATAGTCGGCCAAGCCGCCAGAAGCAGCGGGAGAAAAATAGAGAAGTTTCAAAGCGCGTTTGCCTTGGTTGCCTCATGCAGTTATTCCACCCAATCGGCATAAGCTGCGGACGTAAAACGAGTGCTGCGCCCAGGCTGGAGCAACGAAGTCGCTGAGACACTTGCGTTCCCATGTATAACCTGGGAACGAGGGCAAAAGTCTTGATGTATGCGTCATTTTTTCTTTTTATCCTGTATAAGCATAGACTTAAGGAGGATTGGAATTTTATATCGCAATTCATGAATCCTTTCGATTCCATAAATTACATACTTTGCCCGGACGAACCATTTTTCTGGAATAGTCTGCGAGGAGCGTATCTTCTCGATAGCCATCATCAATTGGTCCCAAGATATTTCATCTGCGAACCGAGTTTTGTGTGCTATCTCCGCTAGTTTTCCTCGCTCCATCCATTCGCTTTCATGATTTTTCAATATATCATAAAGTTTGTGAATCTTTTTTTCGGGAATGAATATTGTGAATTCTTTCCAATTGATCCCAATAGGCGGTATCCATGAGTCAGAAATAACCACCGGAGCGACCCCTACTTCCATAGTTTCAAATAATCGGATGCTGGAGGCTCCCTGCCCACGCGGACAAAGACTAAATTTTGACTTTGCAAGTGTCTCCCAATATTGAGTTTGAAATGTTAGGCGATTGAGCACGTCGTCATTCCAATGATTATATTCGTTCGTTAGATCTGCAACTAAAACATCTTTTCCTGGCCAGGAAATGCGAAACAGTTTTTTTCTTACAGGATGGCTTTTTCTTCCAATAAAACTAAAGAGAAACTCTTTAGCATTTTTATAAAAAGGCACAGGCACCGAGCAAGCGTTTTGACGCCACCCACGGATCCCCGGATAACTACCGCTTTGCATACGGTTGAACATTCCTTTAAAACGAGACGCCGAAGCATATACTCCATGCAAAAATGATGGAACATTATCTACCTCACTATAACCAAACGCTTTTTCCGGAAACTGCTGCCAAATATCGTTGGATCGCAAATCTCTAAAGGTATCGCGTTCCAGAATACCTGTTACCAGGATTAGGTCAGCTTCAGTCGGAGTTCCAACCTCCACACATGAGGAATTCCTGGAACATGCCAGCATTCTCCTCAGCACATGCGTCTCATCTACGCCATCTTGTCGACAATTAATAAAGCAGACGCGCATTTCGTTTTGGTGCAAGGCGCTCTCTGGCACAGTGGATGATTTACGCCAATCGAACGAATGGTTATTTTTATGGCTCATCAAAGGAAAGGTTTAAAGTGAAGTTGGTAGCGCAGATCCCGGCTGCGTTCACCAACTTGGCGAGCGGGCACACCAGCTACGATAGTATAGGGTTCGACATCTTTAGAGACGACCGCGCCAGCCGCCACCACGGCGCCGTCTCCGATGCGCACGCCCGGCAAAATGATGGCCCGGTAGGCAATCCAAACATGGTCGCCGATGATAACATCCCCGCCCTGATCGGCGAAGTCGGGTGATTGCGGGTCGTGTCCCAACGTCAGAATCGTCGCCTCGGGACCAATCGACACATCGGAACCGGTGATGATTTTGTACCGTCGGCCATCCAGCACACAGCCCCAATTGATGACGTTGCGCTCGCCGAGAAATATCTTGCGGCCATTCTCGAAGCGGCAGCCCATTTGCACTCCCGAACCGTGTCCCAAACGGCCAAGCCAGCAGCGCAAAAAGGCATGACGCAACGTGCGTGATGGCATGCGTCCAATCCAGCAATTGTAGCAGAAGGCGAGCAGCCCGCCGACGAGGGATCTGGCGGTCATATGGATGATGAGGATGCAGGGTCCTGTGAAACGGGTTCACCTTGCGTGTAAACAGGCCCTGCCAAAAGTAAGTCCCGAAATTTTTTCACAGAAAAATGCGCGCGTGCCTTGGGCATTCTTTCCATGGCGCGCTTTCGCAATTCAGGATAGTTCCGCTCGGCGGTCTCGATCGATGCGCAGAGGCTTTTCACGGAGCCATCCTCGCAGCCCACAACCGCTCCAAACTCATCGGTCTGCGCAGATAGAGTCGTCCCCTTCGTGGCCACTACCGGGATACCGTTGACCATTGCTTCGATGATGACTCGCGAGACGCGCAGGACGTAAGACGAACAGCGATAAGGCACCAGCATCACGTGAGTTTCGAGCAAATGCCGGGCATATTCCCCCGGGCCAAAATAACGCTGAATGACGTTCACGCGACTATTGGACTGCAATTGCGGGCTCAGCTCAACCATTTCACCGCGATCATTTTTGAAGTCATCGATCCATTGAAAGGCAAACCGTGAGGCGTTATTCGGGAATTGGCCCAGATAAAGAGCCAGCGCCTCTTGCAATACATCGCTGCCTTTTTCCGGACGGCCCGGCCCGTAACAAGCCATGAGTATTTTTGTCGGCGTTTGCTCGTCGGTTTTTGGGAGGGAATCCATCAGAGGTTGCACCGGGTGTGGAAAGTAGGTGACGGGCAGGCCGGTCAGCCTTGCGAACGACTCGCGCATCTGATGCGTTTCAACACCCACGATGACGCGGCCGGCAAGAATGTCCGGCTTGAGTCCGTTCAACAAGACTCGCATCAAGCGCGTGGTCGGAGAGGGATTCCAGATCGGGGTCCCATCCGCTTCGAGGCGGAGGGGGAGATTCGGAAAAAAGAGGAGCACGCGGGTACGGTTTCCGCGCAGCGGGCTGCGAATGAGCCAGTACCATCCCAACAAATGATGCACCATGACGGTGGGAATAAAGATAATATCCCAGTTGTTGTCAGTTCGTAAAAAATGCCGCAGGGCGAGCCAGGTTTGCCAGGCGTGCACGGGAACGCGCAAATACCGTCTCAGAAAACCAGCGCCATCGCTCATTCGATGCCAAATCGAATCGGGCAACACGGCCTCGGCGTGAAGCGAATCAAGGATAAACGGTTCAGCATGACGTTCAGCAAGAATGGTCACATCATCCCCGAGCGCGCGCAGCCCTTGATCGAAAGTACTTATATACTCAAACCAGTGCCCCTTGCGATCACGCAGGGCGTCTTCGACGATTAACCAGCGCATGGGGGATGTAGACGGATTCGTGAAAGTTGGCGTCTTATTTTGAAGACACGTCCCGGCTTAAGTGCGAGTTTGCCCCAGCGCAATATCTTGTGTTCTCCATAGCGCGAGTTCTCTGATAAAATTAGGATTGTCCTTGAGTTTGGGAAATATGTCTTCAGGAATGACAGTGATCGGTTTGGGAAAACGGAACGGCGCGAGTTGCAGATTAATGGCCCTGAAATCCCCGGTCACAATGTCGGTATTGAGGGTAATGTGCGGATAATTGGTGGTGAGGAGGTAGGGGATGCCCGATTGGGCAATATTTCTTAGCGCCGATTCCATGTCCCGAAAAGAGAGATGAATCAGGCAATCGCGACACAGGAGCAAATCCGCCGGGGGCAGTTGATCTTTTATGAGATCCAAAACGCGAAATTCACGAGAGACGGATCGATATCTTGCATTATTTTGCTCAATCAACTCAGGAACAATGTCTCCGCCAATATAGGCGATACCTCCGAGGTCCACCTTTTGCATCCAATAAAACGTGCCGCAAGGCAAGTCTAGCAACGTGCGCACCGAATACGTTTGGAGCAAGTCAGGCAATTTATCGCGAACGGATTTTGTCTGGTTTATGTCGGATCCTTCACCTGAAACAGATTCTCCTCCCCAACGGTTTTTGCGATAAATGTCCGTAAAAACAGTGGAGGTCGGAGCATAGGCGGTTCTCCAATTGCGCAAGACGGATCGACTTTTAGAGGCAACTCGAAGCAAAAACTCAGGGCAAATCTGCCTGATTAGTTGTTTGAATGCTGTATTCACAACATATTTTTTATTAATTCCCCGTCTCGCACGACGGATAAACTTATTCAGAAGCTATTTCAAAACCAAGATCCCTAATCAGTTTCAGTTGCCCAGGAGTTGGCCTGGCGGCCTGATAGGCAGCCATCCAGCGCGAGCCGTGCAAGCATAAGCGAGCCCGCTCCGCCAACCGCATCCATAAAGCAACGGCGCTGAGCCATGGTCCTGACATTTTTGCGACAGGCTGCGACAAAAACTTCACCAATTCGACAGGCGCATCGGGCCCTGTCCGTAAATGGGCCAGGTGTCTTCGGACTGCTGAAAGAAAGATCGAACGGGTTATCGAATCGAGTTCCAATTTGCTGTTTTCGCATCTTTCGATCATATATTGCAAACATCGGGCCCAATCAACCGCCCGCCGGGATTGCGAGGTACCTTCGTCCTGAGTCAGTTTATTGGTTTCGTGCAGGCGATACAGAGTCAGTGCCTGCGGGCTGAACGCAACCGTTGGCGAACTGGTCAAAGCGCGAAAAAATAATTCTCCATCTTCTCCGAGCATCATATCCGTCCGATAAAATCCAACGCGATCCAAAAAAGAACGGCGAAAGAGCAGGCTTTGGAAAACGGTGGACCACCCGCGCAGCCACCAGCAGACCAGGCTCAGTTGTTGGGGCGGCATTTCCTGTTGTAGGACATGGTTTTCGAAGCTCAACGAACGGCCATCAATCCTGACCTTGGTCCAGGGACTGAAGGCAATGTCGGCCCCAGTTTGCTCGAGCAATTTGGCCTGAACTTCCAATTTGTTAAGCGAATAGAGATCGTCACTGTCTTGAAATTGAATAAAGTCTCCGGTCGCAAGGCGCAGCCCGGCGTTGCGCGCCGCCCCGGGCCCCTGGTTGGTTTGCTGAATGAGTTTGACCTTTCCACCGAATGATTGAATGACCTCGACCGACCTATCCGCGGAGCCGTCATCCACCACGATGATCTCGTCGGGAGGGCGGGTTTGCCCAATCAAATTCGCAATTGTTTCACCGATGAGCGTTTCACGATTGTAGTTAGGAATGATGACCGAAACATCAGGCATGGCATTGGGTTCGTTGCAAAATAATTTCTTCAAGAAAACGGAGTGCTTCAGGCCCTGGCTCGATGGCATTGATTTGCCGGGCCGTGATATGAGCCGCCGCTCCCATTTCAGCCCAACGCGCTTGCGCAGCCCAAGCCTGCTCCAAGGCACGATCCAAGCACAACTCATTGGCGGCATCGGCCAGAAAGCCATTACGCCCGTGTTCAATGATTTCCGCGTTGCCGCCCACCGGTGTGAGTACGGCGGGCCGGCCGCACATCATGGCTTCCACTGCTGCCAGCGGCAGGCCTTCTCCGCGGGCGGCCATGACGAGCAGATGATTATTTTCCCACATCGCCCGGACCTCCGGCACCCAGCCGCAAAACTCCACACGCGCGGCAAGATCGTAGAATGCCGCCAAACGACGCACATACGCTTCATCCGGGCCGGTGCCGTAGAGCCGCAATGACCATGGGCGGTCCCGCCACTTTGGAGCCGCAAGAACTTCGAGAAGCATATCGTGTCCTTTCCAAAGTGTTTCGAAACGAGCCACGGATGCAAAGCGGACTCCGTTCTCGATCGACGGGAACGGGAGTGGAGCGTCAAGGGCGAGTCGGGAGATGTTGCGGATGAGACGCGTCTGGGGTATTCGCCCGGCCAACTGACGGGCCAGCAGACGCCGATTTTGTTCACTGACACAAATCACACCACCGAGACTGGCGTAAAATGACTCGATTGCCTCACGCTGGGGAAATGCCAGCAGGTCAGAGTTAAAAGTGATCCAGAGCACTTTGGGCACATCGAAACGTCGACAAAATTGAGCGAGGTAGGAAAGCTGCCAAAAGTCCAGCGGCGAGCCTGCATTTAGAAATAATGCGTCGGGCCGGAAGGCCAGCATGTCGCGCATGTCGGGAACCCACTGTTCTTTCCAGAGATAAAAGCGCAGGGGCCGTCGCCGCCGCCGTTCCACCACGCGCAGTCCGCGTTGCCTCAGCATTTCTACTCGCGAACTCCGAGCGATCTGCCAATCAGCCCCGAGCATCACCTCATGCCCGGCCGCCAGAGCGGCCTCGGTAAACCAGGCCCAATTCTCCTCGGAGCCGGCCCAGTCACAACCCTCGCAGCTGGATAAGATTCCAATTCTCATGGCTGGCTGCCACAAAGTTTCGCTCGATCAGTCTGTGGCAAGAACATGGGTTGTGCTTTGCAGTCAATTTATGGGCGGTGCCCAAGAAAACGGGCCGGTGAACCACCCCAGATTTCGTACGGAGGAATATTCCGAGTTACAATTGAGCCGGCGCCGACAATGGCTCCCTCACCTACGATGATTCCCGGCAATATGACGACATGCGTTCCCACCCAAGCTCCGGCTTCGATGGTGACCGGTGCATAGGTGTAGCCCTGAGCGCCGATGGGCAGAGATCGGGTCTTGAACGCATGATTGCATGATGTGATATAGGAATAAGCCCCAATTAATACATTTGCCCCAATGATAATGGGAGAATGAATGGAAAGAATCGTATTTCGGCCGATGAATACGCCGTCTCCGATCCGTAAATGCGGGCTGGCCTTTTCATCACGAACGAAAGCGAGCGAGACTTCCTTTTCGAGCACAACTCCGGCTCCCATCTCAATGGATTCTTCCAAAAACTCCGCCCGCACATCAATAGACTCAATGCTTGAGCCGCGCGTCCGCTGAACGGCTATCCATTTTCTGATAGATGCCTTCTGGCGCCCTTCCTTCTGCCACGACAAGAAATGACGGACGCCGGGGAAAAAGCTGACTTTTCCCAAAGCTTGAGAAAAAAGTGACTTGGAGGTGTCTCGCCCAAGCAGAAAATAGATGATTTTTGACAAAACATCCCGATTTGCGGTCAAACACCGTGCGCTATAGAGGAATTCCGGTGAACGGAGAACTTGCAGGGTGGTCACCCCCGATGATTGGGCAATGCTTCGGGCTGCCAGGTACAACGGCCTGATCGCAAGGGGGTATTTTTTTTTGAGCAATCTGCCGTAGGTCGGACTTGAAATGGAAAAAAGTTGCCTCCCGTTCCGGCAGAGGCATTCAAAAATCCTTCGGTTATGGTCACCAGCTTTCTTTGCGGTATCTGTTATGCTTCCGGAATGCAGGCGGTATTTTAAAACACTTTCCGAGAGATTGACCATTTTACCAACACACGCCAGGCGCAGCCACAAATCCAAATCCTCAACCGGTTGAGGCTCCCTGTAGTTTCCAGCCTTTAAAACAGCCGAGCGCCGGAACATGACTCCCGGATGGGGCAGCGGACAGCGAAATAACAGGGTCGCCAATAGGGCAGTATGGGAGCAGGGGAGAAAATCTGCGCGACAAACAAACACGCCCTTGACATCGATCATATCCATCTGCCCCCCCACGGCCACTGTATCGGGATGGCTATCCAAATACCCCATCTGCCACTCAAACCTTCGGGGCAGGGAAATATCATCCGCATCCATCCTGGCGCATAATTCCGTTTTGGTTTCCTCGACCATGCGGGCGAGACAAAGATGGAGGGGGAGAGGATTCCCTGTGACGACGCGACCGGGCAGACGCGACGGAATCCACTGCCTGGCCTCCTCGACCGTTCCATCGGTCGATCCGTTGTCCCATAGGACAACTTCAAAATCCCGACAGGTTTGGGCTTCGAGCGAGGTCAGAGCCTCACGCAGGTAGGGCATGCCATTTAGAACGGGAATGATGACGGTGATTTGTACCATCTGGATTGAATTGGCCTATGGTCGCCGAGGGGAGCGCGGAGCCGCAAGCATCGATTCGAGGTGCGCAATGAATCGCGTCGGATCCACCCGGATGTCGGGTTCGTGACCTCGTCCCATAACGGAATCCCCGATCAGGAAGCGATAAGGGTGCCCCAATTCATAAGATAGCGTCCAGTAGCAGCGACGGATGGTGTCCGCAGGGAATAATTCCAGCACGGAGGTGCCGGGAGGTGAAAAGATCAGATTCGTAAGTCCGGCTCCGTGAGGAGAAACAACTGCCTCGGCGTTTCGAAAAAGCCGAATTTGGTCCGAAAGGGATAGATTTTCTGCGGAAATAATGGTGAACCCACGCTGGTTAAGAATAGGCAGCAGTTCCTCCTCATTCGCCACACCACGCGTCCGTGCCAGACGGCGGCTAATAAACAAGCGCAAAGGTTTCTCCGTTGTTTCGGTCGCCACGGCCGCGCTCAGGGTGCGTCCGAGCCACGACATCGCGCCGGGCGTTTGGTCATCTGGATGGACCGCCGGGGGCTGGAACCAAAGATTCTCCAGCTTCCAGACTTCCGATCCGTCGAGGGCGACCCGCCGGTCGGGGCCGATGCCCAGAAGATCCAGCGCTTCCAGATGATAGGAGGCAGCGTCGGAGGGAATGATGAATCGCGTATCAGACGGGAGCAGGTCAATATTTTCAAACAACGTTGAAAGCACATCGTTGTACCAGTGATAGTAGCCAAGGCCCCAATAGAAGATGAGGGTGCTATAGTTCCCTGGTTTCGCGACGACCGGCCCCCGCCACTTGGTGACATAATCCGAAGAACCCGTAATGTGATCGTACGACCAAGCCGTCTGATGACACACCGATCCACCCGGCAGCGTCAGAATCCCCTGCTTGCCTCGTATTTGGGCTCCGGGGATCCGGTACAAAACGCGATCATAAACCGGATAGGTCTGATTTTTGAGGAAAACCTGTGGCATCGCATCATCGCTTAGAGGAGGAAGCGGGCGCGACCGCTGGTGTGTTTCCCAGTAGATCTTCACGATTTCGGCCTGTCCCGTGGCCTCGGCCCAGGCCCGGACCTGAGGGCAGATCGGTGGCAGACCATACAAGACCCGCTTTAATCCGCGACGAACATGGGCGGGAACCACCCGGTTTATGTTGCTGCGAATCTTTTGAAAGGCTGCGGGCATCATTCTTATTGCCTCGGTATCGAGGCGGAGTCGACCACTTCGGCCAGCACTTCGTTCATCCGCGCGATGGAATGCAACCAGGTAAAGTCGCTGAAGCGTGCGGCGCGCGCCTTCTCTTCAAGCGCGGTCCGATCCGTGCGGGCAAGAAACTCGATCAAGGTGGCGGGGGAGAAATCCTTCAGCGTCCAGCCTAGGTCGTACTCCACCGTCCGCTCCGAAATCAGATGCATCGGGCCGGCCAGGGAGAGCTTTCGATAGGAGGCCGCTTTGACCTGAATATTGCTGCTGTGGAAGAAGTCCTCATAGGCGAGATAAAGAAGGTCCGAGCGGGAAATAAGGGTATTGAGCTGCGATTCCCTTTTCAGGAATTCCAAGTGCAGCGCTGTGTTAGGCGGAGGATCGTCCATAAAATGCCGAAGGGCTTCCTTGTCGCGCTCGCTGAGATTGTCCCAGGCAATCTGCCCAGCAAACAGAAATCCCCAGTTTCCGGGCGCTGCCCGGGCGGCTTCCATCAGTCGGAGAAATCCCTTTCGCCGTTGTAAAACACCGACCACCGCGATAATCGGGCGGCCTTCGGCTCGGAGCCTTTCGAGGGCTGGGCATTGGAAGCTGTCATCGATCGCAGTGTCGGCCGGATCCGGAAAGGAGGAAATCTTGGAAGCCGGAAAGAAGCGTCGAGCAGCCCCAAGAACGTTCTCATCCAGCAGGAGCAACTCTTTTAATTGCGGAACGCGAAGAGCGCGGAGGCGACTCTCGGTCGGCAGCCCGTGCCGGCACAAATTTGGGATCATTTCCCACAAGCGTCTCTTTAGGCTCTTCCTAACTCTTAACTCAACCGGATGAAGGCATATTCCCATCCAGGGAAGAGGCAAAGCCCGGCGCACACATCGGGAATGCAGAAAGATATTTGTCCAAAGATCCGCCCAGGCGTGGAAGACGAGCTTGGGTTCCCCTTGCTTTCGGCGGATTTGCTCCACGGCCTGCCCGAGGGCCGCCCACTGTCTTTCCTTCAGCTGGATTTCTCCCATACCGTTGCTGTGACCGGGTGGCGGGGGAAAGCCCGAATGGCTGACGAGGGCGGCCTCGTCCCCGAATTGGGCGGCACAGAACCGCGCCGCTTCTTCTGGATTATCCACCAGATTGTGTATCCGCCAGCCCCGCTGGAAAAAAAATAACCAGATGAGACCCATGTAAGGAGGAATGTGACCAAGCCAGCTCGGATTGATAAAAAGGGCGTAGGGTCTACGGGACATGGGACTTAAAAGTTTATCCGATATAGAGTAGGGCTTCACCTAGGTCTAAGGCTTTGCTGGAGACAATAACTGCGAGCGTTCAACGTAATTCTCGGGATTCATGAAATCAATCGTGGAAGTTTCAGTCGATTGCTCGACCCAAAACGGAAACAAGACTGACGAGTGGATATAATCATCCGAGAATTCCAGCCAGTCGAACCGCCCGCTCCCTTCGTGACGAATAAACTCTCCGCGCTCTCCAGCCGTCATGGAATAAAAAAACAAGAACCAATCCACTTCCATCGTAATGCGATTTTTTTTTAGAATGTCCAGTAACCTGGTGGCCCCGCGTTTCGTCACCAGATAACCATCCCCCCCTGGCCCGGTAATAGATTGAATCACCCGCTGGAGGGCGACAATCGCATGATGGGTGGGGATGGAAAGAAGGCGTTCGGCGCTTAGTTGTTGGAGATAAGTTCTCTGTTGCAATCCCACCGCCATGCGTTGATTGGCGAACATCAGGTCGCAATTATCCGGGAGGGGAAACGTCTTCCAGCTGGAAGGAAGCGGCGCGAGAAAGCGCGCATCATCTTCACAGACAAATCCCGCCTCGTATCCGCCATCGAGCACGGCACGCCAAGCTTTGGCGTGGCTTAGAAAGCAGCCTACCGCCCCGCGCAGAAATCGGTTTTTCCCACTGAAAGTGTCGCCGATTTGGGACTCGAATTCGCGGGGCACCTCGCTGGGATTACCGAGATCAATCGCGCGGAGTCGCTCGGATCGAATGCCGAACTGACGACAGGTGTTTTGGAATCGAGCCAAGCGCCCCGCGTCCCGATCGCGATTGATCACAAGGACAGGATAATCGGAGTTGACCTGCCCCTTGAACGATCTCCGCAGATGTTGGACGGCTTCCAGATAAACCAAGGTTCTTTGCGGCGCGGGGTTTTGCGTAGCTCCGGCAAAAAGGCGTTGCAGGACGATGCCCATCCCGCAAAAACCGGCACGCATCAGACCGATGGGCAGCCATCCGATTAGTTTTTTTAGCTTTAAAAGCATATAGGATCGGCTCTTAACTTTTTAAAGGTGGCGACAGTCTTCGCTTGATTCCATCGACCATCTGTCGTGCCGTCGCCGCAATGAGTTCGTTAACGGTGAAAGCCCGCAGGATTTCCGAACGCTCATTTCCCGCCTCTCGTGGAGCGAGGGCGGCCCGTAACCACTCGTCGTCGAGCTTTGGAACTGCGCTTGCCCTGACGGTCTTGTAATAGTCGATTCTCTCGTCACGCAAGCGGTCATGATCCATTCTCTGACTGACCG
>Ga0181537_10003817_pt1 | contig 12718 bp, 7 predicted proteins | sample PEATcosm2014_Bin_39_FD_119765 | JGI IMG/M metagenome (GOLD analysis project Ga0181537, IMG submission 119765) | Peatland microbial communities from MTU Mesocosm Facility, Houghton, MI, USA - PEATcosm2014_Bin23_10_metaG | ecosystem: Environmental > Terrestrial > Soil > Wetlands > Peat | place...
AAGTCTCTCCGCGCTCGCGCCGTACCTGTCGACAAACCGATTTCCAGCCGGTTGATGACTCTTCCCACATGCCGCGCACTGCTGACCGACACCAAATCGATCCCCTGTGAGAAATCGCGGTTATCCCTCTTACCATTTCTCCCATGATCCCATGCCACTGAAAACAGCATCACAAACGCAACCGGGATCCCGAAGAGATCCCGGTTGCGGTGACCGATCCTAAAGACGGGCCTAGAAGGTGACGTGAAGGCCCATGGTGATAGCTCTATTACCACCAATCGTCCCCAGAACCGACCCGAAAGTGGCGGCGTTGTTCGGGCAGCCCCCGGGAATTGCGCCGCCCGCAGTACAGAGGGAGTTGGGATTCGAGGAAATGGGGGTCAGCAGCGGAACGCTCAGTCCCTTGCCGGTCCCATTCGTGTAAGGAATCTGATCGAGCCGGGCCAGGGCAGACTGTTGATCCACCGGATTGCTGCTGGTCACAATCTGGCCATAATTCACGTAATCCGAAGCGCAATTGTTGTATGAAATTGCCTGCGCACTGGCTGAGCAAGCATCGGCTTGGCGAATCTGCGCCGTATTCAACGGCACATCCAGGCTCGTAGTGTTTGTCACGTTGAAGACGTTGAACTCATATTGAAGGCCAACTTTCTCCTTCACCTGGAAGTTCTTGCGGATCGAAAGGTCGACACGCTTTTGAGCGGCCTGGCGGAACAGGTTACGCTGCCCGGGCGCCCATGCGGTTTCGTATATGTCTGAAGGATTGCTCCCTGTCGAAACCGGAACGCCAGATACACCCGGCGTCACGTAGTTGATGGCTATCTGCGTGGGATCGATGGTGGGAATATAGCTTCCCCCGCCGCCGCGGAAAGAACCGGGATTTCCAGTCATCGCCTGTTTCGGATTTCCCGGAGTCTTGATTCCCAGCACCGGATTCATAAGGGTAGGATAGTCGCCGAAGTTGAGGCTGCCCACCGCGCCATAGAACTCATACAGCGAATATGGTTCCCCGCTTTGCAGCACGCCGATCCCCGTCAGATGCCAATCGTTGGCGATAAAGGACGCCGGTGAGTCCCCCTTTACAAGTTTGGGTGAGTTCAACTGGAAGTTTGCGCTGAAAACATTCGTCCGGTCAAAGTCCGAAGAAGCCCACGAGCTATGCAAGTTAGATGGGTCGTTGCCGGTGAAAAAGATGCCGATGTCGCTCTGCTCGTCAAGCGAGTGACTGTAAGTGTAGCTGGCCCCCACCTGGTAATAGTGCGATAGACGCTTTTCAATGTGTGTCTCGAGAGCGTCGTAAGCGGAGTTGCCGATCGTCTTGTAAAGCACCGCGTTAGGGCTGTACCCGACAAATGGCGTGCGGAAATCCGTATTGCCGCCATCTTCCGTATTCCAGGGCTCGCCAGGGATAGGGTCGTAATCGTACCCATCGCTCTCCGAGTTCTGGTTGAGCACCTCAAATCCATAGGTTGCGGCTTCACCCCAGATTGGATTGCTCGAAGTCGCAATCACCGGCTCGTTCAACGGGAATGGAATCACGGCGTGACGGCCGCGATTGCCCGTATAGCCGATGGTGACGGCGACGTCATTGGTGGGTTGCCACTGCATGTTAAAGGTGTAATTCACGGTGTAAGGCAGAACATTGCTTTTGTCGTATGCGCCGAAGTTCAACGTGTCTGGGCAATCGGTATAGCCTTCCTGGTTATCGACTCCACCGCACTTAGGCCCATAGTATTTGCTCTGGCCCGTCATGCCGTTCAGCGTGGACTGCAACGCCGTCTTGATCTGGCCTGGATTGGCGCTAGGCGCAGGAGCAGCTGCAACAGAGCCTCCCAGCGGATTCTCCAGCGTCTTTCCGGTCCCAACAATATAGCTGGCTAACGGCGCGGATTCCGTAACACCGAAGGGTCCACCGTTTCCGCTGCCGGCCGGTTGCGAAAGGTAGCTGAAGAGTTCGCCGCGATCGTAGTACATCCCCGCGCCCCCGCGGAACACCACCGTGCCGCGATTCATTTTAGGTGCCCACGCAAAACCTACGCGCGGCGATATGCCCCATTGGCGTCCGGCCAGCGTCGAGTTGCTTTCCCCTGTCGTCGGGTCGTACTTGTTGTTGCCCGCAATCACAAAGCCCGCGTTGTTCACCGTGAAGCCGGAGGTGGTGGTTCCCGTCACGCTGTAAGCTGAAGGATCGAAGTTGAACATATTGCCATACTTCTCAGTCAGGCCGCCGTGCAAGTCGTACCGAATCCCCGCCGTGATGCTCAGGTTCGGTAGCAGTTGCCACTTGTCTTGAACATAGGCGCTCGCTTCGTTCGACCGATAGTAGCGGTCCGCATCGTTACGTCCGCTCACCGGATCGATTGATTCCAGGACACTGGAGCTCGATACAGCGCCTTCCAAAAACGTCTGGAAGTTCTTGGCTGCAATCTGAGCGTCTCCGCTGCGATTGTTTTCAATGTTCAACTGGGTGTAGCTGTAACCGCCGCCCGCAACCAACGTGTGTTTCCCGATTGCGAAAATGACGTTCGTGGATGGATTGAGCCGATTCTGGTAATAGCCCATGTCTGCGAAAGAGCTATACGGACCGACCTTGAGGCCTGGCGAATCAAGCTGAGTGTTAGCAAAGGACTTCAGAAGCAGACCTGGCAATCCAGTGCCAAACGATCCGGTTGCACCAATGCCAAAATTCGAAGCGCCGCTTCCATCGGTTAACGTCTGCGTGTAGTAGCTGTACGAGAACATCCGGTCAAAGCCGAGGCGCTGTTCCCAGTTGAGGCGAGAGCCGATGGCAATGGTGTTGTCAAGCGCTCCCACCTGCGAACCGTTGTTCTGCGTTATCGGAAAACCACCCGTCTGCGCGAACCCGTATGGCTTGCTCACCGGGTCATTCTGGTAATAGTACTTCGCTGAAATGCGGTCCGACTTGCGCATGTCGTAGTCAACCGCCGCGGTCCCCTGGTCGGCGATCAGCGACGAGGTGCCGATGAGGTTCACGTTGGGCACACCGTATTCATAAGCCGCGGAAGTCTGCGCGGATGGAATCAATAGGCTGCCGTTGGGCAATGTCGCGTTCATCAGGGCCATGGCGATCGGATCAATCGCCTTCGTGAAGGCCTTGCCGTTGTTCCAGCTCGTAGCTGCCGCGTCCAGCCCAGCCACTGAGCGGTCGCTGGTTAACCCGGATGGCACTGTCAGCTGCGACAGCCCGGTTCCCTGGTCGGCGTTGGAGCGGTGCTGATAGCCGAGGAAGACGAATACCTTGTCCTTCAGCACCGGTCCGCCTACTGTAGCGCCCGCGGTCCACCGCTGCAGCCAGGGGTTTTCCATCGATTGCGGGAAGGAGCCGATTCCCTGCTGTGCCGTAAGTTCATATTCCTGATTGAAGAAGAAGGGGTTCGCGTTGATGGCATTGTTGGCAAAGGTTCCGTACATCCCGCCATGCCAATTGTTGGTTCCCGTCGACGTGTTGGCATCGATCTGTGCACCGCTGGTCGCACCCTGTTGCGCATCGTACATCGAAGCGTTCACGCGCAGTTCCTGCAGGAACTCCGGAGGAGGCGAGGGCAGGCTGTTGCCGTTCGAGCCGTAGACAGACGTTCCCACCGGCTCCCCGCCGCCCACCGTCGCAGTACCCGCGGCGGAGGAACCCGAAGTGCTGCCTCCCCCGATATTCCAGTTATAACGCTGCGATGTCGAGCCGCTGGAGCTCTTGCCGTTGAAAAGGTTGGTGGCGTCCACGCCGTTCACTTGAAACGTGTTCGAAGTATCGCGCTGGCCGTTGGCCCAGATCGGCTGGTTGCCCAGGCCGCTGTTGGAATCAAGATTCGAGAGCAATTCGGCGTTCACACCCGGCGAAAGCACCGCTAGCTGTGTGAAGCTGCCCGTCGCCAGAGGAGTTATCTCTATCTGCGACTTGTCCAGGGTATAGCCATTCGTCGTGTCGGTAGCGTTCAGCATCGGGTTCGCGTTCACTTCAACCGACTCGGAAGCTTTGCCCACCTTCAACGTCACGTTGATCGTGGCCGTGTGAGCTTCCTGAATGGCAACTTTGGGAATCGTCGTCGTATCGAATCCTTCATGACCCACACTGATCGCGTAGGTTCCAATCGGAAGATTGAAGATCTGAAAGAATCCGTCCGCCTGCGTCGTGGTCGATGCAGTCACGTTGATTGCGGCGTCACTCACTGTCACGGTGGCGCCGGGAACCGCTGCTCCCGTTGGATCGAGCACAGTCCCATTCAGCGAGCCAAGCGTTTGCTGCGCCAATGCGGGCAGACAACAGGTGAGCACGGCCGACGTAACCAGACCGCGCAATGCGACACTCCTCCAGAATGAACGGTTCATATTCTCCTCACAGCTTGCTTGGTTTTTCTCGTTTATTTGCGAATGCCAAAGTAGGTGGCTTCGTATATACCACCACCTTTGCTTCCAGATTGAATGGTCGAGCTGTATGGACTGTTAAAGAAGGGAGATGCGTGTGTGAATATTCTGTTATAGATTGAGTAATTCTCCAAGGGAAAACTTTCGTTTTCATAAGCTTCCGCCTCGCGCCTGTGGAAAAACAGGACCAGGAACCGGCGCCTGGGCACTCCTTGCAGTCCGCGTCGCAACCTCAGCCCGCCCCCCGCAAACCAGCCGCAAGTGCTCTATCTCACTGAGCCACCAGTGCAAAGCCCCAGAATCACCGCTCCAAATTTCTCCGCCTTTGCCGGCCCAATTCCATCAATCGCCAGTAGCTCCCGTTCATTCCCTGGACGCGCCACAGCCAGTGCGGTCAGCGTCCTGTCGTGAAGCACCACAAATGCGGGAACTCCCAGCTTTTTCGCTTCCGCTGCTCGCCATTCCCGCAGACGCGCCGCCACAGCCTCGCCCTCCACTGTCAGTCGCACCGGAGCCTCCGGCGCATTCTGGGTTCCCAAGCCTTTCTCCTTGCCACTCTTCGCCGCCGCGGCTTTTCTTTTCCCACTCCGCCCAACTTCTCCGCGCCCGCTAAATTCCTCCACCACGCCATCGCTCAGCAAAAGCTCCGCGGCCGACTCCACCCTCCACCGCAGTCCCGCATCCGTCAACCTGACCTTCCTGAACCGCCGAACCTCTCCATCCTTCTCGTACTCCGCATCTTCAATCTCCACCAGGCCTGCCTGCGCCAGAGCACCCAGCAGCCCATCCCATTCAACCCGGCTAATCCGTCCCACGGCATCCAATGCCCGCTGCAACGTCCCCGCCGCCTTGTAATCCACTCCCCGCAACTCGCGCACAATGCCCGCCGCCATCTCCCGCTCATGCGCCGTAGCCCGCCTGAACTGGCGCAGCACAGCACCCGCCGGATCGCAAACATCGCACACACCGCACGGCCGGCTCGCGTCCCCCACATCGCCAAAATGCCGCACCAGCGCACTCATCCTGCACTCATTCTGAGTGGTAAATCGCAGCACCTTGTTAAACTGCTCCGCTCTGAACTGTGCCTGCACCGTATACGTCTTCTTCCAGCCCACGCTGCCGGCCGTCACTCTCCGCGGCGTGCCGAAGTCCAAACGCGCCCCGCCATGAATCTCCAGTTTCTCCAGCGCTTTGTCGAACTCCTCTTCTCCCAGTCTCGTCTTCCCGAATGCCTCTATCCGCAACTCGTCCACACTCCGCGGCTCATCGCCAAGCGCTCGGTACACCTGCTCCAGATGCGCCACCGGCGGATAATCCCGGTTCAAAAAGAAATCGTGCGTCCGCTGGTCCGCATAGCTGTGCATCAGATAAGTCCGGCTCATTCCGCCGTCGCGCCCCGCTCTCCCAATCTCCTGGTAGAAACCCTCCAGAGTCGCCGGCAGCCCTGCATGAATCACCGTCCGGATATCCGCCTTGTCGATCCCCATTCCAAACGCGATCGTCGCCACCACCACATCCAGTTCTCCAGCCTGGAAGGCCGTCTGCACCCGCTCCCGCGTCTCCGCTTCCAGCCCCGCGTGATAGGCCTCAGCTCGAATTCTCTTGACCAAACCAGACCCAATTGAAAGCCCCTCCGCCAACCGCTCCGCATTCTTCCTCGAAGTCGCATACACAATCGCCGGCCGTCGCGCCGGATCGGCGAGCAATCCCCCAATCGCCGCCGCCCGCTCCGGCAGAGAAAGCTCCACCACCTCAATCGCCAGATTCTCGCGCCGGAACCCATGTATAAAAAGCGCCGGCCCCACCATCCCCAGTTGCGCAACTATGTCCGCCTGCACTGCCGGCGTAGCCGTAGCCGTCAAAGCCACCACCGGCACAAGGCCCAGATCGCTAGCCACCAATCCCTCAGTTCCAAGTCCCTTAGTCCCTAAGTCCCTAGTCCCCAAGTCTCTAGCCCCTAAGTCCCTAGTCCCTAGTCCCTGTCCCCTGAGCGCCGGCATCCACTGTCCAAGCATCCGATAATCCGGTCTGAAATCATGCCCCCATTGCGAAATGCAATGCGCCTCATCAATCGCAATCAGCGCCAGCCTCCTCTTCGCCAGCATCTCCGCAAACCCCGGTACCCGCAGCCGCTCCGGCGCAATAAACAGGAACTGCAAATCTCCCTTGAGATACTCCACGCAAGCCTGCCGCGCCGCCGCCCGCTCCATCCCCGAATGAATCCGAGCCACTTTGAGTCCCAGCGCAGCCAGCTTCTGAGCCTGATCCTCCATCAGCGCAATCAGCGGAGAAATCACCAGCGCCGTCCCACCCCGCGCAATCGCCGGCAACTGGTAGCAAAGCGACTTCCCCGCCCCAGTAGGCATCACCAGCAGCAGATCCCTGCCGGCAACGGCAGCCTCGCAAACCGCTAGCTGATTCGCTCGAAACCCCTGAAACCCAAACACCGACCGCAACAGCTCCGTCAGAGTTTCCGAATTCGCGACAGTCGTCAATTTAAGTGACCTGGGATGATGCAAAATTCGCGCCAGGAAGCGCGAGATCTTTACTCCAAGTTAACAGGAAGAGCCAACCATACAGACACAGTTGGTGTTCTGCCGAACCAGTCTGGACAAAAGTTGAATTTAAGACAAGATCGCCGAATTTTCGCATCAGGAAATGAAACCTCACCCAATCCGCGTTTCCCTAAATGACGTGGATCACGTCCCCAGCGAAAATGCAGAGCACCGCTGCCAAGGAGAATCGATATGGCGTCCCCCCACGACTACAAATCTATTCCGGGAAGCGAACCCAGTATCCCGAGCGACCACAAAAACCTCAACCCCACCTCCGGAAACGAGTCAGTCAAACTCACGCTGATCCTCCGCCGTCGCAAAGATGGAAAGGCGTTGCGCGAGTTGAAGGAATTCCAACCCAAATCCCTCGCCGCCAACCCTCCACTCTCTCACCAGGATTTTGCGGCCTTCCACGGCGCGGACCCCAACGAAATGGAGCAAGTCGAGCATTTTGCGCTCGCCAACGGATTGAAGGTCGTAAAGACCAATCCAGCGGCGCGATCCGTTGAAGTGACCGGCCCCGCCTCCTCCATCAACCACGCTTTCAAGGTCGAGCTCCACGACTTCCAGTCGCCCCGCGGAAAGTACCACAGCCACCTTGGCCCTGCCGCACTCCCTGGCGGCATTGCCGACCTGGTTGAGTCCGTTATCGGCCTCAATTCCCGCCCCGTTGAAGCAAAGCACTACGTGAAAAAGGGCAAAAAGAAAGGCACTGCGGCCGACAACTCCAATGCCGACCCCGCCAACACCACATCGGTAACGCCCCAGCAGGTCGCCGCTCTTTACAACTTCCCCGCCGGCACTGGCGCCGGTCAAACCATCGGCATTTACGAGATGGAAACCGGAGGCGGCCCAGCCGGCTACACCACTTCCGACATCACGCAAACCATCCAGGAATTCGGCGGCAACCTCAAGGTTCCCGTTCCCATCGATGTCCCCGTCAACGGCGTAAACAACTCCGGCACATCCGACGGCGAAACCGGTTTGGATATCACCGTCGCCGGCGCCATCGCACAGGGAGCGACCATCGCCGTTTACTTAACTGGCGGCGACACGCAGAGCATCATCAACGCCCTCCAGCTCATGATCCATCCACAGGCCGGAGATCCCGAGCCAACCATCCTCTCCATTAGCTACGGCTGGGGACCCGACGACGACAGCGCCAACAGCTATACCACCGCCGAGTACCAGCAGATGGACCAGCTCTTCCAGGATGCCGCCAATCTCAACATCACCGTGCTCGTCTCTTCAGGCGACTCCGGTGCCCACATTGAAAGCAATACCGAAGCCCAGGCTAGCTATCCGGCAACCGAGCCCTGGGTCATCGCCTGCGGCGGCACAACCATCGGCAACATCCAGGGCAACAACTTCACCGAATATGTCTGGAACGATGTCGGTGCAGGCGGCCCCGGCGCCACCGGCGGAGGCGTCAGCGACAACTCAACCATCGGCGCTCTTCCCGCCTATCAGGCCAACGCTGGTGTTCCCAATCAGATTCGCACTGGCAAACCCGGCCGCGGAATCCCGGATATTGCCGGAAACGCCAGCGAAAACGCCGGCTATCCGCAATGCATCAACGGCCAGTCTCAACCTGTCGGCGGAACCAGCGCCGTCGCGCCTCTCTATGCCGGGCTAATCGCCCTCATCAACGCCAACCTCGGCCACTCGGTGGGCTTCATCAACCCCACTCTCTACAGCCTCCCTGCATCCACCTTCAGCAACATCGTTGGCCCGCCCGGACCAGCCAACAACTCCTACGGCGACGTAACCGGCTATCCAGCCACAGGCGCATGGAATGCATGCACAGGTTTCGGAAGCGTCAATGGAACCGCGCTGCAGACCGCCCTCCAGGCAGCCCTGGCCGCACCCGCGCAACCCGAACCCGTCCTAGCCGCAAAATGACCTCTAAACACTCGCCAACCGCCCCAGGCCCGGGGGACCCCACGGACAGGTCTTCGTCCGTGGGGCGGACGTCCGATCCCCCGGATCTGGCCGGCTATTCATCTTGAGTACATGAGGATATGCCAGATCTGCCAAGTGCCGTAGAGGCTGAATGCCACCGCGGTTACTGCCCCGATTGCCTTGAGGAAGCCAATCCCCCCGATTCCGGACCTTGGATTGTCTCGGGGCGGGAGGGGCTGTTGTCCAGCGAAGAATAGATCCCTGTACCGGGGGGAAACCGATGCCGAATCGGCACATGCGTCCGTGCGCATAGAGGATGAGATGGGCATTGTCTCTTCTCCGTGTGCGGCTCTCGGGAGCCTTTCCACAGCGGAATCATCCGCTGGATCGCAGATTTCTAAAATCCCACTTCAACCCCGCTCGGTGACCAGAAGGTGCGATGCCCATGCCACCAAGGTGGTAAGCGGAGAGTTACCCGACATTGCGATTCCCCCGGCAACAAAGCCCGTGCGGGCCTCCCGCGAGCGTCTGCCGTACTGCAGGTGCATTAATGCGCCGCCGTCCCATCCGACCACTCCCCCACCACAACCATCATCACGGTCATTCTTCCCAGAGGATCGTCGCTCGCCGCAACCGGCGTGTCGTCCAGGTTCGCGCCCCACGTCGCCGGGTCAGTCTTCGGCAAAAAGAACATCAGGTGCGGATGCCAATGCCCAACGCCGTCGTTCAGGTATCCCTGCTTCGACATCATGTAGCACATCGCTCCAACCTCCTGCGCCGGCAACTTCTTCTTGTCCAAAGCGGCCGTGATTTCGGCGATCATCTGCTCCTTGGTCCGTCCCGCCAGAACCGCTTTCGTCTTCATAATCGTCTGCGGAAGATACGTCCGCACCGCCGCCGGATTGAAACAGATCGGCCCGCGCAGCTTCGGATTCCAAAATTCCGGAAAGTCGGTCGCAGCCGTCCACCCACGCTCCACAATGCACACAAAACCGTTCGTCCCCTTCACCGCGGTTTCGTACCCATGCGGGCCCATCACCATGACCTCCGCGTCCTTCGAAATCGATGCGGGCGCAGCGCTCCGCGCCAGCGCGATCTCCGCATCGCGCTCCATCATGTATTGATCGACCGGCGCCATCCTCGGGTACGGCGTCTTCGCGTCCTCTCCATGCGCCAACCACGCCGCACTGAGCATGACCGCCAGTGCGAAGCCTCTGAATGCGTTTGTCCTGAAAGCCTTCTGCCTCATCCGTTCCTCCTCAAGTACACCAGTCTCCATCCAGCGCAGACCGCCGCCCGGCCCACTTTATCCCCTACGGGCACTACATCAACAATACGTTGATATCAATCTAATGCGCCGATGTCAATACACCCCGCTCAATCTCTGCACTCCTCGTTTGCTTCACCGACGGGTCGCAGTCAGAAATTGCTATATTGGTCGAAATGAAATGGAAGACTTTCAGCAGTCTTGGCGCATGGGAAACTCTCCGCCCCGCCTTGCAGAGAATTACCCTTCGCCGGCGCACAATAACAATGAGGAGAAGAATGGCTAAGCCAAGCACCGCCGTAGGACCACTTATCACGGAACTCGTCTCTGCCAGGGCCCCGGGGCCTGATCTGTCAGGCATGTGCCCGGTCCGTACCCCCCAAGCACATACCCCCCTACCACGTTTCGTTGAAAACAAAGTACTTACCTATACACAGTAAAATGACTCAAGAAAAGAAAGGAGTTATATTCGGTCAGTCATCGCAAATTGGCCATTTTTCGGCGCAAAACCACCGCATTTCATCGAAATCTGCCCGTCAGTGCGGGCGTCCCGGCAAAACAAAATGCTCCGCGCACCGCGGCTCGTACGAGTCCCCCGGCATCTTGACCGGGCTATCGTACGGCGCGGGCTGTCCCCCGATCAGCCGCTGCGAATAGAAAGCCCGGTTCCCGCAGGCGCAGTACGCAATGCATTCAGTAATGCTGCCGCCATAAGCCGTCACAAACCACGAGAGGTTCAGCATCTCCCCAAACGGACTCGCCCGAAAATCCAAGTCCAGCCCCGCCACAAGCACATCGTGGTTGGCATCCAGCAGCCAATGCGTAAAAGTGAAAAGCCCGTCGACAAACTGCCCTTCGTCAATCGCAATGCACTCCACGCGCTTCCCAATTTCCTTTTCCCTGGCCTTGATCGCCGGAAGAACCTCCCACGGGTCGTTCGACCGGAACTCCAGCGCGTTCATCTTCACGTGTCCCTTCGGATTCCGGCTCTCCACCACCCCCGGCCCGCCCTTCGTGTCGTCGCAGGGCTTCAGCACCATCACGTATTGACCTGCATACTGCCGCCGCATATCCGCCCGGCGCAACAACTCAGCCGTCTTGTTGCTCCTCATCGGGCCCAGCATCAGCTCCAACTTCCCCGCCATAACGTCTTTCTCCAAACAATCTGTCTAGCGTCCCCAACAACCGTCAGCCGCCAACCGTTATCTGTAACCTTTCATCCGCAAGGTACATCTCCCAATCGCCATTCTCCTGTCACGAAAGCAGCCGCCCCGCTACTATTCAGCGAGCGCGAATATTCACGCCGCCGCGCACGAATTGGATTACGATGGTCCCAAACGGAGAACCTGCCATGAATCAGTCAGCACGGGAAATAGGGAAGCTTTGGTTCGAAGTGGTTTGGAACCGCGGACGCCGCGACGCAATTGCCGAATTGCTTTCGCCCAACGTTCTGCTCCACGATGCCGGTGTCGACTCTGTCGGCATTGAGCCCTTCCTCCTCTTTTTCGACCGCATGCAGGACACTTTTTCCGATATCCATGTCGATACCGAGGACATTGTGGCCGAGCACGACAAAGCCGCAATTCGATGGATCTGCCGCGCCAAGCACACCGGCTATGGATTCAGCATCCCGCCTACCGGGGTTGAAGTCAGTATGACCGGCATCTCTATCATTCAGGTCGAAGACGGAAAGGTCATTGAGGCTTGGCAGAATTGGGACATGCTGGGAATGATGGAGCAGATCAAAAAGAGTCTTGACGCGCCGCCCTCCTACGTTACGGCCTGATCACCCCAGCCAGCAGCACCGCCAGTCCATTCCACGCAATCTGCACTCCAATACACAGCAAAATAAACGCAACCACCCGCATGATCCCATGCGCCGTCGAAGGCGGAATCACCTTGGTTATCTTAGGCGCATACGCGTAGCAGAAATAAACCAGCACGCTCAGCGCCACCACAGCCAGAAACACCCCGACATGCGACAAAATATCCTTGGAAATCACCTTGCTTGAAATCCTGGCAGTCAGCGTCAGCAGCGCCACCAGCGTGCCCGGCCCTGAAGTAATCGGAAACGTGAACGGATAAAAAATCTGCTGCTGCAGGAACATTACCCGCGTATCGTCGCGCGCTTCAGTCTCCGCCTCTTTCTTCCTCGATTCGGCCCCCGCTGCCCGCTCGTTCAGTACCCCCCATCCCATCGCCGCAATCACAATCCCGCCCGAAAGCTGAACGATCGGCAGAGAAATCCCGAAGAAATTCAGAATCGCCGCGCCCAGCACCTCAAACACAGTAAGAAAAATGACGTTATTGATTGCAATTCGCCGCGCCAGCGAGTGAAATACCTGCGGCGGCGCATCCCCCACCAGAGGCAGAAACACCAGCGCCGACCCCAGCGGATTAATCAGTGGCAGCAGCACGCTGAACGCTATAAAAAACGAATTCCAAAGCGTCAATACCAACCTCCCGCAGGGCCAGATAAGCGACCACCTAACCTGCATATCTCACAGGCGGATTGTCGATTTGGTTGAGTCTGGGGAGAGGAAATAAGTGGAAAGGCCGTCTTTTCTGTGTCATAACTACGTTGTCGAAGCGTGGTTCTGGCTGCGGAAAGGGC
>Ga0181537_10003819_pt1 | contig 12715 bp, 8 predicted proteins | sample PEATcosm2014_Bin_39_FD_119765 | JGI IMG/M metagenome (GOLD analysis project Ga0181537, IMG submission 119765) | Peatland microbial communities from MTU Mesocosm Facility, Houghton, MI, USA - PEATcosm2014_Bin23_10_metaG | ecosystem: Environmental > Terrestrial > Soil > Wetlands > Peat | place...
CGTTGTCATAGATTTCAAAATCTCCGGCCTTCAGATCGGCAACAGGCCGCCCCTTTTTATCCAGTGCCACCACTGCAACATCCACCAGTCGCGAAGTTGCCCTCAACGTAAATCCCGGCGCATCCACTACCGCCTGCGCGTTCACAGGAATATCCGGCACTCCATTCGCCGCCGTTGCGCTGATCTCCGGCTCCGGCACGGGCGCTGCTGCAACCACAGGTGCCGCCGCAACCACCGCCGGCTGCGCAGCCTGCACCGCACTTTCCTGTTTCGCAGGTGCGGGCGCGGTCGCCGCGGGCCCAGTCGTCGGCACCGGCTCGTGCTGCGCGGTCTCGCTCCTCGCCGCCGTCTCCGTCGTGGCCGCTTCCGGCTCGGTCGACTTGCCTGCCAGCGCTGCCTCTTCCGGCGTCAACACTCGCGAGTTCGCCTTGAACAAATGGTATTGATCAAACACCACATCGTTTACTGCGATCTTCAACGGCTGCACCTGGTTCGCAAGCGCAAACTTGAATTCCTGGTCCAACGTAACCGTTTGCGCCATCGTGCTTGAAATACTGTGCACCGGGCAGATGTAACTCTTCCCGCCAATCTCCACCGCCCCGTACTCCACCAGGATTGCCGACTTCGTCACCGGATCCGTGGGCCTCAAATCCGCAGTCAAAACCACCCGCACAATCGTCCCGGTCGCGGCATCGATCGCGAGGGTCCCGTGGTATCCGGCAATCTCGCGAAAGGGAGCCAAATTCGCCACCACCGTCACGCCGGCCCGCACCACGCAGCAATAGTTGACCTCATAGTGCGAGTTGGCCTTCGGCACTTCGAAGCTGAAGACCGCTTCCGTTCCTGCGTCCCCGCGTTCCCAGTGACTCCACGCCAGTTTGCTCCTCGCCGCATCCACCACCACTGTTCCCAGGATCGGTCCGAATACGCCCCACGTGGTCAGGCCCGGGGTCATCGGCTGCGCCTTGACCTTGCTCGCGCCCGCATCCACTACCTCTTGCCCGTCGCGGTAGAGCACCGTGGCATGCGAAGTCCCCACCAGGTGCAGCGGCTGATAGGCGATTGAATAGCCTCCCTCGTTCTGCACCTGCGGCGTATCTTCAAACCGCGTCGTCTCACGAGTCGCAAAAAAATTCGGAAGCTGCGGAATCGTCTTGCCCACATACGCGACCGTCAATCCCAGAATCCTCCTCTGCTCCGCAACGCTCGGGGCCGGCACAGCGGGAGTCTCACTCGCCGTTGGCTCCAGAAACTGCGACTCGTCGGCGATCGCCTTGAGCGCCTGCCGGCTCAGTTCGCCCGGCGCGTCCTTCTGCAGTTCGGTCAGCTCTGCCGCTCCCAGCCGCTCCGTCAATTGCAGGTCGCCGATCCGCCACGCCACATCCGTGTCCGGCTTCGCCCTCGACGCCGCCACCAACTGCCTCAGTTGTTCAAGATTCGCCGGCTTGGCCGCCAGCATCGAAGAGGAAATAAGTGCGAATACGACTAAATAGATAAAACTGCGCATCCAGCTGCCCCTGCCTTCTTTGACGGCTGCCCCGAGAGGCAGGCCGCAGTCGCGCAGTCGACACTCAGCACTCGCCTGTCGCACGTGCTCGTCAGCCTCTCCAAAGCAACCCGCAATTCTAGCGCACTCCTACTTCACGCTGATGTCCCCATCCGCATCCACTACCAGCTCATCGCCCTCAATCTGGATCGAGTGAATCTTCAGCCGCTCCAGGCTCACTTTGTATCCCGACGACGCCGTCGATCCCTCCAGCGCTTTCTTCAGCAGCTCCGCAGCATCCACCTGCATGCTCGACGGCACCTGCCGGCTCAAAAATGGCGACAGCAAAAAATTCAGCTCCTTGTAGTCACTCACCTTGATCACCTGCGCATGCCGAAACCCGATCGTCTCGCCCTCGCCATACGGCTCCACTTCGACCTCTGTCGTCGGCGATAGCGCAAACCCCACGCACGCTCCTCCCACCGCCTGCCCGATCCGAGCATGCGTCTTGATCTTCACCACAATCTTGTCCTGCTCAAATTCCAGCGTCGCGTCGTCGGCATACACCCAGCACGCCGTCTTCTCGCTTCCTTTAAGGTAGTAGTGCCCGCCCGGCCCGCTAAAGAGCTGCTGCCGCAATGTCCTTTGCAGCGCCTCCCGGCTCACCTTGAGCTGCACAGCCTGGCAGGGAAGAGTCGCCACTGCCATCCCCACCGCACAGAGTGCCAAAGTAACCTTGGCTGTTGTCATAATAGTTAATGGTCGCATGCAACCTTTCCCGCCCGCCAGTTTTGCACAATCCCCGGTGACACGGACCGCCCTCCAGTGATGCTCCTCACCCCGTAAAAATCCCATCATTCTAAACAACTTAACCCCGCCCGCCACGCCCTCTGTAAACGCTTCGCTTTTTCGCAGAGAATTGCCCAATTTCTATTGATTTTTGAACAAAAATCGCCTAGAATGAGTACATCAGCGGGCCGAGTAGACTCCCCAGCCGCCGCCCGCGCAGACTGACCCAGAAACTACCTTTCTTAAGGACACCTAATCAATGGCAAAGCGTCGTGGAAATCCGAACTGGGGCAAACCTGAGCCCATCGGCCCGGTTGTGCCCACCGTGACCTCCTTCGAGCAGATCGTCAAGGAGTTCAAACTGACACCGGATCAGTACATCCGGTCCACCCGGCTTCGTGAATGGGCCCGCCGGAATAAGAATTCAAAGTACATCCCTGAGGCGCTCCTCGAGGCCTGGGGCTTTGAAATCGAATCGACGTTGTAGCTACCTCCATCTCCATTACGCCAAGGCGCCGCGCAAGCGGCGCTTTTGCTTTCTGCCTCCACTTACCCGTTACCCTCCTGCGCCTTCCCGCCCATCCTTTTTGCCCTTCCCGCCAAAATCCATCAAAATAAGACTGACCCTATGCCCGACACCCTGCGCACGCCCGAGCCGCCCTTCACCGATGTCCCCGGCGCGCTCGACGACATCCGTGCCGGCCGCATGGTGGTCGTCGTCGACGATGAAGATCGCGAAAACGAGGGCGACCTCACCCTCGCCGCTGAACACGTCACTCCCGAAGCCATCAACTTCATGGCCCGCTACGGCCGCGGCCTCATCTGCCTCACCCTCACCGAAGATCGCGCCGACCACCTGCGCCTCTTCCCCATGACTCAGCACAACTCCTCCCGCTTCGGCACCGCCTTCACCGAGACCATCGAGGCCCGCGAAGGAGTCACCACCGGCATCTCCGCCGCCGACCGCGCCCATACCATCCGCGTCGCCATCGATCCCCGCTCCCACTCCACTGACCTCGCCCGCCCCGGCCACATCTTTCCCCTGCGCGCCCGCCGCGGCGGCGTCCTCGTCCGCGCCGGACAGACCGAAGCCTCCGTCGACCTCGCCCGCATGGCCGGACTCAACCCCTCCGGCGTCATCTGCGAAGTCATGCGCGACGACGGCGCCATGGCCCGCATCCCCGACCTCATCCCCTTCTGCCGCCAGCACGGCCTCCACATCCTCACCGTCGCCGAACTCATCCGCTACCGCCTCCGCCATGAGCGCTACATCGTCCGCGCCGGCGAATCTCTCATCGAGACCCGCCACGGCCAGTTCCGCATGATCGCCTACGAATCCTCCATCAACGGCGGCGAGAGCCACATCGCCCTCGTCCGCGGAAACATCTGCCCCGATTGCCCCGCTATGAATGAAGGCCCCGCCGTCTCTGATTCGCTCGCCCCTTTAGACCTGGGGGTCTCCAATGGGGCCCCCAACGACAGGTCCACGTCGTTGGGGCGATGTCCCCACGCCGTCCTCGTCCGCGTCCATACCCGCTGCACCGCCGGAGACGTCTTCGACGCCGACTGCCACTGCCGCGAAGTCCTCGACCAATCCATCCGTATGATCGCCGAGGAGGGCTGCGGCGTCCTGCTCTACCTCCACAACACCTCTCGCGGATTCGAGATCGACCGCGCCCCCATTCCCGACGCAGCCACGCCCCCCACCGCCGCGCAAAATGCAGCGCTTCACACCACGCCCGCCTCGCCCGGCGCCGCAGCCACTCTCCCCGACACGCCCTCCGACACCGCCGCCGCCCGCCTCATCCTCCATCAGCAGCTGCGCGCCCGCGAGGGCTCCCAGGCCCGCACCGGCCGCATCCTCCGCTCCATCGGCCTCGGCGGACAGATCCTCTCCGACCTCGGCATCCAGCGCATCCGCCTCCTCTCCAACACCCCCATGCACATCCCCGCCCTCGAGGGCTTCGGCCTTGAAATCGTCGAACAAGTCCCCATCCCCATCGAAGAATGCTCCCGCGTCGGCTAAGCACAGCACCGAGTCGAACGGAGGGAGCGTGGGGTTTCAACCCCACGAAAGCTCGCATCACGATTGAATTGTCATTCTGAGAACCCGCTCTCCCACACGCCTCAGCGGCGTTAGAATCAATCAATCTGCCCGATGAGCGATGCCACCAAACGCGCGGAGATCCACCAGTACGTGCAAAAAGCATTCCTCGCCAAAATCATGCAGATGAATGATATACGCCAAGACAAGATGCTTGAGCTCCGCAGCGAGCTCGGCCGCCATGGCCACAGTTTGAATTCGAGCGCCTGGGTGATTGGCGAGGTGGAAATCGAGGAAGATTGTATAGCGAACCTTTTGCGGCAGAAGGGGGGTCTTTACATCGAGGCCTATGGACGCGTGGGTTTGAGGATTGGGCCAGACGTCCTGAGGGATCTAGCTCATTCGCAGGTCGAATTGACCACTGTCCGCAAGAACTCTCTAGCCGGCGGCGCGCAGCTGACAGCGGGGCGCACGAATCAGCACCAAAATACAACGATGTACGGACATCTCGGCAAGAAGGCTTCCGTCGCCATGAAGGAGGTCGAGGCGAGCATTGATCTCTATAACCTGTCACATCCAACGCACGCCGCGAATGGTCCCTTGGAGCCGATCGCTTCGGCACACCCAGATGCCAACGACAATAACCAAAAGAGCGGCGGTGAATCGAAAGAACTGGAGACCCCAAAGATCACCGAGCCCCCACGTCAACGGACAATCTGGTCCAAGATGTGGTCCTGGGGTGCGGTCAGCGTCCTGGATTCGTTGATATTGGCTGGCTGGATGACATTTATGACCTCGGGACATCCCAAGGCTGCAGACGGATTCCTCTTCGTCGGCGCAGTGTTATTCCTCGCCAAATTCTGGACATGGGAAGAGGCGCGACTACCTTCGACGCCGAAGAAATGGGCTCTTCAGTCCTCGGTAACATTGATCACGTTTGGGTTAGTGCTTCTAGCAGCACGGTGGAATCACGCCATCAATAGAAGTGGTACCACGAGTGGCTCGGAGCCGCCAGCGGCAGCGGGGACAGAGGCAGAGGGAAAAGGCACAACTCGTGACAGCGGGGGAGATGGGCCAACAGAATCGAAATCGGGAGAGCAGAGCGGGAAAGCAGCATCAACCGCCGCGAGTGGACGAACTATATCTGTCGCAGAGCGCGTCAAGATTATTATCGCTCGCCACTTGCTGACGAAGGCCGCAGAGGACCTAAAGCCCGGCGACGATTTCGAGGCAGATCTTGGTGCGGATCCCGCGGACGTGTATTTCCTGATGTCCTCGCTCGAGGAGGAATACGGCATTACAATTCCTCCTTCCGATTCGAGAAATCTGCACACGGTAGGCGAAACGATAAGCTACATAGAGAAAAAAGTACAGCACAAGCAGGAAGTGGAGAACCAACAGAAAGAGGAGAACAAACAGAAAGAGGAGGAAAGGCGAAGCGCTGCAACAACGCAGCAAACTACGAATCCACTCACTCAGAACACGCCGACGATGGAAGAGGCCGCACCTTCTGCTGAAAGGGTCGTCACAATCGCGGACCGTGTGAAGATGATCATCGCTCGCCAACTTTACTTACCCCCATCACGGCACCTAAAGCCGGAAGATGATTTCGAGATGGACCTGGGGGCGACTCCAACTCAAGTGGGTCTGATTGTGTACGACCTTCAAGAAGAGTACAAAATAAAAATTCCAGATAGCGACGCCAAGAAAATCAAGACCGTCGGTGAAGCAATTGCCTACATAGAAAAAGAGGAGAAGTAAACCCGACGAGCCCCCTTAAATTCCTTGAATGTCGACATGGGCATCCCCGCGCGAAGCGCGATTCGCTGGGCGCGCAGCCCCGGCGACCCCAGCCACCCCAAGACGGGGTGACGTAGATCACATCGCACCTCCCAAAGGGGTGACAGGCTACTGACTGTGAGGTTTGGGCCCAGATGGAAACCGTCGCATTAATCCAAAAGCTGCACGAGCTAAAGAGGGCTGTACAACTAGAAGATCTAGAAGCCGTAAACCGACTACTTGAGGAAGCAGAACAGTGCGCGGTCGCCATTCAGCGCACATGCCCAGAGCAATTGCGTCGAGACTCCCGGTCCCATCTCCCCAGCCTTTTGCTGGATGGCGATTGATATGGAAAGAGCCGTCATTGCCCTAATAATTCGCGGCCTCAATCTGCAACTTTCCAACTGCGAGATGGCATCGTCTGACCTGGCAAGGGAGATCGTGTCCTTGCATACCCCAAACCGTCGCAGAAATGAAGCCAAGATTCAACGGGCCGCATTGATGTCAAAAATCGCGTGGCTGCACCGCACCATAGAGAGTCTTGGATCCGAGAGATTTCGCCCCATCGCATTTGAGGTGCTGGGCTCGATGCAGAATGCCGGCATGCTGCCAGGCATCCACCAAGACGCTGCATAAGCTGTTTAAGAGCCGGATGCCCTCGGTCTCTCGCTTTTAGGGACCGGGAAAGGTCCGGAGCGTCTCACCAGCATCCTCGGGTGTCTGTCCCACCCTCAATCCCCCACAGACGTGGGTGCCCCATCCTTCGCCTCTTCTCTGGCGAAGGGTGGGAAGCCACGACCGTTCCGGCGCGAAGTACTGCATGTTGAGCCTGCCCCGGCTACGACTAAGGCTACGGGCTACCGGCTACTGGCTACTGGCTGTCTTCCCGCCCCCTGTGGAAATCTTGTCAATAGGTAAACCCCGAAAATAATTTTCTCAATTTTCTAACTCGCTTGTTCCTCATCACTTACAGCGAAAGATTTTTTGATCGATTTTGCGTATTAACTATTCGAAAAGGCGCACAATAGAAATGTAGTCAAAAACAGGCGGCGAAACCGGCACCTCCGGCTCGCCGCCTTTCTGTTTCTGTTCACTTCTTCACTCGTTCACTCTTTTCACTTCTTCATTTTTTCACTGTCTTTCAGGAGCGCAGCCATGACGACCCTCGAAAAATCGCAGCCCGACAGCGTCGTCACGCGAAGCCTCTGCCTCGACAATAAGTCCCCGCGTGTGCACGGGGTGCCCCATTCATCGCAGTTTCATCGCGATGAGTGGGGGCCCAACTCCGCTAGCCTCTCGTCAAACGGTGAAACTGCGACAGAAAATCCCGCAATCGGCCGCAGGATCAATCACATGCACTCCGGCCTTAATTCCGTTGAAACGGCACGATTTTCTGTGACGATCGCGCCGCAAACCGCGCCATCACTTCGACTGCAGTTTTGCGCGAAGCGCGGCTGCCCCACCGCAGGTGGTTCCCTGCGTTCCTGTGGGCCGGCCGTCCGCAACTCCATGTGCACCACCACTTGCCGCATATCAAATTCCGAGTTTGAAAAGACTTTTTCCCTGTGGGATTCGCTAGCTTCGCTAACACCGCTAACTCCGCTAGTTCCGCTTCTCTACGCTTTCCAAGTCTCCACCGATCCCAGCGTCGTATCGGCCACCCGCGCGCTGCCAAACACTCTGAAGTTCTTGCTGTCGCGCACATCAAACTGCGCCGACTCCGCCGGCCCCTTCACTCTGAAGAAGTCTGCGCCGTCCACATCCTTCAACCAGAACGCCGCCCGCGCATCCGCCGCCCGCACCGCCACCTCGAAGTTCGTCACTTCGAGATTGCGCACGTGCCGCGCAAACAATCCCGTCGCCGGCAATTCGCCAAACATCTCCGGCTCGGGATACGCACTCGCATTCTCATCCGGCTCGCGCCCCGCCATCTCCGCCGTGCCTGTGCCGCCCTGCTCCACATACACATCGTGGATCTTGATGTCTTCAATCGCATGCTCCGCCACTCCCGCCACGATCGCCGGCATGCGCGCCGCGCTCATGCACGTGATGTTGCCCAGGATCACGCGCCGCAGCACGCCGGGTTTCGCGTCCTTCGGCCCGCGCATCCGCGTCCCCAGCCGCAAAAAGAACGGAGCGCTGCGCAGATCGCGCATCGTGATCCCCGTAAAGGTAATGTCCTCGGCCAGCGCGCCATCCACCGTTTCGATCGCCAGCCCTTTGCAGCTTTCGAACACGCAATTCGATATCGCCACGTTGCGGAAGCCGCCATTCGATTCCGTTCCCATCTTGATGCGCCCCGTCGCCCCGCCCTTCGGATCGTTCCTCGGCTTCCACGTCCCGTCGAGCACCGACCCGATCTCGTACCCCCCGGTGACGTAGCAGTTTGAAATTGTCAGGTTCTCCGTCGGCCGCGCATAGCCCAGCGCAAACGAACTCTTGGGGCAGATGCCGTCGTCCCAGGGAGAATTGACCGTGCAATTCGACACCCGCACGTTGCGGCAGCAATCGATATCCATTCCATCGCGAATGGTGTCGATGATCAGGTTGTCGATGGTCATGTTGTCGACGCCCGTCGCGAGAATGCCAAACCATCCGCCTTCAAGGATTTTGAAGTCGCGCAGCAGCACGTTGCGGCAGTTCTTGAGCGCTATCGCCTTGTTGCCCACGCCCGGCTTCTTCGCGTCTGGCCGCGTTTTTTCGTTATCCCACCCTCGGCTGAGCCCCTTGCCCCAGATCAGCCCCGGCCCGGTGATCGAAATATCGTTGAGCCCATCGCCCCAGATCAGCGAGTTGTGCCAATGATTGTGCCCGTAGTCCTGATAGGGCTCCCACGCACCCTGCGGCTCGGCGTCATCGTACCCGCCGCTCGCCGTGCCATCCATCGGCGTCGGCCCGCCCAGAATCACTGCGCCCTGGTCGAGGTACAGCCCCACTTTGCTTTTCAACCGAATCGAATAGCTGAGATACACCCCGGCAGGGAAGTACACCGTGCCCCCGCCCGCCGCCGCAACTGCCTCAATGGCTCGATTGATTGCCGGGGAGTCGACTGCTGCCCCGTCGCCCTTGGCGCCATGCGCACGCACGCTGACCCAGTGGCCAGAATTGTTCGCTGTGTCCAAGACCGGCTCGGCATGCGATACTCCAACTACAGGAGTTACTGCTCCGGCCATTCCAACTCCGGCCATCTTTAACCATTCCCTGCGTTGCATTTGAGTTCTCTCCTTTGATGGCACGAAAACGGTCCGAAGTGACGCTTTCGATTCTAGATTGTCGAGAGATGGCCCAATATAGAGCGCTAAGCTTCTCAGAACAGCCCAGCTAACACATTTTAGAGGGAATCGCCTTTAATCCTGGCGTCCCCCTTGCGTCTGCTCTTTGCCCGACACAATCGAAAATAATCCTTTGGAAATTGTTCAGTTCTTATGATTGAACTGTAGAATCGGGTACGAACTCCCACAGGACGCCTCGCAGTCAGCAAGCTCGCTCTTTGTGTAGACGCTCTAAGCATCCACCGCACTCGCATGCGCACGACCCTCGCACGAGGAAAGGCTGGATTCGATGAGCGTCCATCTTGTTAATCCAAGCGACAATTCTTTTGGCACCGCTGTCATCACCCCGCGATGGCTTTTCGTTCTTGCCGCGGCGACGCCTCGATCTGCCGGCGATCCTATTCTCGTCGATGAGTCTCTCGAACAGATTGTTCCGGAGACGATTAAACCGGGCGATATCGTCGGTATCAGCGTGCATACGGGAAACGCCCTGCGTGGATACCAGGTTGGCCGGATAGCTCGCGCTCGCGGCGCCTGGGTGGTCTACGGCGGAATTCATGCAACCCTCTTTCCTGAAGAAGCGCTGGAGCGTGGTGAAGCGCATGCAGTTGTGAAAGGCGACGGCGATATTGCCTGGGGCCGAGTCGTGGCCGACTGTCTCGCCGGCAAGCCCGAAAAAGTCTATGAGGGCGGCCGCATTGAGGGCAGCGAGTTCCTACCGGCGCGATGGGATCTGATGGCGCCGGACAAGTACATGTGGGCGTCGGTGCAGACGATTCGTGGATGTCCAAAGCATTGCTCCTTCTGCAGCGTATGGAGGACCGACGGGCAGAAGCCCCGTCAACGCAGCCATCAAAAAGTGGTAGACGAAATCGTAGACCTGCGTCGTATGGGTTTTCGCTTTATCGCGCTGGCCGACGACAACTTCTATCCAGTCACGCTGACCGATCTGCGCCTGGCACGGGAGCAGAAGAATTTCGCCAAAGTCGATGAGCTGACGGCGATCCGCGCCGAGCGGTTCCAATTGATGGAAGAGTTGGCAAAGCTTCCCAAGGACATGGTGTTCTTCACCCAGATCACGATGGAGGCGGGTGAAGACGGTGAATACCTCGACGCAATGCGCAAGGCCAACATCAAGGGCGCGCTGGTCGGCGTGGAAGCAGTGACTCCTGAAGGACTGAAAGCTGTCTTCAAGGATTGGAACTACTCCGGCGATGCGCTGGCAAAACAACTGCAAACATTCAAGGCGCACGGCGTTCACGTTCTTGGCTCGTTCATCTTCGGTTTGCCAACGGACAGACCGGGAACCTTTGACGCAACGGTAAACATGGCGTTGAAGGCCGGCGTCACGTTTGCGCAGTTCGTCATGATGACGCCTTTCCCCGGTACCGTCGATTTCGTGCGCTGGGAAAAGGAGCAGGCCAAGGATCCGATGATGGTGGCCGATGTGCCGATCACGCGCTATTGGTTGATTCCCACGGAAGTGCGGCCCAAGATGTTTACGCCGCACCCCACCATGAGCACCGACGAGATTCGCGAGCGCACACAAAAGGTGTGGGACCGCTTCTACACCTGGGGCGCCATCTGGGAGAGATCGGCGTGTACGCCGACTCTGCGCGCCCGGCTCGGATTCATCTTTCTCTCCAAGCTTTACAGGCAGATGTATGCCGGCACCGGCATCTCAACTGATAGTGCTCGCCGGAAGAAATCGAAACGGTGGGCGCGCTGGACAGCGAAGCAATGCAAGAAATTGTTCCGAGCTCGGCCCATGCCCGAACTGCCGTCCCCAGTGTGGGCGGTTGGACCGGTCGGCATCGCACAGGCCGCATTTGCGAATGCAGTGCAGGGCGAACTGCCGGGCCCGTTCGCTATTGTGCGCAATGAGTAGCGTGCGCCGCCGAGATCAATCGAACTGATCGACGACCAAGCCGCGCGCGAGCGCGTCTGCCCCGGTGCGACCGGTTACCAGCCGAGGACGTAAGCGAAGATGAGCGGCGCAACGATGGATGCGTCGCTCTCAATGATGAACTTTGGCGTGGTCTCGCCGAGCTTGCCCCAGGTGATTTTCTCGTTGGGCACCGCGCCGGAGTACGAACCGTAGCTGGTGGTCGAGTCGCTGATCTGGCAAAAATAGCCCCACAGCGGCACGTGTTCGCGCTGCAGGTCCTGGTGGAGCATGGGCACGACGCAGATGGGAAAGTCACCCGCGATGCCGCCCGCGATCTGAAAGAATCCCAGAGACGATTTGGCGGTGAGATCGGTGTACCAATCGGCCAGCTCCATCATGTATTCAATGCCGGTGCGGACGGTGTGAACCTTTTTGACATCGCCGGAGATGCAGTGGCCGGCGTACATGTTGCCGAGGGTGGAGTCTTCCCAGCCGGGCACGAACATGGGCAGATTTTTTTGCGCGGCGGCGAGCAGCCAGCTATTTTTCGGGTCGATCTGGAAGGACTTGTCGAGGTCGCCGGAGAGAAGAATCTTGTACATGAACTGGTGAGGGAAGAAGCGCTCGCCCGCCTGGTCGGCGCGGACCCACTGCTTGAGCACTTCATTTTCGATGCGGCGCATCGCTTCCATCTCCGGGATGCAGGTGTCAGTGACGCGGTTCATGTGGCGGCTGAGCAATTTGGCTTCGTCGGCAGGCGTCAGATCGCGGTAGTGGGGGACGCGCTCGTAGAAATCGTGGGCGACGAGATTGAAGACGTCCTCTTCAAGATTGGCGCCGGTGCAACAGATGCCGTGAATCTTGTCCTGGCGAATCATCTCGGCGAGGGAGAGGCCAAGCTCTGCGGTGCTCATCGCTCCGCCGATGGTGACAAACATTTTGCCACCCGCGGCGAGGTGGTCGACGTAGCCCTGAGCAGCGTCAATGAGGGCCGCGGCGTTGAAGTGGCGATAGTGGTGCTTGATAAAGGTAGTGATTGCGGACATGTTAGGTTCTCTTGCTCCCGTTGAATAGGCTAGCACCTGCGGTGCGCGAGATCGGGCTTTGCGAACCGCTGCAGTGCGAGTGTTGCAGGAAATCGTGACGTTTTGATGAAACTGAGGACGGGCGGGCGCTTCGCACGGGGAAACAGGATAAAAGTCTCTGCTAACTTGGAATTTTGTTTGCGGCAAGTGGTGGTGGGACTGGGTTTGCGCGGGGCGGGGATACAGGAATACAGCGTTAACCACCTGCGGGGACTGGTCGTCCAGGCAATCGCGCTGCGCGCGCCGAGATGATTCCGTTCTGAGGCGAATCGCACGGGCCCACAGGGAGAAAGTCTTTTCAAACTCGGAATTTGATATGCGGCAAGTGGTGGAGCGCATGGAGTTGCGCGCGGCGCGCTCACAGGAACGCAG
>Ga0181537_10003820_pt1 | contig 12715 bp, 9 predicted proteins | sample PEATcosm2014_Bin_39_FD_119765 | JGI IMG/M metagenome (GOLD analysis project Ga0181537, IMG submission 119765) | Peatland microbial communities from MTU Mesocosm Facility, Houghton, MI, USA - PEATcosm2014_Bin23_10_metaG | ecosystem: Environmental > Terrestrial > Soil > Wetlands > Peat | place...
ATCGGGCTCCGGCGCGCTTGTCTCCCTGTCCCAATGCGGGCAATAGGCCTCGATCAGACCCCGCAAGACAGGCCGGTCATTAATAAGCCGGGCTAACCCGCTATTCCGTTCGCTAAGAGCAGCATAATCCGCCTCTACTCGCGCCAACCGCTCGCGGAGAAGAGCGTGGGCGTCGGCGAGCACCTCTATTCGCTCTGCGGCCCCCGCCGACAGCAATATGGGCCGATCGTTGAGCCTTTTCAGTAATGAGATGTCCTCCGTCCCAAGCAGATTGGTCGTCACGGGCTCGTCGCCATTTTCAAGCGGCGTGATCGCAGCATCGCGCGTGACGCTGAGACCGCAATGCAAAATAGCGTCGATCGCAAGGTCCCAGCCGCGGCCGTCGGGAAGTTGCAATTCGAAACGAAGACCCAATTGGTGGAACGCGCTTGTCGGGATTGCCAGTGTCGCAAAACATCCGTGCTCGGCCCGGGCAAAGCGATAAAGTGTGGGAAGCAGTGTTGGGACGGCGCCGACAGCCCCCCGATCCCGATCAACCCCGTTGACCGTGCCGTCCGCCGCCGAACTCGCCTCGTGACACTGTAAAACGGTGCCCGGCATCTGCTCGCTGAGCGCCATCAATCCGCGGATCCAATCGCGATCGAGTTCCTGGGCGTCATCAAGGATCGCAAAATACCGGCCGCTGCACCGTTCGATCGCGGCATTGAGGGCATCGGGCCGCGCCAATCCCGAGCTAGCGATCAAGCGGGTCCGCCCGCGCAGGATGGGCAGACCGGCGAGCAACCCCGTCTGTATCTCCTTTTCTGGATCGGCGGAGGTGTGAAGAAACACCAACTCGAAATCGTGGGAAGTTTGGTTGGTTAGGTCCGTCAATAGCTTGCGAAGATGGCCGGCTCGGTCGGCCGTTACCGTCACGACGACCGACAGGAACGGTGCATTCGGTTCGACACGATCCTCGAGGAGCGGCCGGGGTTGGGGTTGACCAGGTCGATAAATCCCCACAAATTGATTGACGATGGCGTGGGGGTTTGCCCGGTTGATTAACTGTTGCAGGAACGCCCCGATCGGCGAATACTCATTAAGTAAAGGATTAGATTTTGGAAAATACTGATCGCTATACTGAAGCGGCCAATCTCGCGTGGCGATTTTTTGCCAACCGACCGACTTCATCAGTTGCAAGAGACGCGAATGATTGTAAAGCGTGACGTGGGTATGATCGAGCAACCCATCCTCAGTCACGTCCCACCGCCCTAGCAGCAACTTCAGCGCCAGGTCCTTGTGCGATACGTTGGGGACACTGAGTGCGAGTGGCGCACCCCTCGGCGCGGCGACGCGATGCAGCGCCGATAAAACCTCTTCGCCATTCGTAATGTGTTCGAGCGTATCGATAAATGAAAGCGAGGCAACGGGGCGATTGCCGATCGCCTCAGCCAAAATTTCCTCGCATTTGACAATGTCTGACAGATCGAGGCTGTGCGTCTCAAATCCGCGCTCGCCCAGAGAAGCCAGGCCATCGTCAGCAAGGTCGAAGCCGACGTAGGTCAGCCCCAGTTCATCGCGGATCGGTTCGGCAATCGCCCCATAGCCGCAGCCGATATCGAGATGCAACCCACTGCCCGACACATGCTCGCGCAACAGCGAGACGACATTGCCGTATATGCTGAGCGGGTGGTAATCGTGCTTATAGATGAGCGGCATGCGACGTCAGTGCGGCTTATAACGCCAACGCGCGTAACCGCCGTCGATAAATTCACCGACCGTGTGATCCTTGTCGATTTGCGCTGGCAGTTTGCCCGTGTTCTTGCGCCACTCGAAGGTTTTAGCAGCTTTAAGCATATGCTCGTCACCCGAATTGATGAAATACTTAAGGACATTTTCTGTGAGATCGTCCCTCGAATATTTATAGGGAAGGAGTAGGCCGGATTCCGCAGAATAGTAACGCTCGGCGGTACCGGCCATCCAGCCGCCGTCTTCCCGCAATCTTTTGTCGTGAAAAACTACGGCGGAAGGTTGGTGAATGACCTTTAGACCAGTCAGTCTAACTCTCCAGCAAAAATCCACATCGTCGCAATAAAGGAAAAACGTCTCGGCATCAAAACCATTAACTCGACGAAACAAGTCTGTAGACCCGATAAGACAAGCTGTCGATCCCCAGCTCGTCTCCCCGGTGTTCGGATCATAATGTTTGGGATGCTCGACCGGTAACTGACGTGCCTCAACCAGCCCAACACCAGGGCGGCTAAGGGCGCTATCAAATTCGACAAAAACGGTTGGCGCGGCCAGAATGTCTGGATTGGCTGTCATAAGCAGGTCGCTGTCGGCATCCTCGAGCAGTCGATTATGCCCGGCAGCCGAGCCCAGATTTGCCCCAAAATAGGTATATTCAATGTTGCTGAGATGCTCAAACCGGCGCCTCATCTCGCCTAACGTGGCGGCGTCCAGAATGCGCTCGGGCGAGCAATCGCCATAGGCAACGATCATCTCCCGGGCAACCCCGGCCATCTGAGCTATGCGAGCGGCGTTATCATAATACTCGAGGGAGCGTTCAATCGCCGGGATCGGCGTATGATAAAGAACCGATTGCACTCGAATCGAAAATGGCTTGCGTAAGGCAAGTCCTGAAGCGCTATTTGTACTGCTCATGATCGCATATTATTTGAAAATGAATGGCCCGGATAAGGACTCTACGATGAGGCCACCAACGACGGCACAGTGCCACCTAAAGTTCCGATCACAATCGTTCCTAGAGCGTTAATCCGGCTCCCCTTTGTCGATGGCTAGGGTAGATGTTATGTCCCGTCGGCTCAACCGCCAAGTTGTTGCTTCCTTGGCAAAATGGCCCCGAGCAACCGCCGGCCTTGGAGAGATGCCCGCGAAATCGCTGGTCCGCACGCGCCCCCAATCGTCAATGCTCAGGTCCCTAGACCGATTACGGCTTTTGGCGCAGGACGTGGCCGAACAGCCAAATGGCCGCGCCGGGCAGGCTTAACACCGCGCCGAGAAGGCCGATCTGCACCCCCACCAGCAGCGCCGAACCCGCGGCGATGCCGAGCGGCGCCAGCGTCAGCACCAGCACGTTCTCCCGCACGCCCCAGCCGCCGATCGATATCGGCAATGCGCCGAGCAGCACAACCGGCGGCATCAACGCGAGAAAATCGACGAATGACACGTCGAGGTTCTGCGCCCGAGCAAGGCAATACGCCACGACAGAAATCGCCACCTCAGAGAGTGCCGCAAACGCCAGAGACAGCAAGAAGTGCCGCCACGAGCGGCGCAGCCTCTGCCAGCTGTCGACCAAGTCTTGGGCAAGCCCGGCAAAGGGTTGGCGCCACCTGACGAGAAGCGCTACAACCGGCTCCAGCCACAGCAGGCCGATGAACGGCAGCGAGACGACGCCGATCGAGATCAAGACCGGAAGGTTACGCGCCAAGGGACCAATGTTGAGGGTGGTAACCGGCAGGATCGCCAAGCCGACGCCGGCGAAGGTCACGGCACGGTCGAATAGGACCGAATGGACGACGGCACTCCGCCCGCGCGAGTTGGGCGGTGCCAAGACCGCGCGCGCTAGATCACCGCTGCCATTGCCTAAAAGGAATGTGTTAAAAAAGCTTCCGACGAAAGTAACCGAGACCACGGTGCGGCTCGGAATTTGAATCCCGAGCGCGCGCAAGATCACCTGCCAGCGCACCGCGGCAATTAGAATCTGCGCGAGAGTGGCAAGAGCCGCCGCGAAGACCCATTCCGGCGACTGCCCCTCAAACCGCTGGGTGAGACCTGTCGGGTCAATATTGCGGCAGACGAGCCAGATCAAGCCGGACGATATCGCAAGCTTGACGAGCAACTGGACCAGCCAATGCGATAGCAGCTTTCTCGCCCGCGCGGTGCTCAAATACCGCGCCGACGCGACGGCGGCGGCCTCGGTGCCGGCTAAATCAACGCGCGCCGACGACACCGTTTGCGTAAGGTTATCCGACATGTCCTGCGTAAGGTTATCCGACATGTCCCTCGGGCGCCGTCGCGCGCATTGTTTCCATCTGCCTCAGGCGTAGCAAGCCTTTCGCCAGCGCGCAATGCTGCAGGGCCTCGGCCCGTTGCAGTCGGCGACCGCCGGCTCAGATAAGGCAACACGTGGGAGGCGCTCCGCGGCGCACAAAGCCGCCTGGGATCGGACAAGCCGAGAGTTTGTCAAATCAGCGCTTAAGCGCCCGCTTCCGGATCACTTTGTCGCGACGAAATACGCGAAATAATGCGGCAGCCTTCCGCTGTCGATTAGCATCGTGTCGATGTCGAGGAGGGTCTCGACGAATTCGTGGCCGAGCGGCGACTCATAGAGCGCGTCAGGCAACAAACCCCAAAACAGCATGAATGCGAAGCTTCCATAGGTGTAGATCGTCTCGACCCGATCAAAGGCAGCGTGGATCGCGCCCGGGATATCTGCCGAGTGGATCGCCTCGGTCGGATCGGCCGCTATCACCTCCTCGCGGGTCGGAAAGGTGAGCTCCGGTGTCCATAGCTTCTTCAGTCCCGGATGCACCGTCCGGTAGAAGCGCCTCGCGAACGCGGTATGCTCGGCAGGATACTGGAAGTGATCGGGGCCGATATATTCGACCGCCCAGAAGCGCCCTCCGGGTTTCAACGCCGCTTTGCAGCTGGCGAGCGTCTTATCCAGATCCACGATGTGATGCAGCGAGTGGATGAATGTGACCACGTCGTATCGCTCGTTTCCCGGGTCTGCCAGCTCGAAGTTCTGGCAACGGAAACTGATCCTGTCGTCGATGCCGAGAGATACTGCGTGGCGGCGGACCGCATCCAGCGCCCGTTCGCTCATGTCATAGAGGTCGTAATGCTCGAAGACGCCGGACGCGATCAGCGCTAACTCGGTGCGGCCCAGTCCGACACCGATGCCGACGCCGCTGAGGTTGCTGCGGCCCTGAAGGTAGCGTGCCCAGAACCATTCCTCACGGCTGCGATAACCGAGTAGTCGGGCCATCCGTGCCAGCGCAACGGGGTGAAACGACCATTCTTCCCGCGCGTAACTCGGGTCGAAATGGCGATCGTTCCAGTATTGCGCCGTGACGTTGTCGTCCATGGGCGGCATCACACTCGATCGTGGCGCATCGGGTCGCGCTTTTGCCGAGCAACCATTGGGAACACCGGATTCGGGGCGCGTCGATCAACGCCTTCCGTGCGTTTCTTCATTTCCGAACCCAGCTGGGATGATGGCTGGACCAGCATCGCTATGTTCGTCCTGGAGATCAATGCCTTCCAGGGTCTGATCCCGCGCCTCGCCACTAACGCCTAAAACAAATTGAAAAATGCCAGGGCGAATTACGACGGGCCCGAAATCTCCGAGGGGAGGCGGCAGCGGGCGCTGGAGGACGAGATCGAATGGCTGAAGCGGATGCCAGCGGATGATGGCCGGTCAATGGCGGATGGGGTGGGATTCGAACCCACGAGGAGCTTGCACCCCCGCCGGTTTTCAAGACCGGTGCCTTAAACCGCTCGGCCACCCATCCAAATCGATGACTATTTGCTTTCCTCAAACTTTCCGAGATCAGCATACAGTCGATGCCACCCAACTTACTACCGGCGGCCTTGGCTAAGGGGATGGTGCACGGAGATACAGCAGTGGTGAGATGATCAGGGTACAGCCGGAGAAAGACGGTGGCTCATCACCAAAATCGCCATGCGCTCCGTGCCGGTCGAGTTGAGTGACCATTCAAAGAACGCAGGCGGGCGCGCGCTTCTATGGCGGCCCGGCGCGCCCAATCGACCTCATCCTTCGCGACCTCATGCTGCCGAGAGGTGATGACCGGGTGAGGATGCCAGCGAAAATACGGGTTTTCGGGCAGGCCAAATGGGAAGTATTCGATCGCCAATCGCTGCTTCCAGAACGCGTAATTGGCGGAAAGCTGGTCGCGCTGACTGAATAGTCGAACCTGCTGCCACCATTCCTCCATTGCCGCTTGCACAAGCGGGTCGCCGTGAGCGCGGAACAGCACGGCGGAATGTATAAGCCCTTGCTGCATCGAGAAATTGCAGTTTCGATAGCATTCCATTTGCAAATCGACGATATCCGGATCGTCCAACCCCTGACGCTTCACCTCCTCGGCCTCTTCAAAGACACATTCGGTAAACGGGTGCCGTGCCGCCGCAAACCGCGCCGTCTCGGTCAGTCGGGCAAACAACGCCGACAGGGACGCGGTGATCTCGAAGTTGCCGTCTACCCAAATACTGTGGCGATATGCCGCCAAGTGCCTGTGCGGGAGGATCTTATGCCAACGCGCGGTTACCCGAGGGCTGCGCTGCGTCGCCGCCAGCGGCCTGAACGTCCAGGGGGGTGGTAGACGCAGTTGCGGGTTGTCGCTGTAGCAAATGTAATCGGTATCCTCGTCGACGACCGCAATATGCTTTGGTTCGTCGTAGCCTCCCGTTATGGCCGTAAAGACAACCCGGTCCTTCGTCGTTTCCATGCATTTACCCTGGTTCTCGCGGCAATGCCCGCTCACAGTCTAAGCCGGGTGCACCGAACCACGCCGCGATTTAACGCCGGCGGCCCGCCGGCGTCGTCGCCATGCCCCGATTTTGCCAGATTCAGCTTGGCCTATTCTACAAATAGCGTCGCGCGCCCGGCGCCAGCGCGAAGACGATCATCCCGTGGCTTCTCTCGTCACCCTCTGCACCAAAAGGGGAATCAACCCCTATCGCAAGTAACCTAAAGGTGCTGCAGAACGCGCAAGGGGTTGGCCTGCCGGCTGCATGGCAGACGGGTCAACTATGGTATGTGGCATGATACGATTTGGTCGCTGTGCGGCCATAGGCGCGCTGGCGCTGCTTGGTCTCGGAGCATTGGCGTCCGCCGCCCGGAACGCATCCGCCGAGGATCCGGCGCCGGTCCCGGGGGTCACGCAGGACAGCATCAAGATCGGTGCGTTCGGTCCGCTGACCGGACCGAGCTATCTCGGCGGCAAGCTCGCGATGAACGGTGCCGAGGTCGTCTTTGACGAAGCCAATGCGGCAGGGGGAATTTTCGGCCGCAAGATCACGCTATTGCGCGAGGACGATCGCTGCGATCCGGCTGCTGCGATCGCGGCCGTCAAAAAGCTCATCGCGCAGGACCAGGTGTTCTCGATTTCCGGCGGTTCCTGCTCCAATGCCGCCGTCGCGGCGCGCGAGGAGATCGAACAGGCGGGTTTGCCGTGGGTTGTGATGACCGCGGTGCATGACGGCATCACCCGGCCGATCGCTCCCAACATTTTCTCGCCGGCCTTGACCTCGACGATCGAGGGCGAGGCGCAGATCGCGTTTGCGCAAAAGCGCGGCATCAAGCGGCTGGCGATGATCGCGATGCACGATTCCTGGGGCCGCTCGCGGTATGAGCCGCTGATGGCGATGCTCAAGGAGAAGGGTATCGCGCTGGTCGACGACGAGGAGATGGCGCCCGACGCCAACGACGCGACGCCGCAAGTCCTGCGCCTGCGGGCGGCCAACCCGGATGCGATCCTCGTCATCCTGTTCCCCAAGCCGGCCGCGGCCTTTGTGCGCGACGCCGCCAAATTCGGCTTCAAGCCGCTGCTGATCGGCCAATCCGGCATCGCCGACCCGGTGGCCTTTGAGGAGCAAGTCGCGATGCCCGGCGCGACCGCGAATTTCGTGACGATCTCGCAGGTCCGCTACACGCCGGAATCGCCGGAAGTCGACAAGTGGCGCAAGGCGATCGAGACCAAATATCCGAATGACCGGCTTTCGGTTTACAACCTCTTCGGGGTCGGCCACGCGCAGGTCGTCGTCGAGGTGTTAAAGCGCGCCGGGCCGGATCTGACTCGCCAGAAATTTCTCGACGCGATCATGACGCTCCGCGATTTCCCAACCGATACCTACGGTGCCGGCATCACCTGCACCAAAGCGGAAAACCGCTGCAACAAGGCGCCGGTTTTCATCCAGAAGGAGGTCGGCGGCCCGGTCAGGATCGTCGACATCACCAAGGTCGATTGACCACACCTGATCGAGCCTTGGCCCGCAGGCTGCATGCCTGCGCACCCGTGCTTTGGAATGTGTGGGGCGTGATGGCAAAAACCCTGTGTTTCGTGCTCGCCGTAATGGCTCTGACCATTGCCGCAGGAAGTTCGCCGGGGGGCGCGCAGACCGCCACGCCCGGGGTGACCAAGGATACGATCACGATTGGCGCGTTTGGACCGATGACCGGGCCGAGCTACCTCTACGGCAAATTGTTCTACAACGGCGTCGAAGCGGTCTTTGACGAGATCAACGCGGCCGGCGGCATCAATGGGCGCAAGGTGACGATCCTGCGCGAGGACGACCGCTGCGACCCGGCGACGGCGATTGCCGCGGTCAAAAAGCTGATCTCGCAGGACCAGGTGTTCATGATCTCGGGCGGCGGCTGCTCGAATTCGGCGCTGGCGGCGCGCGAGGAGATCGAGAAATCCGGGGTCCCGTGGCTCGTTGCCTCGGCGGTGCATGACGGCATCACCCGTCCGATCGCGCCCAACATCTTTTCCCCGGCCTTGACGTCGTCGATCGAGAGCGCCGCCCAGGTCGAATACACACAGCGACACGGCTATAAGCGCGTAGCAGTCGTCGCGATGCACGACGCCTGGGGTCGCGCGCGCTACGAGCCGCTGATGGCGACCCTCAAGGAAAAGGGCATCACGCCGGTCGCCGACGAGGAATTGGCCCCCGACGCCAACGACGCGACGCCACAGGTGCTGCGGCTGAAGCAGGCCAACCCGGACGCGGTCCTGGTCATATTGTTTCCCAAGCCGGCCGCGGTCTTTGCCCGCGATGCCGCGAAGCTTGGGTTCAAGCCTCAGCTGATCGGCCAGTCGGGCATCGCCGATCCGGCCGCCTTTGAGGATCAGGTCGCGATGCCCGGCGCGACTGCCAATTTTGTGACCATTTCGATGGTGCGCTACACGCCGGAGTCGCCCGAAGTCGCGAAATGGAGCAAGGCGATCGAGGCGAAGTATCCCGGCGACCGCCTGTCGGTGTTCAACCTGTTCGGCATCGGCAACGCGCAGGTTCTGGCCGAGGTGCTGAAGCGCGCCGGGCCGGACTTGACCCGACAGGCGTTTCTCGACGCGATCGTGACCCTCAAGGATTTCCCGACAGACACGTATGGCGGCGGCATCACCTGTACCAAGGAAGAGAACCGCTGCAACAAATACCCGGTCTGGATCCAGAAGGAGCCGGGCGGCCCGATCAAGATCATCGACATCGCCAAGGTAAACTAGCCCTGCCTTGGCTGAACTCGAGTGCGGCCTCGCCAGGTTGAAGCGTTTCTTTTCTCGTCATCCCCGGGCTCGTCCCGGGGATCCGGGTGGCCGGGACGAGCCCGGCTACGACGGACCGGCCTCATAAGAAGCGCAACACCGGAGGAAAGTCTGGCGGACGGAGACGCTGCGCGAGAGCGCAGGTCGCTCGTGGCAACCCGTTGAGGGGACTTCGTCATGCCAACAAACCTAGGCCGATTTTATGCCGCCACCCTGGTGATTGCGCTGGCTATCCTTGCGCCGCCGGCGGTGGCGCAGTCCACGCCGGGCGTGACCAAGGATGCTGTTGTCGTCGGCGGGTTCGGCCCGCTGACCGGGCCGAGCTACCTCTACGGCAAGCTGTTCTTCAATGGCATTGACGTCGTCTTCGACAAGATCAATGCCGAAGGCGGCATCAACGGACGCAAACTGGTCCTGATCCGTGAGGATGATCGCTGCGATCCGGCCAGCGCCATTGCCGCGGTCAAGAAGCTGCTGGAGCAGGATCAGGTCTTCTCGATCTCAGGGGGTGGCTGCTCGAATTCGGCGATCGCCGCGCGACAGGAAATCGAGCAATCGGGAGCGCCGTGGATCGCCTCCGGCGTGCATGACGGCATTACCCGGCCGATCGCGCCAAATATCTTCTCGGTCTCGCTGACCTCCTCGATCGAGAGCGCCGCCGAAATCGCCTATGTGCAAAAGCACGGCTTTAAGCGGGTCGCGATCGTCGCGATGCACGATTCCTGGGGCCGCTCGCGCTACGAACCGCTGCTCGCGATGCTGAAGGACAAAGGCATCACACCGGTCGCCGATGAGGAGGTGGCGCCCGACGCCAACGATTCGACGCCGCAGGTGCTGCGGCTGAAGCAGGTGAACCCCGATGCGATCATCATGCTGCTGTTTCCAAAACCGGGGGCAGTTTTTGCCCGCGACGCGGCGAAACTCGCGTTCAAACCGGTCTTGATCGGCCAGACAAGCATATCAGACCCGGTCGCTTTCGAGGAACAGGTTGGCATGCCCGGTGCAACGGCCAACTTCGTGACGATTACCCAAGTCCGCTACATGCCGGATTCCCCCGAAGTCGCGGATTGGAGCCGGGCGGTCGAGGCGAAATTCCCCGGCGATCGCCTGTCGGTCTACAACCTCAACGGCATCGGGCATGCTCAAGTGCTGGCGGAGGCGTTGCGCCGCTCCGGCCCCGATCTGACGCGCGAGAAATTCATCGCCGCGATGGATACGTTGCGTGACTTTCACGACGATACGCATGGTGGCGGCATCACCTGCACCAAGGAGGAGAATCGCTGCAACAAGACCGCCGTGTGGATCCATAAGGAGCCCGGCGGGACGGTAAAGATCGTTGACACGACCACGGTCGAATAGGGCAGGGGCAGGGCGCGACAGAAGATGCTCGCCTATCTGATCCTCTCCGGCATCACCACGGGTGCGCTCTATGCGTTGATCGCGCTCGGCATCACGATCCTGTTCAAGGCCGCCGGCACGGTCAATTTCGCACACGGCGAATTGTTCATGATGGGCGGCTTTCTCGCTTACACCTTTGTCACGCTTCTCGGCCTCCCGTATCTGTTGGCGCTGGCCCTGGCGATCGCCGGCGCCTTTGTCTTCGGGATCATCACCGACCGCATCGCCTTTCGTCCGCTGATCGGTTCCCGCGCTCTCGGGGTCGTCCTGGCGACGGTGGGTTTCGCCTTCATCCTACGCGGCACGGCGCGGATCCTGTGGGGCGGCAAGGGCGACTATCTGTCGTTGCCGCCGCTTTTCGCGCCCGACCCGATCATCTGGGGCCCGCTGATCATTCTGCCGCAGCAACTGGTCGTGATCGGTGGGACGGCGATCGTGCTCGCGCTGTTTGCCGCATTCTTTCGCCTGACGCGGCTCGGCAAGATGATGCAGGCGACGGCCGACAACGCCAAGGCGGCGCGGCTCGTCGGCATTCGCATCGAGCACATCTACACGCTGGCCTTTGGCATTGGTGCCGCGGTCGCGGCGATCTCGGCGGTGCTGATGGCGCCCCTGACCTTGCTCTACACCGATATGGGCTTCGCGCTCTTCGTCAAGGGTTTCGCCGCGGCGGCTTTGGGCGGGCTCAAATCGCTGCCCGGCGCGGTGATCGGCGGGTTGCTGGTCGGCCTGATCGAATCATTGGCGGCGGGCTACATAGCGTCGAGCTTTCTCGATATCTCGGCCTTTGTCGTGATCATGGTCGTGTTGATCTTCTGCCCGTCCGGGCTGCTCGGCGGACCGGCGGCGCGCCGTGTCTAGCCTCGCCCTCGCAAACCTTCCCGCCTGGCTCGTCGGCCGGCGCACGCTCGGTTGCGCCGCGCTTGCCGCGATGATCGTATTGCCGTTCTTTGCCAATCCGTATTGGCTCTTTGTCGGCAATACCTTGCTGATCTACGTGATCCTGACAACCGGGCTTAACCTGCTTGTCGGGTTCGCCGGACAGCTCGCCTTTGCCAATGCCGCGATGTTCGGCATCGGCGCCTACGGCACCGGGCTGACGCAGGTCGATTTCGGCTTTCCGTTCTGGCTCGCCGCACCATGCGGGATGTTTCTCGCGGCCGGGTTTGGGACGGTCCTCGCCTTCCCGGCATTGCGGCTGTCGGGGCTGTATCTCGGGCTCGCCACCCTGGCCTTCGCGCAAATTGCGCAATGGGTGTTTATGCACTGGGAAGCGGTCACGTTTGGCGCTGGCGGCTTCAAGGTGCCACCGGTGTCGTTTGCACCGCTGCCGGTGTCGAACGAGATCGGCCTTTATTGCCTGACGCTGCTCATCGCGGTCGTGGTCGTCCTGCTCGCCGCGAACATCGTGCGCTCGCGGCTTGGTCGCGCCTTTGTCGCGATCCGCGATGGCGCGGTGGCTGCGGAATCGATCGGCATCGACCTGCTGCGCTACAAGGCGCTGGCTTTTGGCCTTAGCGGTCTGACCGCCGGGATCGCCGGCGCGCTTTACTCCGGTCTGCTGAATTTTGTCGCTCCGGAATCGTTCGACCTGTTCCAGATGATGTTGCAAAAGGCGATGATCGTCGTCGGCGGTCTCGGGTCGATCGCCGGCTCGGTGATCGGCGCGACATTGCTGACGCTGGTTCTCGAAGCGCTGCGCGGCGTCAAGAGCTGGCAAGAGATCGCTTTTGGCGCCTTGCTGCTCGGTTTTGTCATCCTGATACCAAACGGCCTCGCCGATTTCCTGCGGCGGCGCGTTCCGGGGTGGCGTGAGCCGCTGATCCACCCGGCCTTGTCCGGCGACGCGGACGATGCCATCGCCGAACCCGTGCCCGCCCCGATTCCGGCTGCGCTCCAGGGCGGCACACTCGCGCCCGGATCGCTGGCTCCAACCTCGGCGGCATTGGAAGGGGCGGCCCGCCAGTGACGGCGGTGCTCGAGGTCGATCATGTCACGGTGGCGTTTGGCGGGGTGAACGCGCTCGA
>Ga0181537_10003821_pt1 | contig 12715 bp, 11 predicted proteins | sample PEATcosm2014_Bin_39_FD_119765 | JGI IMG/M metagenome (GOLD analysis project Ga0181537, IMG submission 119765) | Peatland microbial communities from MTU Mesocosm Facility, Houghton, MI, USA - PEATcosm2014_Bin23_10_metaG | ecosystem: Environmental > Terrestrial > Soil > Wetlands > Peat | place...
AATCCTGGAATTGCCGATCAATCCGGAATGACGGCGATCGCTTGGATTTCCACCTTGGCGCGGTCTTCGATCAGCGCCACCACCTGCACGGCGGTCATGGTCGGGAAGTTGCGGCCGATCGCCGCGCGATAGACTTCGCCGATCCGCTTCGACTTGGCGAGATAGTCGCGCTTGTCGGTCAGGTACCAGGTCATCGCGGTGATGTGCTCGGGCCTGGCGCCGGCCTCGCCCAGTATGGCGACGACGTTGAGCAGCGCCTGGCGCACCTGGTCGACCAACTCGTCGGATTCGATCTGCGCCTTGGCGTTCCAGCCGATCTGGCCGGCGACGAACACCGTGCGGCCGCGCGCGACCACGCCGTTCGAATAGCCGAGCGGCGCGGCCCATTCCTCGGGTTGCAGAATCGTATGCATCAATTCGTCTCCATGAAGCGGGCCAGCGCGGCGCGAACGTCGCCGGGCCAGGCGCAGGCGGAATGGGTCTCGAGATCGGTCGCCACCAGCACATGAGTCGCCGTCCAGCGCATCTCGCCCGCCGCGCCGACGCGATGCGACAGATGGAGCGACGAGCGCCCGACCTTGGTGGCCGCGAGCTCGAAGGTGAGGAGATCGCCGAGGCGCGAGGGCCGCACGAAGTCGCATTCGAGATGGACCGTCGGCGTGCCGATGCGCCGCTTGTCGATCAGCTCGGTCCACGGAAACCCCAGGTGCAGCCAAAAATCCTCGACCACCCCGTTGAGCAGATTCAAATAACTGGGGTAGTAGGCGATTCCCGACGGGTCGCAATCGCCGAAGCGCAGAGGCCGCTCTCTTTGGAATATCGACATCGGAGGCTCGGTCGGCCGGGACGGGATTTTTGCCGATGCCGCGGCCGGGCGGCATCGAAATTAGTTGATAACTAAAACATCGGCGACCCGGCCGGTCAAGCGGCATTCCGTGCCGCGCCCGGCGGTCCGCGCCTTGGCAATCCCGTGTCGATATTTTAATGTTAAAGCAGATTGTCGGGCCGCGGGCCGCGGCCGGCGCGCAAGCCCGGCCGGCGCATCGACACGCCGCGGGACGATGGGTTGCGCATGAAGCGCAATCTGTCGTGACGCGCGCGTGATGCGGGGCGCGATGGGTGCCGAACGCATCGCACAAGGAGCATGCCCGTGACCGAGGACCCTCGCCCGGAAACGCTCGACCTCGAAGCCACGCTGCGCGATCCCGCCAAGGACAGCGCGCAGGAACTGCGGCTGTGGCTGCGGATGCTGTCCTGCACCAACCGCGTCTCCAACGAGATCCGCTCCCGCCTGCGCGCCGAATTCGGCGTGACGCTGCCGCGTTTCGATCTGCTCGCGCAGCTCGATCGCGAACGCGACGGGTTGCGTCTTGGCGAATTGTCGCGCCGCCTGATGGTGACCAACGGCAATGTCACCGGTCTGGTCGGACGGTTGGTAGCCGAGGGCCTGATCCGGCGCGACACCGACGCCGACCGGCGCGCCGCGGTGGTGCGCCTGACGCCGCTGGGGAAATCGACGTTTCGCAAAATGGCGCTCGCGCACGATGCCTGGCTGCGGGAGGTTCTTTCCGACCTGGACAAGACCACGCTCGCGGCGCTGATGGACGGGTTGGCGCAGATCAAACGCTCGGTCGCGCAACACGCAACCAGGCAAACCCAGGAAGCGGGCGAAGGCGGCGGGCGCAAAGGGGCACGGAGCATGCGCCGAACGGCCGCACTTCGCGCCCGCGACTGACGGTCGGCGCCCTTATCGCCCGATCCAAAGCGCTAGTCCGAGTGGACCGTGACCGGAGCCCATGCGGATTTGGCTGAGCGTCTCTGGCGGCTCAAGACCAGGGCCGCGCCGACCGAGCATTTCGATTGCGATCCCCTTCGATCGATGCGGACGGATCGAAATGACTTTTCCTGATAGGAAATATTTTTTATGCGTATTGCGTGTCATACCATGGGTCGCTACCATTCTGACAAGCGGCCCGAATCCGCGGGACAGTCGATCTGACGCTTCGCCGATGAGGCTGGGATGGGAGAGGAGCCATGACGACCACCAAAGACATTCAAATCTGCATCAACGTGCATTTCGATGCCGTTTCCCTATGGATCGGCTCGTTCGGCGGCGCCGATTCGCCATGCGACATCTCGCGCGGCGTGTTCGCCGCCAAGCGCGGCGTGCCGCGCCTGCTCGACATGTTCAAGCGCTACGGCATCATCACCACGTGGCACATCACCGGCCATTCGATGGAGAGCTTCCCGCACGCGACCGAAATGATCGTCAAGGCCGGCCACGAAATCGGGATTCACGGGTATTCGCACGAGAATCCGATCGCCATGACCCGCCAGCAGGAAGTCGACGTGCTCGACCGCAGCATCGAGCTGGCCAAGTCATTCACCGGGAAAGCGCCCAAGGCCTACGCGACTCCATGGGCCGAATTCAGCCCGAATACCCTCGAGCTGATCCAGTCGCGCGGTATCGAGCACGACTTCACCTTCATGGAAGAGGATTGCCATCCCTACTACCTGCGCAAGGGAGACAGCTGGACCAAGATCGACTACACGAAGAAGGCCGCCGATTGGATGAAGCCTTGGAAGCAGGGCGAGGAAGTCGATCTGGTCGAAATTCCGCTGAGCTGGCATCTGGACGATGCGCCGCCGACCATGTTCGTCAAGACCGCGCCCAACAGCCATGGCTGGGTCACCGGCCAGGCCCTCGGGCAGATCTGGCTCGATCATTTCGACTGGATCTATCGGCACTATGACTACGCGATCTATCCGCTTTGCCTGCATCCCGACGCGGCTTCCAAGCCCCACGTCCTGATGGCGACCGAGCGGCTGATCGATCACGCCATGTCCCATTCCGGCGTCAGGATGCTGACCCACGCGCAAATGGCCGCCGATTTCCGCCGTCGCGTTCCCTTCGGATCGAAGACACCCTACGGCGGCGGTAACGGACTCACGGGCAAGTAAATGAACTGTGACCCCACTCCTGCTATCGGCACGGCCGATGGCAGGGGTGGGCCGAGTTCAGGTTCCGGATTGACCGCCTTGGTGCCGCGCCGCGCGTCGATTCGAGCGGCTGCCGCTCGATATCACGATTTGCGCCAAGGAAACCGCCACGACCAAGGCGCCGCCGTAGAAGAAACTTTGCACGAACGTGGGCAGGCCCAGGATGGCCAGCCCCGTAATGCCCGTGACGATGAAATACACGGACACGAACGCGCCCCACGGGTTGAATTGGCCGGGCAAGATGGTCGTCGAGCCGAGAAACGCGGCCGCGAAGGCCGGGAGCAGCAAGGTCAGCGCCGAAGTCGGATCGATTCCGCCCGCGGCACCGGCATAGAGAATGCCCGCCACCGCCGACAGAACGCTGCAGCACAAAAACGAAACGGTCCTGGTCCGGCTTACGGCAATGCCGTTCAGCTTCGAAATCTCGCGCGACTTGCCGACGAACAGGTGACGCCGGCCGGCCGGCGTGTATTCGAAAATCAGCCAGACGGCCACGGTGATCAGCAGCGCGATGTAGAAGCTGAACGGAATCCCCAGCACTTCACGGTTCGTCACCGCGTTCACCAGCCAATCCGATAGGCCGCTGTACGAATTCGAATTGCTGATCCACAGCGTGAAGCCGGCCAGAATTGTGCTCATGCCGAGCGTCACGATGAAGCTGTCCACGCCGATCACGATGCAGAAATACGCATTCACCAAGCCGACAGCGACCGCCATGGCGATGGCGATCGCAATGGCGGGCCCGATCGGCATGCCTTCCCGAATATTCAGCACGCCGACGATATTGCTCGCCAGCAGCATGACGGCGGCGCCCGAAAGATCGTAATCGCCGCCACGCAGCGTCACGACGGTCGCGATCGTCAACACCACCACCGGCGCCGCGGAACCCAGGATCGAGGATAGCGTGCGTTCGGCGAGGAACGCTTCGGGCCGCAGCACGCCGAAAAAGACGATCAATGCCACCCAGCACAGCGGCACCGACAGGCGCTGCAGGAACTGGCGCATATCGATGCCGTTCTTCTCGGAGGTTGATTCGCCTTGCGCAATGACTCGTTCCGACATGGTCTGTAGTCGCCTAGGATTGTTGACCAATAGCGTGCGTCGATCGGGTACCCCATTTATAACACGCCTCGCCGATCGCGTGCTTGCTAAGCTCTTCGCCGATCAGTTCCGCCTTTATCGACCCGCCCGCGAATATGAGGACCCGGTCGCAAATGTCGGCGAGCTGATGCCAGTCCGAACTCGCGATCAGGACCGCACCGCCATCGCGCGCGAATTGATCGACGACGTTGAGAATCTCCTCGTGCGCGCCAATGTCGACCGCCTGGGTTGGCTCGTCGAGCAACAGAACGGCCTTGCCCGACACCAGCCATTTGGCCAGCAGCACTTTCTGGCGGTTGCCGCCGCTGAGCGTCTTCAGGAGCGCGGTCAATGCGGGCGTCTTGATGCGGTATCGTTTGATGGCCTCGAGCGCTGACTTTTTGAGACTCGACCGGGACAGCCAGGCGCTGCTTATTCCATCCCTGCCGCCATCCAGGATCTGGACGGACAAATTGTCGACCACCGGCAATTCCAAAGCGACTCCCGACTTGTCTCGTTCGACAGGAACGAAACCTATGCCCATGCGTACGGCGGCGGCCGGAGAATGTTCCTTGAGGTCCGACCTTCGGCCGCCGATCGCGACCGTTCCCGAAGCGCTTCCATTCAGGCCGAAGAGTGCCTGGTTGATGTCGGCGTAACCGGATCCGACGAGACCCGCCGCGCCGACCACCTCTCCCGACTTCACGGCCAGGGAGACGTTGGCAAGCTCGGGAGAATTGACGTCGCGCGCTTCGAGTCGAACCGCGCCCGCCGTTCGCTTGCGTCGAGGCCCGGCGTCGCCGATGCTGTGTCCGACGATCATTTTGATGATCTCGGCCGGAGTGGCCGACGAGGTTTTCACCGTTCCCGCCACCACGCCGTCCCGCAGCACGGTGACCACGTCGGTCACCTCCATGATTTCGTCGAGATCGTGGGAAACCAGCAACAGAGCGTGTCCGGCTTGTGCCAGTGCGGCGAATGTCCGGTACAGGTCGCGCTTCTCGTCGCGGCTCATCGCCGCCGTCGGCTCGTCGAGAATCAGCACGCGACGGCTGTCGACGCCGGAACCCGAAACCTCCGAGATGGCGCGCGCGATTGCCAGCAGTGCGCGATCGCCCAGGCCGAGCACCGAGACCGGGCTTTCCGGCTTGGCATCGATCGAATACCGCCTCAGTACCTGATAGGCGGCTTGATGCATCTGTTTTCGCGACTGGGTCCGCTTGCCCGATGCGATCTCCGACACGAAGAGATTTTCCACGATCGATATCTCGGGAATGAGGCCAAGATCCTGATGAACGAAGCTCAGGCCGAGAGAGCGAGCCTCTCCCGGCCTGAGCGGAAACTTGACCTGTCTGCCCCAGAGCAAGGCCGAAGCCCCGGGATCCGGCTCGTGGTAGCCGGAAAGGATTTTGATGAGCGTCGATTTCCCAGACCCGTTCTCTCCGAGTAGGCCGTGAATGTGACCGGGAATGAGGTCCAAATGGACGTCGCGGAGCACCGTGATCGCTCCAAACGTCTTCGACAGGCTCTCAATCCCGAGCGCAATCTCATCGGCCATTTGGTTCGTGACCTTTGCGGCCCACTCGGATGCGATCGGATGCTAGTTCAGTCCCCACAGCTTGAAATATCCGTTCCTGATTGCGTCGCCATATCCGACCGAATAGGTCGCCGGCGTGCCGGCTTCCTTGACGTTGGTCGAATCCCAAATGCGCAGCGCGATTTTCCTGTCGACCGGGGGTTTCACGTCGCCCTTGATCACCCGGGCCTCGAGGTCGATAAGCGCCATGCCGATGTTCTCGTTGCTCTCGCCGACGTCCATTGAAACATAGTCGCCCTGGGCGATCGCGTCCAACGCCGATGGCGTGCCGGCATAGGTGACGACGTGCACCGTGCCGGGCTTGGCCAACTGCTTGAGAACGGGAACGATGAAGGGCGTTTCCGGATCGTAAAGCGGCAGGATGTAGTCGAGCGACGGGTCGGCCAACAACGCGCCCCGGACCGCGGCCGGAACCGATGTTGCCCATTGCGCGACGGCGGCGTTCGTCACCGACACTTTGCATTGCGGGCAATATTTAGCCAGTGCGTCCTTGATCGCCTTGGTCTGCACCGGCGAGCCGGTGATTTCGTCCGAGGTGATGATCAGGACATGGGCCTTGCCCTTCGATTTGAGCGCGGCATAGGCGGCCTGGAGCTCACCGGTCGGCTCGTAGGGCGCGCCCAAGGTCGCATCGACGTTGGCCGAAATGCCCTGGGTCAATCCCGATGCGTGGGAATCCACCACCTTAAGCCCGGCCTTGTGGGCGTCGGCGATCTGCGGACCGGTCAGACGCGGATCGCAGCCGCCGGACTCGTCGATGATGGCCGCGTGATCGGTGATCGCTTGCTCGATACCGCGCTGCCATTCATCCAGCTTGCCTTGATTCTCCCATTCCTTGAAGGTGAACCCGATCTTGGGAGCCAGCTTTTTGACGCTTGAGAAGATACCCTCGGTGAAGGGATTGGCGCTGGTCACCGGGATCGAGTACAGCAATTTGCCTCCGAGGATCGACTTGATGTCGATCGGGTCCCCTGGCGCGACGAAATCGGGCGTGCTGGTATTTTTGGCGACCAGTGCGGTCAGTTCGGCTTCGATCTCCGGTGTCATAGCGGGAGCATCGGCTCCGATGCTCCGCGATGACAGGCCGGCGATAACTGCGGACATCGCCAGCACGGAGGCAACTGCCACTAGTCCTCGTGCATGTAAATTGCGCATGGCATTCCTTCCAATGTTAGGTTTGGTTTGGTTCTGTGCTTGAACGCCTCATTTTTGCTTTGGTCCGTTTCTCTCCCGAACTTTTCGGGAAGCTCGCGGGCCGATAATCAGACTGGTCGACCGAAGGGGTTCGTGGGGATGACACGCAGCGCCCGCGCCAGTGGGCACGGCCAAATTTTCACGACGAAACAATTTAGGTCGGCTCTTCATCGTCGTTGCTTTTATCCCCCAAAAGCATGTCGGCGACGCGGCGAACGGGTTCACCTAGTTCCGAACCCATCCGATCAGATTGTAACTGTCCAAATTCGCACTTGGCAATAGGCAGAAACAAACTTTCCCATTAGGAAACTGCCGCAGGGCGGGTCGACGCGGCCGCCGATGCCGGCCTTGCGCCTGGGATTTTTGGTTGCGACGTTCGCTGTCGATCTCGGATTCCCTGATCGCGCGATCCCGGTATCGGGCAGAATACGGGTCAACGGAACTTTCCTGTTGGGAAAATGTGTTTCTAATCATTGCCAGCCGGAAAGGGCGCCGCTACTATCGCGCAAACCAACCGAACTGGTGAACCGACAGGCGTGGGTGCGAGGGGAAACGTGGCCAATGACATCCGGTGAATCCGTACGCGCGACCGAGCACTATCTCGACGTGATCGAGCGCCTCAACCCGAAAATCAATGCGATTCTGACGGTCACGGCCGACATGGCGCTTGCGCAAGCGCGCGCCGCCGACAAGGCGTCCGCGGACGGCGAATGGCTTGGGCTCCTTCACGGCGTCCCGATGACGGTGAAAGACTGTCTCAATGTGGCCGGCGTGCGGACGACCTTCGGATCGGGCAGATTCCGCGACAACATCGCCAATTCCGATTCCGAGGTTGTGGCGCGCATCCGCAAATCGGGCCCGGTCTTCCTGGGCAAGACCAACCTGCCGGAATACTGCTACGGCGCGACCACACAGAACGTCCATTACGGCGATTGTTACAACCCGTGGGACCCCGACCGCGTCTCGGGCGGATCGAGCGGCGGCGCCGCGGCCGGGCTGGCCGCGGGCATGAGCCGCATCGCCTTCGGCTCCGACACCGGCGGCTCGATCCGCTGCCCGTCCTCGTTCTGCGGCGTGGTGGGAATTCGTCCGACCGTCGGGCGGATCCCCAATACCAACGCTTTGTCGCTGACCATCCACGCCGACACGATCGGCATGCTCGGGCGTACCGTGCCCGACGTGGCGCGCGGCTATGCCGCCATCGCCGGCTACGATCCGAACGATTCGCAGTCCGAGGACGTTCCGGTCGACAATTTCCTGCCGACCCTGCGCGACGGCATCGCCGGCATTCGGGTAGGAATTCCCAAATCCTATTACTACGAAGAATGCGAACCCGATGTGGTCGCGCGCGTGCAGGAAGCCCAGAAAGTCATCGAGGCATGCGGCGCCAAATTGGTGGACATCGATGTCAAGGGCGCCGCGGAAGCCAGGGTCGCGACCATGCCGGTCCTGCTCGCGATCGACATGGCCGACATGCATCGCGACCAGATGAAGAACGATCCCGATAGTATCGGCGCCGAGGTGTTGAAGCGCTTGCGCTCGGGCGAGCCCTATGCCGGCACCGACTACGCCCACGCGCTGCGCCATCTGATCCAGTGGAAGCATCAGTTCAAGAGCGTGTTCCAGGACGTGGACATGATCCTGGCGCCCTCGACGCCGATCGTCGCACCCAAATGGACCGATGCGCAGGACATGCAGAAGGCGACCAACCGCATCATGCGCAATCTGGTCGGCTTCGGCTATGCCGGCTTGCCGGGCATCAGCATCCCGGTCGGGTTCGACTCGCACGGTATGCCGGTTGGCATGCAGCTCGTCGGCAAATGGTGGAACGAACCTTTGCTGTTCCGCGCGGGCACCGCCTACCAGGCGCGGACCGAGTTCCACAAGGCGCGGCCGAAAATTTCGGGTTGATCGATCCGGCATTCCTGGAGTTCGATCTGTCATGGCGCCGACGCCCGACAAACCGCTGGCCGGCCTCCGCGTGCTGGACCTGGGCACCTTCATCGCGGCTCCGTTCTGCGCGACGCTGCTCGCCGAGTTCGGCGCCGAAGTCGTCAAGGTGGAAGTTCCCGGCGGCGGCGATTCGCTGCGCACGCTGGGCGAGGAGCGCCAGGGGATACCGCTGTTCTGGCTGCAGGAATCGCGCAACAAGCACACGCTCACCTGCAACCTGCGCGAGCCCGAAGGGCAGGAGATCATCGCCGGCCTGGTCCGCGCCGGTTACAATGTCGTCGCCGAGAATTTCCGTCCCGGCACGCTCGAACGGTGGAATCTCGGCTACGAAACGCTGAGCGCGATCGATCCGGGTCTGATCATGGTGCGGATTTCGGGCTACGGCCAGGATGGACCGGCCAAAAACCTTCCCGGCTTCGGCCGTATCGCGCAGGCCTTCGGCGGGCTGACCTATTTGTGCGGGTTTCCCGATCGCGCGCCGGCGAATCCGGGTTCGGCGACGATCGCCGACTATGTCAGCGGCCTGTTCGCGGCCTGCGGCGTGCTGATGGCCGAACGCCATCGCGCCGCAACCGGGCGGGGGCAGGTCGTCGACGTGGCTTTGTTCGAGAGCGTTTTCCGCATCCTCGACAGTCTGGCGATCACCTACTCCGTCACCGGCAAGGTGCGCGAGCGGATGGGCACGGCCACGGCCCTGGCCGCGCCGCACAATCATTACCCGACCCGCGACGGCAAATGGATCGCGATCGCGTGCACCAACGACCGGATCTTCGCCCGGCTCGCTTCGGTCATGGGCATGGACGGATTGACCAAGGACCCGCGCTTTTCGGGCGAGCGCGAGCGGGTCGCCAACAGATCGGAGATCGATCGCATCGTCGAGATCTGGACGGCCAGCCACGGGATGGCGGAACTGATCGCGGCGCTGAACCAGGCCGAAATCCCGTGCAGCCCGATCAACAGCATCGCCGATATCTTCTCCGATCCCCAATTCGCGGCCCTGGGCACGCTCGCCTCGGTGCTTCATCCGGTTTTGGGCGAGATCAAAATGCCCACGATCGTGCCTCGACTTTCCGAGACGCCCGGGCAAATCGAATGGACCGGACGCGAGCTCGGCGCCGATACCGACGCGGTGCTCGCGCGCGCGCTAGGCTACACGCAAGCGCGGCTCGACCAACTGCGGTCGCGCGGCATCATCTAGTCGAGCGCGCGCCGGAGGAGCCGGCCTTGTGCCCTTCCAGCCGTTCCGCGGCTTTCAGTACGCGATAAGCCTTTTGCACCACGGGATAGTCGACGAAGGTGCCGTCGACCACGATGGCCGCGATCCCATCGCGTTCCGCCGCTTCGAAGGCAGCGCAAACCTTTTGGGCGAACGCGACTTGCTCGGCGGTCGGCGAATAGGTGCGATTGACTGCCGCGAGTTGGCTGGGGTGAATACAGAGCTTCCCGCCAAAGCCCAGGCGTCGTCCCATTTCGGTTTCTGCGACGAAGCCGGCCTCGTCGTCCAGATTAGCCCAGGGCGAATCGATCGGCGGTTCGCGTCCGGCGGCCCGGCTGGCGATCGCCAACCGAGCGCGGGCATGCGCGCACAGCGGATTGTCGAGCGACCAGGCGGTATCGGTATCGTTGGTGAAGTCGCCGGCGCCGAAGCAAGCGCGCTTGACCCGCGTCGAGGCGCCGAGGATCTCGTTCATCGCTTCGACGCCTTTGGCGGTTTCGACGATGGGCAATAGATCGACGCTGCCGCGTGCCAGCCCGCGTTCGGCCTCCCAGCCGCCGATCAGATAGTCCGCGACATGAATGTCGGCCGCGGACTCCGCCTTGGGCAAAATGATCCCATCCAAACCGGCAATGACGACCGCCTGGAAGTCGGCGAAGGACCAGGGCGTTGTGAGCGCGTTGACGCGCACATACACCTTGCGATCGTCGCGGCGTTCACCCAGGAAAGCGGCCGCCGGAACGCGGGCCGCCGGCTTTTCGCTCGCCGCGACCGCATCCTCGAGATCGACGATCACGGCATCGGTCTCGACGACCAAGGTCTTGGCGAGGCGTCGCGCGTTCGTCGCGGGACAGAAAAGAAGCGAGCGCAGAATGCTGCCCGAACCGTCGCTCATTGATCGCCCCATCGCTTTCCGGACGAAGTCCGCCGTCAATTCTATCGTTGCCCGCTGCTCGTTGCGAGCGATTGCGACGGAAGTTTAAGACGGACTAGTATGGATTCGTGACTTTGACCGGCTCGCGATCCTTCACTGCCGCATTATTGCTGTTGTTCGCCGCATCCGCCCCGTTGACGACGGCTGGGCCGGCAAGGGCCGACCAACTCGGCGAGGCTATGCGCGCCTACGCCAACATGGACTTCGTCGGGTCGTTCAGCATCTACAGCGAGCTGGCTTCGGTCGGCAACGTCACGGCCGAATTGGAATTGGGGGTCCAATACAATTACGGCGAGGGCGTCCCGCAGAATTTCGCCGAGGCGCTGTATTGGTACCAAAAGGCGGCTGACCAGGGGAGCGGCGCGGCCAACTATCGCATCGCCTGGCTCTATTTTCGCGGACAAGGCGTTCTGCGCAGCTTCAGGGACGGGGCCAAGTGGATGCAAACGGCGGCCGACCTCGGCTATACCGATGCGATGGAATTCATCGGCGATTGTTATGACAACGGCTGCTGGGACGAGGACGACAAACTCGTCGTTGCCCAGGACAAGAAAAAGGCCGCGTACTGGTATGGCACCGCGGCGGCACTCGGCAATCGTCGCGCCGAGGAAATTCTCGGCAAATGACGGCGGAACGCGGCTTCGCGATCCCAATGCCGGCTAGTCCGCGGCCCGGTCGACTCTAGAGCGCATCGGCGACCGCTTGTCCGAGTGCCTTGGTCGACGCGGTACCGCCCATGTCGGGCGTGCGTGTGGACCCGTCGGCCAGCACGCGTTCGATCGCTTTGACCACCGCCGCCGCGCCCTCGCCCTCGCCCAAATGCTCCAGCATCATGGCGCCCGACCAGATCTGTCCGATCGGATTGGCGATGGATTTGCCGGCGATGTCGGGCGCGGAGCCGTGCACCGGCTCGAACATCGACGGGAATTTGCGTTCGGGGTTGAGATTGCCCGACGGCGCTATGCCTATCGTGCCGGAAACCGCCGGGCCCAGATCGGACAGGATATCGCCGAACAGGTTGCTCGCCACCACCACGTCGAAATGTTCGGGCATCCGCACGAAATGCGCCGTCAGGATGTCGATGTGGAACTGCTCGGTGGCGATGTCGGGATATTTGACCTTCATCGCCTTGAAGCACTCGTCCCAAAAGGGCATCGAATGCACGATGCCGTTCGACTTGGTGGCCGAGGTCAGGCGCTTGCGCTTGCGCTTTTTGGCCAGTTCGAAGGCAAAGCGCATCACCCGGTCGACGCCGCGCCGGGTGAAAATATTCTGCTGGACCGCGATCTCCTCGTCGGAGCCGTGATAGATGCGACCGCCGATCTCGGAATATTCGCCTTCGTTGTTCTCGCGCACGATGAGGAAATCGATATCGCCCGGCTTCTTTCCGGCCAGCGGACACGGAACCCCTTCGAACAGGCGCACCGGGCGCAAATTGACATACTGGCGGAACTCGCGCCGGATCGGGATGATGAGCTGCCAAACCGATACATGGTCGGGCACCGTCGGCCAGCCGATGGCGCCCAGATACACCGCGTCGTGGCCGGCGATCTGGCTGAGGCCGTTCTCGGGCATCATCCGTCCGTGGCGGACATAATAGTCGCAGTTCCAGTCGAAATCCTCCCACGCCATTTCGAACCCGAATTTCTTGGCGGCAACGTCGAGCACGCGCCGTCCTTCCGGAACCACTTCCTTGCCGATCCCGTCCCCCGCGATCACCGCAATCCGATGCTTGGCCAAG
>Ga0181537_10003822_pt1 | contig 12713 bp, 7 predicted proteins | sample PEATcosm2014_Bin_39_FD_119765 | JGI IMG/M metagenome (GOLD analysis project Ga0181537, IMG submission 119765) | Peatland microbial communities from MTU Mesocosm Facility, Houghton, MI, USA - PEATcosm2014_Bin23_10_metaG | ecosystem: Environmental > Terrestrial > Soil > Wetlands > Peat | place...
CGGGTTCTGGAGCGTCTGACGTTCTCGGCCTGCTCACCTGCCTTAGTTGCCACGACGGCAACTTTGCAGAGGGCGCGATGATGAAGAACATCCTGTACGAGACTCCGCCTGCGGGCTACGGAGCGTTTAACAAGATTCCGACGCTGCTTGGTAACGATGGCACCGGTGCCGGAAATTACCTGAACGACCACCCGGTGGGAACCAATGCCATCATCGGATGCGGCGCTCCCTATAACTGGGACTGCACCATCACAGCGACCGGCGGCATCACGCCTGGCCCGAATATGACTGCATTCATCAAGAACTATGGCTTCTTCGTAAAGCCGGGCGTCAACACTGCAAATCAACCAATCGTTGTTTGCACCACCTGCCACAACCAGCACTTGATGAATGTTGTGCCGATCACCAGCAACAGCGCAACCACAACAGGTCTGCCGGTTGGCAATTACGCGACCATGTTCTTCGTAATCGGTCCGTACAACCCAGGCAGCGGAACCCAAAACAGCAACCAGACGGCGCAATTCTGCCGCCAATGCCATGGTGGCGAAGCGAACGAGTCGAACGGGACCTATTCCATTCCGACAACGTTCTAGTCCATATCCAAGTATGGGGAGGGTGAAGACTCCCTCCCCATTTTTCCCCCTTGAGGTTGTCACACATGAAACACAAACTTTCAATTTCAGGGCTGCTTCTTCTGGTCTGCACAGCATCGGGAGCACAAGTCGCTTCGCATGCTCCGACAGTCTTCACGCAGGCGCCCGCCGAGCGGCCCGCAATGGCGTCTCAAACACCAGCAGATAAGCCCGTCGCACGTGTGAATGGTTCGGTGTTGACCTATGCCGATCTGGTTCGTGAGGAATACTCGATTTTTCCCTATGCGCGCCAGCATGACGGCATTCCTAAGGAGTTTGAAGCACAGATTCACGATGGCGCGATGAAGATGATCGTCTTCGAAGAGCTGGTCTATCAAGAAGCGCTCCGCCGCAAGATGACGGTGCCTCCTGCGAAGATGCAACGCGCCGAGACCGACTTCCGTAAACAATTCGCCACGCCCGAAGAGTTTAATGCGCTCTTCCAAGGCGAGTTTCACGGTTCAGAGCAGTTACTGCGCGAGAAGATTAGGCGTTCGTTGCTCATTGACGCTCTTCTGAAATCCGAAATTGACTTCAAGAGTGCGGTCACGACTGCTGAGATCAGGGCATACTACGACAAGAATCCAGCCCGTTTCCAACACCCTGAAACGTTTACCTTTCAGACTATCTCCGTTCTGCCGCCGGCAAAGGCCACGGCCGAGCAGTTGAAGGAAGGGCGCGTACGCGCCGATAGCGCCCTGCGGCAAGCCAAGGCGACGAAAACGGCCGAAGAATTTGGAATGCTCGCCGAGAAGATATCCGATGACGATTACCGCGTGATGATGGGGCAGCACAAACCCATGCCGGTTGACCAGCTGGCGCCGCAGGTCGTGAAAGCACTCCTCGCCATGCATCCCGGGAACATCAGTGGAGTAATTCAGATTGAACAGGCCTACACAATCGTTCGGCTTGGGGTGCATACTCCGGCAGGCAAAGCCAGGTTTGAAGACGTAAGAGCGCAACTGGAGAAAGAACTGAAACAAATCAAGACAAACCAGCTTCGTGTTGAACTCGACAAGAAGCTGAGACAGAACGCGAAGATCGAAGAGATGTAAAGAGGCTGCGAGAGAGGTCGAATTTCGAGGCAAACCCCGAAGGCGCTTTCGATTTCGAAGGAATGGAGGCATCGCAAGATGATGCCGGGCAAGTAAGAAAGTCATTCAGCAGCCTGCCAAGTCTCTGAGACGTGAGGGATGGGCATACAGTGGCGGGTTCTCAACGAGTTGCGTGGTTTGTGCCGGCAGCGATTTTGCTGCTGGCAATGCGGACCTCCGCGCAGCTCCGATTCGAGGGCTTCAGCACCGATCTGAGTGGAACCGTCTCCGCTGGATATACCGCAGACTACGGGAATGAGACCAGTTCAGACCATAGTTGGGTGGCGGGAGGGGCAGGGACTTTTTCCGGCTCCTTTTACAACCCCAATTTTCTTTCGTATAACGCATCCTTCTACCTCAATCAGTCGCGCGCAAATTCCAACTTTCAATCCATCTCCAATGCCAGCGGAATTGATATCAGCAGCAACATTTTCGGGGGCAGCCGCTTCCCTGGCGCCATCACGTATTCAAAGGTTTACAACAGCGAAGGCAACTATGCTGTCCCGGGGCTCGCCGATTACGTGACCCATGGCAACAGTGACACGTTCGGCATCAACTGGAACGAAAACCTGCCTGGCGTCCCGAGTTTCTCGGCCGCTTTTCAGATGGGAAACAGCCAATACTCCGTCTATGGTGCAAGCGATGGTGGAAAGAACGCTTTTCATTCACTCAATCTTCATTCGGGCTATTCGATTGAGGGGTTCAACATGGGCGCATATTACTCAGATGGCGGCGGCCACTCGCTCATTCCGCAGGTGGTCGCGGGGCAATCTGACACCGAAACTCATTCAAGCGACGATAACTACGGATTCAATGTGGCTCACCGGCTACCCATGAAAGGGTCTTTTTCGGCCAACATTAACAGGTCGGGATACGGCACCAGCTACCTCGGCTACAGCTCAAGTGGAACCATCGACACAGTCAACGGCTCCGCGGGCATTCACCCAACCAACAAGTTTTCTCTTTCAACGAGCGCAAACTACTCTGACAATCTGAGCGGACAGCTTATCCAATCGGTAATCGCCGCGGGTGGTGTGGTTCCTGGACTCGGCTCCAACGAGTCATCCAATTCCCTCAGTCTCGAGGGCGTTGCAACGTATGCGATTGCGCCCAATCTGCAAACGTCGGCATACGCCGAACGTCGCACGCAGTCTTTCCTGGGAGAGGCCTACGGAGAGAGCTCCTATGGAGGGAGCGCGACGTATGAGCACAAGCTACTTGATGGGGATTTCAATAGCGCAGTGACTATTGCCGACAACAGCGCCGACCAGAACGGAGGAGATACTTTGAGCTTTGCGACCACCGAGAACTACACCAGCCAGATTTTCGGCTGGCACCTCAGTGGCTCCTTTGGTTACGCACAAAACGTACAGACCTTGCTGATCACCTACATGAATTCCTCCTACACATATACGGGCAATCTCAGGCGGCGCTGGGGGCGATTAAACTTCAGCGCTGGCGCGGGAGGAATGCGCACCGCGTTGACCCAGCAAGCAGGCACTGCAAACACCGGACAAAACTATAACGCAAGCCTGGGCTACGGGGTCTGGCTGACCTCGACTGCGAGCTTTTCAAAGTCAAGCGGTCAAGCGATCGCCACAGGGACAGGCCTTGTGCCGGTACCCGTACCCTCGCCAACACTGCCATCGAGCTTGGTGAGCCTCTACGGCGGGGACAGTTATTCGTTCTCGCTATCTAGCACCCCGGCAAAGAGGCTTGTCATCTCGGCCAGTTATTCCAAAGCGATCAGCAACACTAATAGCAACTCGATCGCGTCTTCAAACGAGAACGACCAGTACAACGCCCTCATTCAATATCAGTTCCGCAAGTTGTATTTCACGAGCGGATATGCCCGACTGCAACAGGGATTCAGCGAGGCCGGCACACCACCACAAGTGATTTCGTCGTTTTACATCGGAGTATCACGTTGGTTCAATTTTTTCTAAGAGGGAAACGGCTGCAAGGCCTGACCGCTAGCATCATCGTAGCAAGCGCCGTGATGGCGCTGACTCCGATGTGGGCATCCCAAAAGCCTAAAGTGCCCGCTGCCGGACAGGCGCCGCCTGATTTACTTCTTGCAGGCGGGCGCAGGCTCGCATGGGAGCACAGTTTCGCTTCGCAAACTGAAGTCAAGCCGGACCGTGGCTTTTGGAACAAACTGGTGGATTTCGTGGCGGGAGAGCCGGAGTTTCACTCCCTGGTGCGACCCTATAGCATTGCTTCCGATTCGCATGGGCGGATCATCGTGACCGATCCGGGAGCCCCGGGCGTGCACATCTTCGACTTCGCACAGCACAAGTACAAGTTCATCGACCGTTCGGAGAATGACAGGGATCCCATGCGGACGCCGCAATGCGTAGCGGTCGATTCCCAGGACAACATTTATGTCACCGATTCTGAAGCCGGTGAGATTTTCGTTTTTGAGTCCAGCGGAAAGTATTTGCGTTCGATCGGCAAGCTCAAGGGCGGCGAGGGTTATTTCAAGCGGCCAACGGGAATTGCGGTTGACTCTGAGGCTCAGCGAATCTACGTAACCGACACGCTGCGCGATGCGGTCTATGTGCTCGACATGCAAGGTACGGTGCTGCAGGTCATCGGCAAGCGAGGAGAAGATGACGGAGAGTTCAATTTTCCGACCGAGCTCCGCCTCGACGGAGCGAACCTGATCGTTGTTGATGCCATGAATTTTCGTGTACAAGTCTTCGACCGGTCTGGATCGTTCAAATACACCATCGGGAAGATCGGAGACAGCACCGGCGCAATGTTCCGGCCAAAGGCCGTTGGGATTGACTCAGAAGGCGATCTTTACGTGACGGACGCTCTCTGGGGCGTCGTACAAGTCTTCAACCGTCAGGGCCAACTGCTCTATTACTTCGGTTCCAGGGGCACGCGCGCTGGAGAGTTCCAGCTTCCTGCCGGGTTGTTCATTGACCACAACGACCGCATTTTTGTCGTGGATTCCTTCAATCGCCGCGTCCAGGTATTTCACTACTTCGGTCTCAAGACTGCCGCGAAGGAGGGACCGAAGTGAAGTTCAGAGTGTTCATAACCGCACTGTCGATCCTATTCGCCGGGACCTATCTGCACTCGCAAACCGGAGGCGATGTAATCGGGATGCATAATCTCGGCCCAGGCAGCACTTCGCCGATCACGGGTGCTCGTCCCGATACGTGCTCTTATTGCCACGCGCCTCACTCCGGTTTAAACCTCGGACTCTGGAACCAAACACTCACCAAGCAAAGCTACACAACCTACCAGAGCGATACGGAAAAAAACAAGGGAGTGCAACCGACGCTCGGTTACTCCACAAATCAGTGCCTCAGTTGCCATGACGGCACAGTGGCAGTTGGCGCTACGGTGGCCTACGGCCAAGTCACAATGCGCGGGTCGATGTACCAGACTGATGTACTCGGCAGCAATATGCAGTCGTCGCATCCGTTCAGCCTGGCACTGCCATTGACTGACAGTATTGACCTGAACGCATCTCTAGTTGGAAGCGGACATACCAGCGATCCGACGGGAGCAGTGAAGCTGATCCACGGAAATATCGAATGTATTTCTTGCCACAATCCGCACGTGCAAGCCACAGATCGCGTGTCACAGAATTTCTTGGTCAAAGATAGCTCGAGCGGCCAAATGTGTCTCTCATGTCACGACCCGACGAGGCAAATGAGCAACCAGGTCAACCCACTGGCCGATTGGGCGATTAGCGCGCATGCCCTTTCCCCCAATAAGATTTCGCCCCAGGCGCTTGTGGGGAACTATCCCACCGTTGCTGCCAACGCCTGCATCTCGTGTCATGCGCCGCACAACGGAAGCGGCGGCCCGCGCCTGCTTCGTGGCCCGAACGAGCAAGACTGCATCGCCTGCCACAACGGAGGATCAAACATCTCTCCGCAAGCGCCCAATGTGTTCTCTGAATACGCAACGACTAAAGTAGGTCATCCATTTCCTAGTTCGACCAATCCGCACGATGCGGCCGAGAACACTTTGCTCAATAACAACCGTCATGCAACGTGCGTTGACTGCCACAATGGCCATGGATCGGAAGCGGTCGGAGTGTTCCCGCCTCCGCCTCTGATCCGCATCTCTCAAAAGGATGTTATGGGCATCAACGCCAACGATGGAATCAGCGTGCTGGCCCCGGCGGTCAATCAATATGAGAACTGCCTGCGCTGCCACGGGACGAGCACCGGCAAACAAGTGCTTCCGATCTACGGTTACTTCCCCATACGCGCAATCCCGGGCAGCGACCCTCTGAATCTGATTCCGCAGTTCTCGGTCTCGTCGACATCAAGTCATCCTGTCATGCACACCAGCAGCAGTCCACTGCCGCAGCCCAGCCTGTTGCCGAATATGCTCAACCTCGATGGAGTTACACAGGGCCGCCTGATGGGCAATCAATTGCTCTGCACCGATTGTCATAACAGCGACGACAATCGTGAATTCGGTGGTGCAGGTCCGAACGGTCCCCATGGATCCAAGTGGACGCACATTCTGGAGCGCCGTTACGAATTCAGCCAGGCGCCCCTGCCAGGCCAGTTGATCTCGAATTTGTTTCCGAGCCCAGACCTCAGCGTGAACGGTCCTTACGCCCTGTGTGGCAAGTGCCACGATCTTGCCAACCAGATTATGCAGAACACCAGTTGGAACGGACACAGCGGCCACATCAACGCGGGTCTCAGTTGCTCAACCTGCCACACAGGCCACGGCCTGGGGGCGACAAGCGGGAACATCAGTGGTGAGCGACTGATCGATTTTGACGCGAATGTCGTCGCCGTGAACGGCGCAACTCCGATCTCCTACAATCGTGCCTCTAACACCTGCACTCTGGTATGTCATAACGTCGCGCACAATGCCGACGGCACCGTTGCAACCGCAAGTGCGCGCAGACGCTTTGGAGCAAAGAAATGAGCGCGATAAGTATCCTTCTTCTCTATTCGCCACGACATTCGTGGAATCCTCTTCGATCGGAGAAAATGTGAGATTTAACCTCCATCGCGGCGTCTTTTATGCATTCGACTGCAGCTGCGTTCATCGCGCTATTCGTGCAAGCTTTTGGATCATCTTTGCAGCGAGTACGCTGATGCCCGCGCGCGTTTTTGCCGCGGTGCATCCGGTTCCACTCGACAAGAACACCGACGCCGCCAAGTGCTTGGAGTGCCACGAGGACAAATCGAAGGGGAAGTCCGTTCATTCTGCTATGGCGGCGGGTTGCTTGGCCTGCCACCAGATCCGGGTCAACAAAGATATCACCCGCGTTACGTTGAACACTCCCACTCCTTATAAGCTCTGCCTGACTTGTCATGCAGACAAGACCGCTGCAGATATTAAGGGCACCGTGCATCCTCCTGCGGTAAGAGACTGCCTCACCTGCCACGATCCGCATTCGAGCGACAACAAAAATCAGCTTTTGAAATCTGTATCAGGCAACGAAAAAGAGAATCTGTGCCTTGAGTGCCACCAGACTGGGATGCATGTACCCGAGAAGGGCAGCCGCCACGTCGCACTCGATATGGGCTGCGACACTTGTCACGTCACTCACAAAACGGGCGCTGACCCTACGACCGAAAACCACTTTCATTTAACCAAGGCAGCTCCAACGCTATGTCTCGATTGCCACGATGCGAAGGACGCAGACCTGCAAAAGGCACATCAGAATCAGCCCTTCGCGACGGCCAATTGTCTGGAGTGCCACGATCCTCACCAGTCTTCGTCGCCAAAGTTGATGGCCAAGTTCATGCATGCGCCATTCGAGGCAAAGAGTTGCGACGCCTGTCACGCGCCGGCAAAAGATGGCAAGGTAGTACTGACACAGGCTGATCCGAAGTCTCTGTGCGTGACGTGCCACGAAGACAAGGCCAAGCTAATTGAGTCGGCAAAAGTGCCGCATCCCGGTGCTGCGGGCGACTGCACCGATTGCCATAGTCCGCACGCTAGCAATCAGCCAGGCTTGCCCAAGACTGATTCTGTGAGCATCTGCCTTAGTTGTCACAGTGACATCGACGATCCCAAGAAGCCGGTGCATCATCAACCCGCTTTCGCACTGGGTTGCGCCACTTGTCACATGCCGCATGGCGGCGACAACGATCATTTGCTGCGGGCCAAGGGCAATGCGCTCTGCCTCGAGTGCCATGGCCCGGATTCCGCACCGCAGCCTGTCGAAGGTGAACCCCTGCTTTCCATTTTCAACGGCCAGATCAAGTTGCCCGAGGATTATTACAAGGCGAATAAGGTGCCGATCCTACCCCTTCGTTTCGGCCTGGGACATCCAGTTGACGGGCATCCTGTTTCTGATGTGATGGACCTGACAGATCAAAGCAAAGTCAAAACGCCGCTGAGCTGTCTTTCATGCCATCAGTCACACTCGTCGGCACAAGCTGGTTTGCTGATTAAAGATCAAGTGAACAATATGGCATTCTGCGATAACTGCCACAAAAACCGGCTCAATATGATGGAAACCACACCCTTCGGAAAATAGCTGGAGAACATGATGAGTCATTCACACTTCAATTCGATTCGCTGCTGCAAACTTCTAGCATTGGTTTTGCTGCTCGCGCTGAGTGTCACGCTCCCAACGCACTCCCTCGCGGCAAAAAAGAAGAAATCCGATACTCCGGCGACCCCTGAGGCCGGCCCTCGCAAATTCCCCTTTGACCCCACCAAGCTTGTATGGCCCAATCCGCCTAACATCGCGCGAGTGCATTGGCTTGATTACTTCGCGGGAGAAAAGATCGACTTTACCCCCACTGCCAACGCCAAAGCCAAGGCGACTTGGATGGACCGACTTGCCGGCGGCCAATCTGACACAGAGAAATTCAACCCAAAGACCTTTCCCTTCCAGCTGATTGGGCCTTACGGCATCGCAATCGACTCCAAGGGGCTTGTTTATGTTGCCGATCAAAAAGTGGGTGCAATCTTCATTTTCAACACTGAGACCCACGAAACCCAGCTCATCAAGAACGGCTATGAAGCTCACTTCGGTTGGATCAACGGACTCGCCATCGATGACGACGATCGGCTTTTCGTCTCTGACGGCAAATTGCATCGCATCCTGATCTTCAATACCAAACACGAGGTCGAAAACCAGATCTCTGAGGGACTGGTGGATCCTGTCGGAATTGCCATCGATACGGCCAACCGCTTTCTTTATGTTGTGGACACCCAGCAAGACCAGGTCATTGTCTACGATACCGACACTCTGAAGCTACTTCGACGCATTGGGACCGGCGGTAAGAACCACTTCCTGACAACGCCAGGCGATTTTGGCGCCCCTCAGGGTGTGGCGCTGGATCAGGATGGCAACGTCTACGTGACTGATACCCTCAACAACCGGGTCGAGATATTCGATGCCGACGGAGACTTCGTCAGCCTCTTTGGGAAGCATGGGGATGGTCCCGGGACTTTCGCCCGACCCAAGGGCATCGCGGTAGATGGCGATGGGCATATCTGGGTGGCCGACGAAATGGAAGATCGTCTTCAAGTCTTCAATCGCGAGGGCCAACTCCTCACATATATTGGCGAGGGGCATGGGGATTTGCCCGGTCAATTCAAAGCGCTGGTGGGGGTTGCAGTCGACAAACAAAACCGGGTTTTCACCACCGAACAGTTCCCAGGCCGCATGCAAATGTTTCGCTACGTTACAGACGCAGAAGCCGCGGCGGAAAAAGCTAAGCACGAGGAAGAATTGCAGAAAGCCGCCGATCGACGTCAAAAAGCCGCCGCGCCGGCCCCGGCCGACAAACCCTCAGGAACACCAGCACAGAAATCGCCCAATTAGGCTCCGACCGCTCTTGCTCAGCAATCAAGTGCGCCCGTTTCGCCCGCTCACTAGCGACAAATTCATCTCCGCCATGCCAGGCTACCAAATGGTGAGACGCTGATCAAAGTGCTATACTTCGCTCCTATCAACTGCCATGCCAATTTCTTCCCTTCAGTTAGAAACCGTGCTCGAAGTTATCGCACCTGACAAGTCCCGCGAGTTCGTAACAGTCAGGCAGTCGCCATTCCTGATTGGCCGCGGCGGCTCAGGCGAAAACAACTTGCAGCTTGCCGACGGGCGCATCTCGCGACGCTGCGCCGCAATCGTTTCGGTCGGGTCAGCCTACCGCCTCGAAGACCGCGGTAATCGCTATGGTCTATTCGTTAATGGCGCGAAAGCTGAGAAACAGGCGTTGCAGGATGGCGATGTCATCACCTTTGGTATCGAAGACTGTTACGAGATCATCTTCCGCTCGCCAACATCTCCAACTTCATCCTCAGAAGAGATTGTTGAGAATCTCCTCACCCGCCTTGGCACAATATCTGAGACTACGAATACATCCGCGCCCGGCGGCTTGAGTAAACTGAATCTTTTACTGGAAGCAACTTCCCTCTTGCATTCCGAGCTTCCTCTTGATTCTGTACTGGGCACGATGCTCGATCACGCCATATCCATTACCCATGCAGATCGCGGACTCCTCATTGAACCTGATGAATCCGGCGTGCAGCGTGTTCGCCTCGCGCGCAGCAACAAAGGCGAAAGCTTGGCTCCTGAAACTCTGAACCCCAGCCAAACCGCTATCAATCAGGCCATCGGTCGTCGATCCAGCGTCATCACCGAAGATCTCAACCTGGCCGGGCTCGAATTGAAAGCCGCGGAAAGCGTCGTTATCCAGGGCCTGCGGGCCGTTGTCGCGATTCCCCTCTACGCATCTGCGCGCGCACACGCAAACCTTCCCACTGAGCCGGTGAGTGGTGAATTGCTGGGAGTTATTTATCTCGACTCGCGGCATATTGCAGCCTTTTCAGCGCTTGACCGGCAGATTCTCGATGCGCTTGCGGTTGAAGCAGCCAGCATCATCGATAATGCTCGTCTGGTCGAGCGAGAACGTGAGCGCCAGCGGCTGGAGCAGGAACTTTCGATCGCCCGGGAGATCCAACAGGCGCTACTGCCTCATGGCTTGCATGATCTACCTTATCTCGCCGTCACCGGCGCGCACTATCCCTGCCATGAGGTGGGGGGCGATTACTTCGATGTGGTTCCCGTTGACGACGATCGCACTGCTTTTCTAATTGCGGATGTCTCGGGTAAGGGTCTCGGCGCGGCACTGGTGACCACGATGTTGCAGGGAGCTCTTTCAGGCATTGCGACAGGCGCTGATCCAGTTAAGGTCTTTAGCCAAATCAACCGCCTCCTCTGCCGGCACTCCCAGGTTGGACGCTATGCCACTATGTTTCTGGGCCTTATCGCCCGTGATGGCAAGTTTGAGTACATTAAGGCTGGTCACCCATCCCCGCTCCTGCTTCGAAACGGCCAAATCACCGACCTTTACAGTGAAGGGTCCCTGCCAGTCGGGCTTATTCCAGAGGCCGAATACACAGCATCCTTTATGCAGCTCAACCCGGAAGACACTCTGATTCTCTACAGCGATGGAGTGACTGAGGCAGAAGACACTAACCGCGGGCTCTTTGAAGTGTCCGGTCTGTCCCAGGCTCTGACCGGCAAGCATGATACCTCGGTCGAAAAGCTGCAAGAATCGATCCTCGAATCGGTTCGTGAATTTTCGCGAGGTGCCAGCCAGTCAGACGACATTACACTGCTTGTCGTCAGATACAGGATGGCTACCTAAGTGGCTCGCTCAATTATTCTTAGGCACAAAGGCCGGGATTGATACAATCCACACGATGGGTTCCCCTACATTTATTGGACGATACGAGATTCTCGGTCAACTGGGTCAGGGCGCGATGGGAAGCGTCTTCAGGGCGCGAGACCCCATGGTGGGTCGCATTGTTGCCATCAAAACTATCCATTCAGCGGCGCTCGCTGGGGCCCAAAGTGAGGAATATCGAACGCGTTTTTACCGTGAAGCGCGAGCGTCCGGTGCTTTATCTCATCCAGGAATCGTGCCCGTCTTCGATGTTGGCGATTTCGAGGGGACTCCATTTCTTGTCATGGAATTCGTCGAAGGCAGAACTCTTGCCGAGGCGATGAAAAAGGGCGAACGGTTTACCCTCGACAGCGTTTGTCAAATCGGCCAGCAAATCGCTTCGGCCCTTGGTTATGCGCATCGTCAGGGCGTGATTCATCGTGACATTAAACCCGCCAATATCCTCATGACTTCACGTGAGGTGTATGGGGTAGAGCGGCCGCGCATTACCGACTTCGGTATTGCCAAGCTTGCGGCCAGCGAGATTACATCCACTGGACAACTGCTCGGAACCCCCGCATTCATGCCTCCCGAGCAGTTCACTGGCGCGCCCATCGACGGACGGGCTGACCTGTTTTCACTAGGAGTAATACTTTACTCTCTGGCCACAGGCGAGCAGCCTTTCCCCGGTGAGTCGATGACCTCCGTGTCCTATAAGGTCGTCCACACCGACCCAATTCCACCAGAAAAACTTAATCCCGCCATCCCATCCTCCTTAGGACGCGTAATCCTCAAATGCCTCGCCAAGAGCCCGGTCGATCGCTATCAGACTGGCGAAGAAATCGCGCAGGATCTGGCAGCCATACGCGCAAATACAGGAGCCACGGCGTTGCGAGTCGAGGCCCCTCTTGCTACGGCCGAAGCCGATGCCGACATGACGCTCGCGCCAACGCCAACCGCACCCCCCTATCAGCCAAGCCAACTTGTATCACCCCCGAAGGGGAAGCAACCGGCTGCTTCCCTCGTTCTCGTCAAGAAATCGCGTGGCAAACTCATCTGGCTCTCTGGTCTCCTCGTCGCAGTCATGCTTGCAGCGGGCGGTGGCTATTCGCTTTACAAACGCAATCAGCCGATTCCGCAATCGGCTTCGGCTGTCGCCGTTTCAAAGCCGGTCGAACCGCCCCGGGAGCCCACTCCCGCGTCGGCTCCCGCAGCCGATCAGACGACACCTGCCGCAACTACACTTGCCGCCTCGCCCGGGACTCCACCTTCTACCGTCGAGCCCACCAACACGTCCTCAGCCACGCCTTTGGCAGTGGCGAAGCCAACCGCAGCAAAGACGCCCTCCACGAGACCAA
>Ga0181537_10003823_pt1 | contig 12712 bp, 14 predicted proteins | sample PEATcosm2014_Bin_39_FD_119765 | JGI IMG/M metagenome (GOLD analysis project Ga0181537, IMG submission 119765) | Peatland microbial communities from MTU Mesocosm Facility, Houghton, MI, USA - PEATcosm2014_Bin23_10_metaG | ecosystem: Environmental > Terrestrial > Soil > Wetlands > Peat | place...
CTGTTCCAGGAAATGCTGGTTCAATAGACAAGTCTTAGGAGAAGACGATGGACGACGCTCCGCCACAAGATCCCCCCAAGCCGCAGACCGAGGAAGAAAAAATGGCCGCTGACTGGGCGGCAACCGGGGAAGGCGCTGCCGAAAGCGGCAATGCCGAAGCGCGCGTGCTTAGCCAGGGCGAGATCGACAGCCTGCTCGGTTTCGATGGCGCCGGCGTATCGCAAGATCATTCCGGCATTATGGCGCTTATCAACAGCGCGCTCGTCAATTACGAACGCCTGCCAATGCTGGAGGTCGTGTTCGATCGTCTCGTGCGCATGATGTCGACCTCGTTGCGCAATTTTACCTCCGACAATGTCGAGGTGAGTCTCGATCAAATCACGTCCGTGCGTTTCGGTGATTATCTTAATTCGATCCCGTTGCCGGCCATGCTGACCGTTTTCAAAGCCGAGGAATGGGACAATTCCGGCCTTATGACCATCGACAGTGCGATGATTTATTCGATCGTCGATGTGCTTTTGGGCGGAAGGCGCGGCACCGCCGCCATGCGTATTGAAGGACGCCCCTACACGACGATCGAACGCAATCTGGTCGAGCGCCTTGTGCGGGTGGTTTTAGCTGACATGTCGGGCGCTTTTGATCCGCTCTCGCCCGTTACATTCCGTTTCGATCGCTTGGAGACAAACCCGCGCTTCGCCACCATTGCGCGCCCGGCGAACGCCGCCGTTCTGGCCAAGCTTCGCATCGATATGGAAGATCGCGGTGGCCGTATCGAAATCCTTATCCCTTACGCGACGCTCGAGCCGATCCGCGAATTGCTGTTGCAAATGTTCATGGGCGAGAAATTCGGCCGTGATTCGATCTGGGAAACGCATTTGGGCAACGAGCTTTTAATGACCGATATGAAGATGCAGGCGGTGCTGGATGAAGTAACGGTGGGCCTCGGTGAGGTGATGAACTGGAAGCCCGGCTCGCGCTTGATGCTCAATGTCAAGGCCGACGATCTCGTCGCCCTGCGTGCGGGCGAGGTGACCCTGTTCCAGGGGCGCATGGGATCCTTGAACGGTCGCATCGCCGTCAAAGTTGAGGAGACAACCCTGCATGACGCCGGAATGAACGAGTAATCATCATGAGTATTTGGATCGGCCTTATCCTCGATGTGGTTCTTATCGGCCTTGTCACGGCTGGACTCGTGCAAGCGGCGCGACTCATTCGTCAATTAGCGGGCTTGCGGCAAAACCGTCTGGAAATGGAACGGTTCGTGCAGGAATTCAACGCGACCGTCACACGGGCGGAAACCGGGATCAAGGGCTTACGGCACGCGGCGCGCGAAAGCGGCGACGACCTCGAAACGCTGGTCGAAAAAGCGGTCATGATTCGCGACGAGCTGCAATTCATCACCGAAAGCGCGGATCAGATCGCCAATCGCTTGAGTCAAAGTGCGGCGAGCGCCGTGCAAAGGCCCGAGAAAACCGCCGCTGCACGTACGGACGCACAAAAAGAGACGGATATCACTTCGGGAGAGACCGTAAAACCGCTGGCATCGAAAAAACCTTCGGCCGCATCCGCTTCGCGCGCCGAGCAGGAATTGATGCAAGTGCTGGAAAAACTGGGGTGAGCAGCGAATGAACCGTCTTTTTGCCCCACGCCAGCTCCTGCCGCTGCTAATTTTTTTCGGCGTGCTCATGCTTGGTCTGCGCATCGACGATTTATGGCAAGTGGCCGCGCGCGGTAAAGTTCTTCACGCCGATGTGGCCCTTGCGCAGACCAGCGCTCCTGACGACAAGCCGGTTCTTGCAACCCCAACGGTCGCGACGCCGACCGACGCCGGTAAGGCCGACAATGCATCGACGCTCGCGCCCACCCCATCACCCGACATCAACGCCGGTGACGACACCTCGCCGGCCGAGATGGAGGTGCTGAAACAATTATCCAGCCGCCGCGACGAACTTGATCGTCGCGGGCATGACCTTGATACCCGCGAGGCGCTGATCAAAGTCGCCGAGCAGCGCGTCGATCAGAAAATCAAGGAAATGGAAAGCTTGCGCGTGCAATTGCAATCCATGGTCGATCAGATCAGCGGCGCGCAACAGACCCAGCTCGATAATCTGGTCAAGATCTACGAAACCATGAAGCCGCAAGACGCCGCCAAAATTTTCGAAAATCTCGATATGCCGGTGCTGCTTGGTGTTATCCAGCACATGAAGCCCAAAAGCACGGCGCCGATCATGGCGGCCATGGCGCCTCAAAAAGCCAAGGAAGTGACGATCGCGCTGACCAAGCAAGATCAGCTGCCGCAAACGAAATAAATCTTCAGCTTTTGTAGATTTTGATTAGCTCATCGAGCAGTTTCAGCGCGTCCGCGCGCGGGCGTTGGAAGCAGTTGCGGCCGATGATCGAGCCGTTACCGCCGCCGGCATGGATCGCGCGTGCATCCTCGATCACGCCGTCTTCGCCCTTGGTGGCCCCGCCCGAGAACACAACAACGCGCTTGCCGTTGAAGCAGCATTGCACGACATGCTTCACGCGCTCAGGCATGGTCGCGATCGGGATTTTCTTGTCTTCGTAAACTTTCTTCGCCTCCGCATTTTCAAGATGCGCGGAGGGGAGTTTTACCTTGATGATGGTCGCACCGAGCAACGCCGCCATATGGGCGGCATAGCCGCAAATATCGATGGCCGTTTCGCCTTCTTTGGAGAGTGCTCCGCCGCGCGGGTAAGACCAGATGACGGTAGCAAGTCCCTTCGCTTTTGCCTCGCGCGAAAGCGCGGCGATCTCTTCCATCTGCCCATATTGCGCGTCCGAGCCCGGATAAATCGTAAAGCCGATCGCGGCGCATTTGAGCCGGAGCGCGTCATCCACGCTCGCGGTCACGGCCTGATCGGGCGCTTCTTTTTGACGCGCGAGGCTGTTGGCGCTGTTGAGCTTGAGGATGGTCGGGATTTTGCCCGCGTAAGTATCGGCCCCGGCGGCGAGCCAGCCGAGCGGCGCCGCGTAGGCATTAAGCCCGGCCTCGATCGCCAGCGCATAGTGATAATGGGGATCATAGGCTGGCGGATTGGCGGCGAAACTACGCGCCGGTCCATGCTCGAATCCCTGATCGACCGGCAGGATGACCACGCGTCCCGTACCACCTAGGCGGCCGGCCATAAGAATACGGGCAAGATTGGTCTTGGTTCCTTCCGTTTCGGCTTCGTAACCGTCCAGAATTTCTTTTACGCGCTGCGTTAATTTCATTTTATGTCTCCTCAGTTTTTATGACCGGGTTTAATAACGGAAACGGGGGCTTTTGTCCACGATAGGCAGGCTAAGAGGGCTCGGTTTCTTAGGAACCCGGCCTGCTTGAAATAAAATGAATTTCCGCGCCGCTTCAAGACGGGCTATATAGGAAAGCATCTTTTCGCGGAGCTTGTATGGGACGCCTCCCTTCCAATGCCGGTATCGCCATCGGGCCGATTTTATTCGTCATCGCTCTCCTCGGTATTCTGGCGGCCGTAATTGCCGCCGGCACCGGCGATTTCGGCACCGCCAGCATCGCGGATCGTGTCTATAGCGACATTTACAGCCAGGCCAATCTCATCCGCGCCAAGATCAACGAATGCAATCTCAAATGGGGCACCAGCAACGGCAACGGCGACGGCTATCCGGCCTCATCCGCAACCGGCACCCCGGTATGCGCCCTTCAATGTGCGGGCGATCCGAATACGGCGGAAACCGGCACCGATTGCCAAGGCAATGCCATGACCCAGCAAAACTTATGGTACGGCATCCGCCCGGCTCAATTGCCGCCGCCGACCAGCGGCCTTAATCAGTGGTATTATATGAATGCAGGTACCAGCGGTGGCCGCTGCATTTGGACCCACCCTTCGAGCACGCCGGGCAGCGGTGGCATCATCGCCGGCCTCACGAAAGCCGGAACCAAATTTTCGAGCCAGGAACTAACCTTCAATTCATCCGGATCGTCGCAAAATTTTGTCGTCTGGATCACCCTTCCCACTGGAACTCCTAGCAGCTACTGCTCATCCAATTAGGCGGTTTTGAACGCCGGTATTCGGGTATCGGAAAAAATTCAAAATGATAATGCCAACCCACCGTCGCTGAATGCCAAGCGTTCTATCTACCTTCGCGCGAATCATGCCCGGCATGCCACCCAGCAGTGGGTGGTTGGCGCCGGCCGTTTTTCTTTTGCTGGGTGCGGCGTCGCTCATCGACGCGCGCACGGCGCGCGTGCCCGATCCCCTTATCTTTTTGGGCCTGTTTATGACCACCGCCACGCAAGGACTTTCGGTCGATTGGCCTTTCGCCGCGCATCGCCTCACGATTGCTCTGGCGGCCGGGTTCATACCCTATCTCATCAACCTTCTATGGTATCGCCTGAAAAAACGCGACGCGCTTGGCATGGGTGACGCCAAATGGACCATGCTCGCGGTCGATTGCTTCGGCGCGGCCCCAGTGCTTGTTGCCTGGTTTATGGGTGCCTGGCTCGCGCTGGGCTGGATGGGCGGCGCGCGCATTCTGCGCCGGCCGGTTGTCCGTATTCATTTTGCCCCGTTTTTATTGGCGGGGCTGTTGACAGGAATTTATTGGTTGCGATCCGGCTAATTCTCAGCCGCCGACCTTTTTGCTGATTAGCTCCTTAAGCGATTGCTGCGGTCGCGGGCCATAATGGCTGATCACTTCGGCGGCGCATACAGCGCCTATATGGGCGCACCGCGCAAGATCGCGCCGTTGCGCGAGGCCGTAAAGGAATCCGGATGCGAACAAATCGCCGGCGCCGGTGGTGTCGATCACTTTCACCACCGGCTCGGCCGGAATCTCGATCGTTTCGGCCGCCGCCGCTATGACGGCGCCTTTCTCGCTCCTCGTCGTGACCGCGATTGTGCAATGCTTGCGCGCCTCGCCGATAGCTGTTGCGAGGTCTTTGGTTTGATAAAGCGCCAGCAACTCATTTTGATTGGCGAACAGAATATCAACTTCGCTCTTCACCAATTCGAGAAAGGCCGCGCGATGACGCTCGACGCAGAAAACGTCCGATAAAGTGAGTGATAATTGCCGTCCGTTTTCATGCGCGATTTTGGCGGCTTCGCGAAAAGCTTTCTGCGCGTCCGGCGGGTCGAACAAATAACCCTCAAGATAAGTTACGCGCGAATTTTTTATCACCTCCGGCTGAAGATCATCGGGACCGAATTCCGATGCTGCGCCGAGATAGGTATTCATGCTGCGCTGAGCATCGGGTGTAACGAGGATAAGACAGCGTCCCGTTGGCGCGCCGCCGCGCCGGTCAAAATTTACCGGCCGCACGTCTTGCCGGCGTTCGGGTGCCGGCGGGGTTGCGAAATGAACGCCCATCGCGTGCATGTCGTGACGGAAGATGGCGCCCAGCTGATCGGCTTTGACTTTGCCCATATAAGCCGGCTTACCGCCGAGTGAGGCAATGCCGGCAACTGTGTTGGCGGCCGAACCGCCCGACATTTCAACCGCCGGACCGATCATATCGTAAAGTCGGGCGGCATGTTCGGCATCAATCAAGGTCATGGCGCCCTTGGCGATTTTATGCGCGCGCAAAAAATCTTCCGAGGACTCGGCAATCACGTCGACCAGCGCATTGCCGATCGCGCAGACATCAAAGGCATCCGACGACATTGTTGGAAACTCCCCACAGGGCGGATTTTGCCCGTCGTCGGATGTTGCGCGAATTGGCGCGCGAAATCAAAAGCCTAGAACGCCGCGTCAATTTATCCACAGCCCCTAGGAATCGCTTGCTTTTGACGATGGGTACATGTTACCCAGATTTTCCTGCCTTTTCCCGACACAATTTCGGAGGAGAAACTAATGTTTGGAGCACGTAAGGGTAACGCCGATGGCGCCCAAGATCAGGAAGCCGTGAATACGATAAGCCGCGAAAACGTCGCCAGCCCGGCCCGCGTTGTTGTCGAAGCGAATAACCCTGCGCCGCGCACGGCCCCCGCTCAAATTGCCGTGCCTCCGCGCCGCGTGATCGATATCCCGCCCGCGGCCCGCCGTTCCTCCTCCACGCATGTGCCGCTGGAAAACGAGATACGCGGCGGTGAAAATTCGCGCACCTTGCGTGTCGGAAAAGGATTGTCGGTGGCCGGTGAAATCACCTCCTGCGACGTTTTGGTGGTCGAGGGCAAGGTTGAGGCCAAGCTCAACGACGGCAAGCTGCTCGAGATTACCGAATCGGGACAGTTCCGCGGCAGCGTCGAGATTGAAAATGCCGATATTGCCGGCCGCTATGACGGCCAGCTCATCGTGCACGGGCGCTTGACCGTCCGTTCGACCGGCCGCATCAGCGGCATGGTGAAATATGGCGAGCTTGAGGTCAGTGCGGGCGGCCAGATCGTCGGCGAGTTGCAGGTGACCGGCGCCAACGCCGCCGCGCCCAATCAAAAAGGCGGGACGAAATACGCGTCTTACGCCGACGAGCCGGACGAAGCGCCGCGCAGCGAGCGTCGTAGCGCCTAAAAAACTCGTTGAATGAATACAAAACGGCGGCTTTAACGGCCGCCGTTTTTCTTTGCGGGCTATTTGGTTTTGTTTTTATAGGCGCACAAGTCCTTCACCACGCAGTGCGGACAATCCGGCACGCGCGCCTTGCATACATAGCGCCCATGCAAGACGAGCCAATGATGCGCATGCGCAAGCCATTTATCCGGCACGACCTTCATTAATTTGCGTTCGACTTCCTCCGGCGTGCCCCCCTTGGCAAGACCGGTGCGGTTGGCCACCCGGAACACATGCGTATCGACGCCGATGACTTTGTCTCCGTAAATGGCGTTAAGCATGACATTCGCCGTCTTACGGCCGACACCGGGAAGTTCGATCAATTCTTCACAAGTGCGCGGCACTTTCCCGGCGAATTGATCGACCAAAATTTTGGAGAGCGCGATGATGTTTTTCGCCTTGGCGTTATAGAGACCGATCGTCTTGATGTAGGATTTCAGGCCGGCTTCACCGAGCGCAAGCATGTCTTGTGGCGTTTTGACGCGCGCGAATAATTTTTCGGTTGCTTTGTTGACACCGGAATCGGTCGCCTGCGCTGACAAAACCACGGCTACCAATAGCGTGTAGTTGTTAATATATCTCAATTCAGTGCGTGGTTCTGGTCTTTCGGCGGCAAGCCGCCGAAAAAATTCATCGATCGCTTGCGGTTGCATGTCGACTCTCTCCAATTCTCTTAGCGCCGCGAAGCATCTTTCTGGAATGCCGCTATTTCGCCTTGCTGCCGGATTGCCGTCGATATTTTCTTGCTTTTTTCGGCCTTCTTTGCAATCCCGTCTCGTCACGGAAACCGTTTTCTGCTATAGGAGAAATCAATGGAAGCCCCTTGGGTTCGAGCCAGCTCGAAAGTAACGCGCATCGCGTTCGAGCGACAGCCGCCGCGCCTGGTGCGGTGGGGCTTCCATGCTTCCCCTCTCGATGATTTGATGATTGGTGTTACCGCGAGCGGTGCCTTGTGCCGGATCGAATTCGCGCGCGGTCGCAAGCCAGCGGCTATTCTTGAGGAATGGACACGCGTCTGGCCACAGACGGAATTCGTTTTCGATAAAAAGGCGACGCTTTCAGTTTTGCGGAAAGTGACCGGCAAGGGCAGCCATAAGGGCGGCACGCTCAAGCTGCATATGACCGGCACCGATTTTCAGCTGAAAGTATGGAAGGAATTGCTCAAGGTTCCCGCCGGCGACACCATAAGTTATGCCGAGCTTGCGCGCCGCATCAAAAAGCCGAAAGCCATGCGCGCCGTCGGCAACGCGATGGGCGCCAATCCAGTGCCGATTATGGTGCCATGTCACCGGGTCATCGCCTCGGGCGGCGGCTTGGGCGGTTTCGGTGGCGGCCTCGATTTGAAGCGCCGATTGCTGAGCGCGGAAAACCGCCACGCGGCGTGATCAGCCCAGCAATCGCCCCACCAGCTTTGCCGTATAATCAACCATCGGAATGATCCGCGCGTAATTCATGCGCAGAGGGCCGATGACGCCGATCGCGCCGATCACCTGCGCGCGGCCGTTCATGTAAGGTGAGACGATCACGCTGCAGCCGGCATGGGCGAACAGAGGATTTTCGGCACCGATAAAAATCTGCACGCCTTCGGCCTTGCCGGCGGCCTCCAGAAGCTTCGCCGTCGTTTCTTCGGTCTCGAGCGCATCAAACAAACGTCGGATGCGCTCAAGATCCTCAAGCGCCGTGATGTCTTCCAAAAGCCGCCCCTGTCCGCGCAACAGCAGTTGACCCGAGCCTGTTTGGCCCGCCCAAACGGCAAGACCGCTTTGGACGAGCCGTGCCGTCAGCTCGTCAAGCTCGGCGCGGCGCTGATGGATATCCTCCTCGATTTCCTTGCGCGCCTCGGCAATCCGCCGGCCCGCGAGGCGTCGATTGAGATAATGGGCCGCTAGAGCAAGGCTTGACGGGGCAAGATCCAGCGGCGCCTCGATGACGCGGTTTTCGACCATGCCGTCTTCCGTCACCAGAACCACCAACACTTGTCCCGGCGTCAGCGCCACGAACTCGATTTGCCGCAAGGGCCGGTCGATCTTGGGCGCCAGCACGAGGCCGGCGCAGGAAGAAAGCCCGGCCAGCGCGTCGGTTGCCTTGGCCAGCATATCGGCGAGATTTTTGCCGGTCGCGGCGCATTGCGCCTCGATGCTCGCTTTCTCAGTAGAACCAAGCTCCCCGAGCTCGAGAATGCCATCGATGAAGAGGCGCAGACCTGTTGAGGTCGGTACGCGCCCGGCCGAAACATGCGGCGCGTGCAAAAGGCCGAGCTCTTCAAGTTCGGCCATCGCGTTGCGTATCGTGGCAGGCGAGAGATTCATGCCGAGCCGTTCGGCGACCGTTTTCGAGCCGACCGGCTCGCCAGTTTCCATATAGGCATCGACCACGAGCTTTAAAATCTCGCGCGAGCGCCGGTCGAGATCGGGGAACATGGCAAAAAATTAGGCGCAACCGCGCGTGCTTGCAAGCGCGGTGAGATTATTCTTCTGCGACCTTCTTGGCCTCGCGCTTTCTTATATTCGGATCCAGGTGCCGTTTGCGCAGGCGGATGGTTTTCGGCGTGACCTCGACCAGCTCGTCGTCGGCGATGTAGGCGAGCGCTTTCTCGAGCGTCATTTGCAAGGGTGGCGTCAGGCGTACGGCCTCGTCTTTGCCGGCCGCGCGTATGTTCGTGAGCTTTTTGCCTTCCAAGACATTGACGTCGAGATCGTTGCTCTTCGAATGCTCGCCGATGATCATGCCCTCGTAAACCTTGATGCCGGGGACGATGAGCATCGGTCCGCGATCCTCAAGTTTCCACATCGCATAAGCCACGGCCTCGCCCTTGCCGTTCGAAATCATCACGCCCGTGCGGCGCGCGCTGATCGGGCCCTTATAGGGTGCGTAACCGTGGAAGAGGCGGTTCATGATGCCCGTCCCGCGCGTGTCGCTCAGAAACTCGCTGTAATAACCAATGAGGCCACGCGAGGGCGCCAGAAATGTGAGCCGCACCTTGCCGCCGCCGGAAGGACGCATGTCGGTCAGTTCAGCCTTGCGCTCCGAAAGCTTGCTGACGACGGTGCCGGAATAAGGCTCGTCGACATCGACCAGAACTTCTTCCATAGGCTCGAGGCGTTGGCCGGTTTCGGTTTTGAACAAAACGCGCGGGCGGCTGATCGAAAGCTCGAAACCTTCGCGGCGCATGGTTTCGATCAAAATTCCAAGCTGCAATTCGCCGCGGCCGGCGACCTCGAACGCGTCTTTTTCGGATGATTCCGAAATGCGGATGGCGACATTGCCTTCGGATTCGCGCATCAACCGATCGCGGATGACGCGGCTGGTCACCTTGTCGCCTTCAGTGCCGGCGAGCGGCGAATCGTTGACTGAAAACGTCATGGCGATGGTGGGCGGATCGACCGGCTGGGCCTGGATAGGCTCGGTCACGGCGGGATCGCAAATCGTATCCGCGACGGTTGCTTTGCTGAGACCCGCGAGCGCCACGATATCGCCGGCTTCGGCTTCCTCGACGCCGATGCGATCGAGACCGCGAAAAGCGAGAACCTTGGTGATGCGACCCTGCTCGATGAGATTTCCGTCGGGCCCGATCGCCTTGATGTTCATGTTGGGTTTGACGGCGCCGCTCTGGATGCGGCCGGTCAGCAGGCGGCCGAGATAAGGATTGGCCTCCAAAATGCTCGCCAGCATAGCGAAGGGCGTGCCGGCATCCACTTTCGGTGGCGGTACGTGGCGCGCGATAAGCTTGAACAAGGGCTCAAGGTCTTTTTGCTCGTCGCCTATTTTTTCAATGGCCCAACCCTGACGGCCTGAAGCGAAAAGCGTCGGAAAATCGAGTTGTTCCTCGCTCGCATCGAGCGCGGCGAATAAGTCGAACACTTCGTCGTGCACCTGATGCGGCCTGGCGTCGGGCCGATCGATCTTGTTGATGACGACCATAGGCCGGAGGCCGAGCGCCAGCGCCTTCGAGACCACAAATTTGGTATGCGGCAAGGGGCCTTCGGCGGCATCCACCAGAAGCACGGCGCTATCCACCATCGAGAGGATGCGCTCGACCTCGCCGCCGAAATCGGCGTGGCCCGGCGTATCGACGATGTTGATGCGTAGATCGCCATGCAGGATCGAGGTGCATTTGGCGAGGATGGTGATGCCGCGCTCGCGCTCGAGATCGTTGCTGTCCATCGCGCGCTCCATCACCTGCTGGTTGGCACGAAATGTGCCCGATTGCTGCAGCATGGCGTCGACCAAAGTGGTCTTGCCGTGATCGACGTGAGCAATGATGGCGATGTTGCGGAGATTCATGATTTTTCCAATCGAAAGAAGAAGGCATAGCCGCTTAAAACAGAATTTTATAGCCTAAAAAGCCGGCCACGCTGCTGATAACGACCCAGCAGGCGAGGATGGCCAGCGCCGCCGCCGTCACGCGGTTAATAAGGACCACGCGATTTTCGGTGAAATGCCCACGCACCAGCGAAACGCCGCCGCTGAGCAGCATCCACCACAGCGTCGAGCCCCAGAAAATACCGACGACCAGAATGAGGGCATCGCGGTCGCTGTGCAGTCCGCCGAAGGTCGCCACCACCGCCAGAATCGCGAACATCGTTACCGGGTTGGTCATGGTGATGACGAAGCCGCTGAGAAGCGCGGTCAGAATGCCGGTTGCGCTGATCTTGCTTTGGGGTGGTTGGCGCGGCGGATCGTACCATGTGTGCCAGGCGACCAGCAGTAAAAAGGCGCCCCCCAATAAGCGGATTGGATGATCGTAATGCTTGAGAAATTCGAGGATGACAGCAACCGAAAAGGCGGCAAAAGCGCCGAAAATAGTATCGGCGCCGGCGGCGCCCAAGCCGGTCGCGAAACCGATGAGAAGACCTTTATGAATTGTGCGGCGGATGCAAAGAAGGCCGATGGGGCCAACCGGGGCCGCGATCATGAGACCAAGCACCAGACCGCGATAGAACACGCCTATTTCGTCGAACAACGCAATATCCCCGGCTTCAGTTGTTTTTCCATCCCCTTGAGGCAAGGAACGGCATGGTCGTTATGACAAAGCACAGACCGTTTCGCAACCTCGCCTTTCATGTCGTTAACCGCCTTTACATCAATTTCGATGTGTGATGTGCATGGTGATCATGCCCCTCTCCTTTGCCCGTTTCGAACATACGCCGGTTGCCGGCATGACATTGGCTGCCGTTGCCTTTGCCTTGCTCACCTCGGTCGACACTATTTTCAAACTAATGGCTGACAATCACCCAGCCTATCAAATTCTATTAGTCAATGGTAGTTTTGCCATCATCCCCGTGGTTGGCTGGGCGCTTCTGACCGGCGGGATCGGGCGCCTGCATACCGGACGGCCGCTTCTTCATCTGGCGCGCGGCGGTATAAGCGTGGTTTCGGCTTTTTGCGCGATCTATGCTTATTCACGGCTGCCGCTGGCCGATTTTTACGCGATCGTTTTCAGCGGACCTCTCATCGTCACGACATTGTCGGCTTTCTGGCTCGGCGAAATCATCGATCAAGGGCGCTGGATTGCCATCATTGTCGGTTTTCTCGGAATCGTTCTCATCGCACATCCGTCCGGTACGGGTGTTCTCGCCCTCAAGACCGTCATGGCCGGACGGTTGGCCGCGCTTTTGAGCGTTTTCTGCTATGCTCTATCCGTCATTATGATAAGGCGCATGCGGCTTGGCGAATCCAATCTCGCTTTTTCTTTTTTCGGCTATGTCGCCAGCCTTCTGATCGGCGGGGGGATGCTGCTCTTAGGGGGCGGTTCCGCATTGCAGGCCGGGGATTTTGCGCATCTGGCGCTCTCGGGGACCCTTGCCGGGATTTCCAGCATATGTCTTATGACGGCCTATCAGCGATCGCCGGTTGCTCTCGTGGCGCCCTTTCAATACACGCAGATTTTCTGGGGCGCCTTGGCCGGATGGTTATTATGGGCTGAGATGCCAGGCCGGCGCCTTATGGCGGGCGCTGCCATCGTTGCGATGAGCGGACTTTTCGTGATTTATCGCGAGATGCGAATTCTGGAAAACAGAAATCAAAAGCCGGACATCAGAAATGATTTTTCTCCGACTTGAGCCTTGTCAATCCCTCACCTTCCGCACGGCCACCACCGCGTTTAACCCTCCAAACGCGAACGAGTTATTGAGCGCGACATCGATTTTCATTTTGCGCGCTTCATTGGGTACGCAATCGAGATCGC
>Ga0181537_10003824_pt1 | contig 12712 bp, 11 predicted proteins | sample PEATcosm2014_Bin_39_FD_119765 | JGI IMG/M metagenome (GOLD analysis project Ga0181537, IMG submission 119765) | Peatland microbial communities from MTU Mesocosm Facility, Houghton, MI, USA - PEATcosm2014_Bin23_10_metaG | ecosystem: Environmental > Terrestrial > Soil > Wetlands > Peat | place...
GCACGCACCTGGCGCACATCTACCGGAAGCTTGACCTGAGCGGTCAGCAGGCGCGTGAGCAGCTGGCCGAGCGACTCGCAGCGACGGTGGCCAAGTAGGTGAGCGAAGCCTTCGCAAAAGTTAAGGGGGGGCACCTGATGCGGAGCCCGCGTCGGCTTGGCAGTTTGCCTGCTTATGACTACCCGGAACGCGAGGATGATCTTCGTGGCCAGGCGCTCGCCGGATGCGACGCGCCCGTTGCCGAGCCTCCGCGCCTCTCCGAGTAGCGACGCCCAGGGGGCGCCGGGTGTTGCGGCGGGGGCGCGCGCGACACCCGGCCCCGTCGGCGCGAAGGGTCTCGCCCACCTTTGGGCGTGCGAGCCCACCGGAATCGAGCCCAAGGGCAGGTCTGTCCAGCGCCACCTGAGTCTCGCCGGCAGGGAAGCCTACGGGCAAGATCGACGGGCGTCCGTGTTTCGCCCGGCGCAGGAATGCCCATCGACCGCCGATGAGGATTAGGGTCAGTCTCACGAGCTTCACCGCACGGACCAGCGGGGGCGAGTTGGAGGGGCATCAGCGGAGCTGATGCCCCTCCACAGTTAGCAGCATCCTTTTGCGATCAAGCCCACCTGTATAGCCCCCCAGCCCGCCACCTGAGTGCAGCACTCGGTGGCACGGCACCACGATCGGCAGCGGGTTCGATCCCAGCGCGTTGCCGGCCGCGCGGGAGGCGTTGGGGCTCCCGGCCGCGGTCGCGACCCCCCTGTAGCTGTTGGTCTCGCCGAACGGGATCCGGCTGGTCGCGCGCAGCACCGCCCGTGTGAAGCCCGGTCGCGTGAGCCGCCAGTCGATCGGGACCTCGAAGCTTGTGAGCTTTCCGTCGAAGAACAGATCGAGCTCGCGGCGGAGGGGGTCCAGGCGGGCCGGGGCGCGCACGATGCGTGGTGAGAGCCGCCGGGAGAGGTCGGTGAGGACTTGGTCCTCACCGACCTCTCCCAGGCCGTCGCCGGCTGCGGAGTGATCGACCGCATCGAGGTACGCGACCCGTGCCAGCCCGCGTGAAGTCGCAGCCAGCAGCAGCCGCCCGACCGGGGAGTCCTCCAGCGTGTAGGCGACGTCCACCAGCCCGGACCGCTCGAAGGCCGGCGTCAGATCGGGCAACTCAGTCACGGTTGTACTCCTTGCGCAGTCTTTTGAGGCCCTCGTGAACGTTCCGGCGCGCGGCCTCCTCAGTGGTGCCCATCGTGGCCGCGACTGTCGCGTAGTCGGCGTCCAGGGCGTATCGCAACGCCACAGCCTGGCGTTGCTTGGCGGGCAGCCCCGCCACGGCGGGCCAGACGGACTTGCCCAGGGCGTCGGTGGTTAGGCCGGCGCTGGGGAGCTCCGGTAGCTCGGCAGCGGGCCAGGCAGCCCGCTGCCGCGAGCGTCCGTGATCAACAGCCTTGCGGTGTGCGATGGTCAGCAGCCAGCCGCGTAGGTTCTCAGCGTGAGTCAGACGGGGGTAGGCGCGCAGTGCTGAGACCCAGGTCTCCTGGTAGCAGTCATCAGCCGCGTCACGCCCAACCGACGCGACCAGGAAGCGGTGCACCTCGACTGCGTGGCGGTCGAGCAGGGTCTGGAATGGCGGCAGTTCCATCTTGAGGTTTAACGGGCGCTCCACGCGGTTTGTGAGGTCGTCGCAGCTGCGTTCGGAAGCCATGGCGGTAAGGCGCGATCCTACGCCGCGGGCAAGCCAGTGGCCCCGCTCCGGAACCACTGGTGCCTGACGTTCACAAGCGGGCACGTTTAACCCGTATTCTTTGCGGCCCATCCCCTCGCTCGCAGTACCCGTTGCAAGTCCTGGCCTGACTCCCTCAAGGGCTCTATCTATGTACGACGCACCCGCCACAAACGGGCCTAGCGGCCTCTACGACCCCAGATACGAGCACGACGCCTGCGGTGTCGCGCTCGTTGCCAAGCTCTGGGGCGAGGCGACGCACGCGGTCGTCGAGAAGGGCCTTGAGGCGCTCGCGAACCTCGAGCACCGCGGCGCCGCCGGCGCTGACCCCACGACCGGCGACGGCGCCGGAATCCTGCTGCAGATACCGGATGCGTTCTTCCGTGGCGTCGCCGCGGGCGTCGAGTTGCCGCCCCCCGGCCGTTATGGCGTCGGCGTCTGCTTTTTGCCGACCGACCCCGAACAGCGCGCCGCCATCGAGCAGATGATCGAAGAGACGGTCACCGCTGAGGGCCAGCGGGTGATCTGGTGGCGTGACGTGCCGGTCGACGACCGTTACTGCGGTAACACCGCCCGCGTCTCCCAGCCTGAGATCCGCCAGGTGCTGATTGAGGCGTCCCCTGACGTCGTTGATCAGGAGCATTTTGAGCGCAAGCTCTACGTGATCCGGCGCTTGATCGAGCGGGATGCAGGCAGCGCCATCGCGGTTCCGAGCTTCTCCTCACGCACGATCGTCTACAAGGGCATGCTCACCGCGCCGCAGCTGCCGCGCTACTTCACCGACCTGCGTGATCCGCGCGTCGCCTCCCGCCTGGCGCTGGTGCACTCGCGTTTCTCAACCAACACCTTTCCCAGCTGGCACCTGGCGCACCCGTACCGGATGATGGCCCACAACGGTGAGATCAACACGCTGCGCGGCAACGTCAACTGGATGCGGGCCCGCGAGTCGCAGCTGGCCTCGGACCTCTTCGGGGATGACCTCAAGAAGGTCATGCCGGTGATCCAGGGCGGTGGCTCGGACTCGGCGACGCTGGACAACCTGCTCGAGCTGCTGGTGCTGAGCGGCCGTTCGATCCCGCACGCGATGATGATGATGATCCCCGAGGCGTACCGGACGCGCAAGGATCTGGACCCGGACGTCAAGGGCTTCTATGACTTCCACTCGTGTCTGATCGAGCCGTGGGACGGCCCGGCGGCGGTGGTGTTCACCGATGGCAAGATCGCCGGGGCGACGCTCGACCGCAACGGCCTGCGTCCAGGACGCTGGATCCAGGACACCGAGGGTTACGTGGTGCTGGCCTCCGAGACCGGCGTGCTTAGCGTGGCTCCGGAGCACATCCAGCGCAAGGGCCGGCTGCAGCCCGGGAAGATGTTCCTGCTTGACCTCGAGGAGGGCAAGATCATCGAGGACGAGCAGGTCAAGCGCCGCGTCGCCCGGCAGCAGCCCTACGGCGAGTGGTACCGCGACTCCGTCGTCCATATCGCTGACCTCCCGGATCGTCAGCCGCTGACCCCGCGGATTGAGCGCCTGCGCTCAAGGCAGCTGGCCTTCGGGTACTCGCAGGAGGATCTCAAGCTCGTGATCGCGCCGATGGCGACGAAGGCGGAAGAGCCGGTCGTCTCGATGGGCAACGACGTTTCACTCGCGGTCCTGTCGGACCGCCAGCCAGCGCTGTTCTCGTACTTCAAGCAGCTCTTCGCACAGGTCACCAACCCACCGATCGATCCGATCCGTGAGGCGATAGTGATGAGTCTCCAGGTCGGCGTCGGGCGTGAGCGCAACCTGCTCACCGAAGATCCCGACCAGGCACACCAGCTGGTCATGGATCAGCCGATCCTGCGCAACTACGAGCTCGAGAAGCTGCGCCAGGTCTCCCACGACGTCTTTGACGCAGCCACGCTCGATATCACCTGGCCGATCGAGCGCGGCGTTGCAGGCATGGAGGAGCGGCTCACCGCGCTCTGTGAGGAGGCCGCGCGCTACGTGGAGCACGGCGCCAACATCCTGATCCTCTCCGACCGCAACCTCGGTGCTGAGCGCGTCGCGATGCCGTCGCTGCTCGCGGTCGCTGCCGTTCATCAGCACCTCGTGCGCCGCGGCACACGCCTCAGCACCGGTCTCGTGATCGAGTCCGGCGAGCCGCGACAGATCCACGACATGGCGACCCTGATCGGGTTCGGCGCCTCCGCGATCAACCCGTACCTGATGTTCGAGTCGCTCGATGAGCTGGCCGATCGTGCGCTGTTGCCGGTCGACCTCGAGCGCGACGAGGCTGAGCAGCGGATCGTCAAGGCGATCGGCAAGGGCCTGATGAAGACCATCTCAAAGATGGGGATCTCGACGATCCAGTCGTACTGCGGCGCCCAGATCTTTGAGGCCGTCGGGCTTGATCACGAGTTGATTGACAAGCACTTCACCGGCACCGCGTCACGGATCGGTGGCATCGGCCTGGAGGAGCTCGCCAAGGAGGCGCTGGAGCGTCACTACCGTGCCTACCCGCGCACCGACCGTGACCTGCTCCCGGTCGGCGGCGTGCTGCAGTGGCGCCGCGACGGTGAGATCCACAACTGGAACCCGGACACGATCTCCAAGCTTCAGCACTCGGTGCGCAAGACCAACGGCGACGGTTGGACAACCTATGAAGAGTTTGCCAAGCTCGCCAACGACGACGCGATCCGCAAGGGCACGCTGCGCGGCCTGATGAAGCTGCAGACGCTGCCCGAGCCGATTCCGCTTGACCACGTCGAGCCGGCCACGCAGATCGTGAAGCGGTTCACCACCGGCGCGATGTCGCTCGGCGCGCTCAGCCGCGAGGCGCACGAGACGCTCGCGATCGCGATGAACTCGATGGGCGCGAAGTCGAACACCGGCGAGGGTGGCGAGGACCCCGAGCGCTTCACCGCCGATGCCAACGGTGACCTGCGTCGCTCCGCGATCAAGCAGGTCGCCTCCGGCCGCTTCGGCGTGACGATTCACTACCTGGTCAACGCCGACCAGCTCCAGATCAAGATGGCGCAGGGCGCGAAGCCCGGCGAAGGCGGTCAGATCTCCGGTCTCAAGGTCGACGATTACATCGCCAAGATCCGCCATTCGACGCCGGGTGTCGGCCTGATCTCGCCGCCGCCGCACCACGACATCTACTCGATTGAGGACCTCAAGCAGCTGATCTATGACCTGCGCTGCGCCAACCCGGGCGCAAGCACGTCGGTCAAGCTGGTGAGTGAGGTCGGGGTCGGAACCGTCGCGGCCGGTGTCGCCAAGGCCAACGCTGACCACGTCACGATCTCAGGCGGTGAGGGTGGCACCGGCGCTTCACCTCAGTCATCGATCCATGGCGCCGGCATCCCTTGGGAGATCGGGCTGGCGGAGACCCAGCAGACGCTGGTGCTGAACGACCTCCGCAGCCGCATCGTGGTCGAGGTGGACGGTCAGATGAAGACCGGCCGTGACGTGGTCATCGCGGCGTTGCTCGGCGCCGACGAGTTTGGCTTCTCGACCGCGCCACTGATCGCGATGGGCTGCATCATGATGCGGGTCTGCCACCTGAACACCTGCCCGGTTGGGGTGGCTACCCAGGACCCGGAGCTGAGGGCGCGTTTCGAGGGTAAGCCGGAGCACGTCGTCAACTACCTGATGTCCGTAGCGGAGGAGGCACGGCGCCTGATGGCGTCGCTCGGCGTGCGCCGCTTTGAGGACCTGATCGGTCGCTCCGAGCTGCTCGACATGGACGATGCGATCGACCACTGGAAGGCTCAGAAGGTCGACCTCTCGATGGTCCTGGCCTCGCCTGACGTCCCTGCCGGCGTCGCCCGTCGCCGTACCCGCGGCCCTGACCCGGTGCTGGAGGACGCACTCGACTGGGCGATCATCAGCAAGTGCGGACCGGCGCTCGAGGACAGTGAGCCGGTGAAGCTCGGGCCGATCACGCTACGCAACGTCAACCGCACAGTCGGCGGCATCCTCTCCGGTGAGATCGCCCGCAGGTTCGGGTATGCCGGCTTGCCTGAGGGAACGATTGAGATCCAGCTGGCCGGCTCCGCCGGCCAGAGCTTCGGCGCCTGGCTTGCGCCCGGCGTGACGCTCGCGCTGCGCGGCGAGACCAATGACTACGCCGGCAAGGGCATGTCCGGCGGGATCATCGCGGTCCGCCCACCGGAGACCGCGCTCTTCCGGGCCGAGGAGAACACGATCGTCGGCAATACCGTGCTCTACGGCGCCACCGCCGGTCGCGCCTTCTTCCGCGGTCTCGCCGGCGAGCGCTTTGCCGTGCGCAACTCAGGCGCGAGCGCCGTGGTTGAGGGTGTCGGTGACCACGGCTGTGAGTACATGACCGGCGGCCGCGTGGTGGTACTGGGGCCGACAGGGCGTAACTTCGCCGCTGGTATGAGCGGCGGCGTCGCCTACGTGTTGGACGTCGACCATCGCTTCGACCACCGCTGCAACACGGAGCTCGTGGACCTTGATCCGGTCACCGATGAGGACGATGCGGAGCTGCGCGCACTGATCTCAGAACATGCCCAACGCACCGGCTCGCTCGTCGCTCGAAACCTGCTCTCCCAGTGGGAGCGCAGCGGTGGTCGGGACAAGTTCATCAAGGTCATGCCCCGCGACTACAAGAAGGCGCTTGCGGCACAGGCCCAAGTAGCCACGGTGGAGGTCTGAGTACATGGGCGAACTGGGAGCGTTCCTGAAGATCCATCGCGTGGGCTTTGACAAGCGCGATCCGTCTCAGCGCGTCGCTGACTACAAGCAGTACTTCTCACTGCCCAGTGAGGAGGAGCTGCAACGCCAGGGCTCGCGCTGCATGGACTGCGGTGTCGCCTTCTGTCACGAGGGCTGCCCGCTGGGCAACCTGATCCCCGACTGGAACGACCTCGTCTACCGCGGCAAGTGGCGCGAGGCCGCTGACCAGCTGCACGCGACCAACAACTTCCCCGAGTTCACCGGCCGGATCTGCCCGGCGCCGTGTGAGTCGGCCTGCGTGCTGGCGATCAATGATGACGCCGTCGCGATTGAGGAGATTGAGATGGCCATCGCCGAACGCGCCTTCGACGAGGGCTGGGTGGTCGCCGAGCCGCCGAGCCGGCGCTCAGGCAAGACAGTGGGCGTCGTCGGCGCCGGGCCGGCCGGCCTGGCCGTCGCCGCCGAGCTCAACCGCTGTGGCCACCAGGTCACCGTGTACGAGCGCGACGAGGCGCCGGGCGGGCTGATGCGCTTTGGCGTGCCGGATGCGAAGCTCGAGAAGCACGTGATCGACCGTCGCGTAGCGATCCTGGCGCAGGAGGGCATCGAGTTCGTCTATGACGCCGAGGTAGGCAGGACCATCTCCGTCGATGAGCTGCGCGAGCTTCATGACGCGATCGTGCTCGCGATCGGCTCGCGCGTCTCACGTGACATGCCGGTCCCCGGACGTGACCAGGCCGGTGTGCATTTCGCGATGGACTACCTCTACCAGCGCAATCGCTGGGTCGCTGAGCACGAGGGCCGTACCTTCCGCGCCACGGACCCGGAGAAGGTGATCACGGCCGCCGGTAAGAAGGTGATCGTGATCGGCGGCGGTGACACCGGCATGGACTGCCTCTCCAACGCACACCGTGAGGGCGCCGCGAGCGCCGTGATCCTCGACGTCTACCAGACGCTGAGCGAGTCCGATGCGCGTCACCCGTGGCCGCTGCCGCCAAAGCGCACGCTCAGCACGTACGCCCTGGATGAGGGCGGCAAGCGTCGCTGGGGCACCGAGGTCACCGCCTTCAAGGGTGAGAACGGGCACGTCACCCACGTCTACGCACGGCAGGTCACAGGTGCTTCATCACGCGACCTCACGCCGATCCCCGGCAGCGAGTTTGTGCTCGAGGCCGACCTGGTGCTGATTGCGATCGGCTTCGAGCATCCTGAGCACGACGGCCTCGTGTCTGAACTCGACCTGACGCTCGACAGCCGCGGCAACATCAGCACTGAGCGCACCTTCAAGACGTCAAACGGCGGGCCCTTTGCCGGCATCTTTGCCTGCGGCGACGCGCGTATCGGTCAGTCGCTGGTCGTGACGGCCATCGCCGAGGGTCGTAAGTGCGCCCGTGTGGTCAACAAGTGGCTCGGTGGTACGCCGATGGATCAGGACCGGGAGCTGCTCGCGATCGGCGCCTGGAGCGGCGAGTCCGACCGGACCCTGCGTCACGAGGCGGAGGCGGCCGGCACCGTCCGTCCGGGTGAGCAGTTCTTCAGCGGCCCCGGCACGCGGGCCGAGTAGCGTCTGCTACCGGCGGCCCAGGGCCAGCGGGTCGCTGGCGAGGGTTGGCGGATGGCGGGCGAGGGTTGGCGGTCGGTGGGCGCTCGGCGGCGGTGCTCCAGCGGCCGTGGCCTTTCACGGGGCGGGACCGGCGCCGCTGAGTGTTTGGGCGGCAGCGCTGCTGCGGCTGGCTGAGAAAACCCTGCCCGCGAGTGTTGAGCACGAGTACCGTCGACGCGGGTCCCAGCTCTTAGTGACTTCTTCGAAGTCCGGGGCGGACGCGGAGTAGCTTTATGAGTGCGATCTTGGGTGGGAGCAACCGCCCATGTCGGTCAGGGAACTGCGCCCCCACTTCCCTGGCTCACCGGGAGGCCCAGATGGATCTGGGCCTCCCGGTACTTTTTCGCCGGCTCCCCGCAGACCCGCGGAGCTCACGCGGACGTCGAGTCGCGCGACAGGACGACGCCGGATCATCAGAATCCCACTGCGTTGGCGCCCTTATCTGGACCGGTTGCCGATTCAGGGCGGTCAGCCCTGTTTCTCCCACGGCTCGCAAAACCAACCGACACTCGTTGGTGTTTCTGGTGTTATGAGTCCGGGCGGTCCGGTTCTACGCGCGGCGTGCGAGGATGAAGCGCAGTGCCGAGTTTCTGCCGCCACAACCGCCTCATTCAAAACTGCACCATCTGCTCGCGTGAGCAGAACGTCGCTCTGCGCCCGATCGTCTCCGGCGGGCGCAGCACACCTGAGCGCCTCAGCAGCGACGGTGATACCTCACCGTCGCCGGCACCGCCCCGCGCGCCGCGCGCGGTCAAACAGGGGAGTCCGCACTCGTCATCGCGGAGCGTGCGCGTGCGACGGCTCTCACGCGGCGCCGACGACGGTTTCCAGTCACGCCTCGTCCCGGGTCTGCGGTCCAGTGAGGACGCCGAGCGGCTGGCGGAGGAGGTCGCATTCGCCGCACGGCGACTTCACGCGATTGAGACCGATACCACGGGGCTGTGGGCCGCTGTCGCGGACAGCTCTGGCGATATCGAGGAGCGGACATGGCTCGCGTTCCTGATTGCCTACATAGGTCCCTCAGACTCTGAGCAGCCGTTCGACGAGATTGACGCCGCTCGCACCACCTGGGCGTCGGGTCGGGACCCGGACTGGGAAGGGGTTCAGGGAGGTCCGCGTGGCGCCTTGGATCCCGCCCGCAGCGAGGCTACCCTCGCCGCTTACCGGGCGTGGGCCCAGCGCTCAGGCTCGCAGGCCGCGGCCTTCACCGGTGAGTCGTCCTGGACCCCGGAGCGCCGCTTTGAACGGGCATATGAACGCCTGGCGCTGCCCGGGATGACCCGCGATGCACGCTTTGATCTGCTTGTCCTGCTCGGTCACTCAGGTCTCTATGAGCTGCAGGCGGGAAAGCTCGCGCTGAGTGGCGAGAACGAGGCCACGTGGGCGGCCAAGCGGGGACTCGGAATCGCGGATCCGCTCTTGCTCGAGCGCCGTGCGGCTGAGCTGGCCGCCGCCTGCGGCGCGCCGCTTGAAGCGCTGGACCTAGCCCTCCACAACTGGGGATCAGGGAAGCGAACCGGAGCGGGGTTGGCGCTCGACAGCGAGCCTGACGCGGACGTGCTGACGCAGGCGCAGGAAGCCCTCGGGCTCTGGCGGGCCGGCCCGACGGACGGGCCACCGTGAGCGAGCGGTGGTCTCCTGGACGCGTCCATGATGCCCTGCAAGTCCGTCCGATGCCTTGCCTACATTCCCAGGCGTCCATCCGTCGCCGACGCTGGAGCGTTTATGTCACTTTGCTTCATCGAACCGCAGGACGCCATCAGGGTGATCGCCGACTCTGTCGGGCGTGAAGCGCGTCGACAGATACTCGGTGAAGTGGTCGGCGCCTGGGTTGATGAGATTCCAGAGCCGGACCTGTTGTCGCACTACTCCAAGGCCGTAGCTGACCTTGATGAGCACGACCTCTCGCTGCTGGCCGCCTGGCACGCCTCGTTGGAGGTCGGCCACCCGCTGCCCAACAAGGAGTTTCTGGTCAACGTCTTCCCGACGCTCGGGGAGAACCGTCGTGAAGCGCTGCGCATCGCCGCCGGCTTTCGGGGCGAAGAGGCGTTCGAGGCTGGCATAGGGGAGGAAGAGGCGCTTGACACCGTCCTGCCGTGGCTCTCAGCGGAGCGCTGCGTTCAGCTTGCCGGGGAGTGCCTTGAGTTGTACTGCTGGGACCGGCTCGGCAGCGAAAACTAGCCACGCACGCAGGTCAACCCGGTCCGCCTGCGGGATCTGGCTGCCCTCAGCCCGGGCGCAGCAGGACGTAGACGCCCACTCCGCGCTCGCCTCGGCTGAGGCACTGCAAGGCGGTGGCGCTGAAGTGTGAGCCGTCTGCCGACTCACTGACTGATGAACCGGTCGCGACGCCGGAGACGCGGCGCGGGTACTGGTCGCCGTCCTCGTCGGCGCCGAGCCAGAGCTCGAGGCCCGCTACGCGGGGGGCGTGGCTCGAGTCGTAGGTCGTCGAGAGGCGCGGGTCAAAGACGAGTGGCTCACTCTCACCGAGGGCGACCACGCCGATCACGTCGCGGTCCTGGCCCTTCGCGCCGCGCGGGCGTTCGGCTCGCAGCGCGATCTGATGACCGGCGGGGAACCAGGAGCCGAAGAGACGCGATGAGCCCGCATCGGCGTTCAGGGCGAACTCGCTGAGCACGCCGGCAACATCGATCTCAACCGCCTCGCCGCTGAGCTCCGCGGTGCCGGTGACGCGCAACGGCTGAAGACCGAGATCTGCTCCTTGGGTCACGGTCGTCGCCTGGCCCCGCTCCAGGCGCAGGCTGTGGCCGGCAGTGGTGACCGACCAGATCTCGTTGTCGTCACGGTCGATCGCGGCCGGCTCAAGATCGATCTCAGTGGGGTCGGAGTCGAGCGTGGCAAGGACCAGCCGCGGCTGCTGATCGGCGATCAGCAGGCCCCAGATTCGTAGGTCCACGTCACCAAAGATGGCGATCGGCTTGGCGGCGGTCGGCGTCATACGCCTCCTAAGGCTTGAGTTCCTGGCTGTCTACGTCCACAGCGGTTGAATCGGCGTCGTAATCCCGATGGGCGTCCGGTCCGCCCGAGCCAGAGTTTCGCCGATTGCCGAAGAAGCCGGCGGAGCCGAAGCTTGCGGCGCGCCCGACCCAGACGTTGCCGTGGTGACGCGCCACCAGGTTCCGTGCAAGTGCGCGCGTGGGCGGAAGCAGCAGCAGCATGCCTATCACGTCGGTGATGAAGCCGGGAACCATCAGGAGCAGGCCGCCGCTCAGCACCAGCGCGCCGTTGAGGACCTCATTGGCCGGTGGACGGCCAGCCTGGACAGCGTCCACAAACTGTCTCCACGCGACGCGACCCTGCGAGCGCAGGATCCGCGAGCCCACAGGCCAGCTGATGATCAGCAGCAACAGCATCCAGATGAAGCCGATCGCCTCGGAGATCTTGACGATCACGAACAGCTCGGCCAGCGGCCAGAGCACGAATATGAGGAACCAGACCATCAGCTGAAGGCTAGTGGTTCCCGACGGCCGTTCCGACCGCGCAGTGGTGTGGCCGGGAAGACCCGCGCTATGGCATGGGCCGCAGAGCCGTGCTGTGGCATGGGGCCGGAACCGCGATGTGGCATGGGCCGCAGAGCCGTGCTGTGGCATGGGGCCGGAACCGCGATGTGGCGTGAGCCCCGGAGCCGTGCTGTGGCATGGGGCCGGAACCGCGATATGGCGTGAGCCGAAGGGTTGAGCTGCCGAGAGCTCGATCAGGCGGCGGTTGGGACTTGGCCGTCGAGCCAGACGCCCGGCAGCCTGTGCAGGCCCATCAGCTCGATCAGGTACCGGACCTGGGGCTTGGCGCCGCGCAGCAGAAGCCTGCGATCGCGGCGGCGCAGGCGGTTCGAGAGCATCGCCAGGTCCACCATCAGAGACGTGTCGGCGAAATCAAGGTCACTCAGATCGACGACGACATCGGATTGAGCACGAAAGGCGAGCACGAGCGCTCGCCTGCGAAGGCTCTGGGTACTCCGATCCTCGTCTCCGGCGCACAACAGCACCGGCGGGTTGTCGGCGAACTCTAGGATGCGGGCAACCTACACGACATGACGGCGGCAATACAAGTCAATTCTTCGGGTTTCGCGGCTCAGGGCCTAAAATCGAGTAAATGATCACTGTTGAAGAGGTCAACGATGCGCTCCGCGAAGTAATTGATCCGGAGCTTGGGCTCGACTTTGTCGAACTCGGTCTCATCTATGGCGTCGAGATAGAGGCCGCAGGAGCCGTAAAGATCACCTATACGCTGACCACGCCCGGCTGTCCGATCGGCCCGCAGGTCGAGGGACAGATGCAGGAGTTTGTCGGTGAGGTCGAGGGCGTGACCTCGGTTGATTCGGAGCTTGTCTTCACGCCGCCATGGTCGCCTGACCGTATGAGTGAAGACGCCAAGTTCGCGCTCGGGTTCTGAGTTGTCTCGAGGCGCTCGCCGTATGAGCCGTCTCGAGGCGCTCGCCGTATGAGCCGTCTCGAGGCGCTCGGCGTATGAGCCGTCTCGAGGCGGTCGGCGTGTAAGCCGTCTCGAGGCGGTCGGCGTGTATGCCGGATCGAGGCGGTCGGCGTGTATGCCGGATCGAGGCGCTCGTCCTATAAGCAGCGTCGAAGCACGCGGGTTGCAGGATCGGCTGCACGATCGGCGAGTCTCGCGTACGAGCGACTGGGGCCTACCCGCCCCAGTCGCCAGCAGGACTGAGTGAGCGGGGTCCGATCCGTCGAACCCCGCTCAC
>Ga0181537_10003825_pt1 | contig 12711 bp, 15 predicted proteins | sample PEATcosm2014_Bin_39_FD_119765 | JGI IMG/M metagenome (GOLD analysis project Ga0181537, IMG submission 119765) | Peatland microbial communities from MTU Mesocosm Facility, Houghton, MI, USA - PEATcosm2014_Bin23_10_metaG | ecosystem: Environmental > Terrestrial > Soil > Wetlands > Peat | place...
GCCATCATTGGTCTGTTGGCTGCGATTGCCATCCCCAACTTCATCAAGGCCCGCGCCACCTCGCAGCAAAACGCCTGCATCAACAACCTGCGGCAGATTGACGCCGCCATCAATGAATGGGCGATGGAAACCGGCCAGTCGAACGGAGCCACTGTTGCCAGTGCTCAAACTGTCTCGGCTTACATCAAGATGAACGCCAACAACAGCGTCCCGACCTGCCCGGCCGGCGGCACTTACAGCACGTCCACCGTGGGTGCCACGCCGCAAGTGGCCTGTTCGTTGAGCACGTTGTCAACGCCGCACGCGCTGCCGTAATCAGCGTCCGCTTCCTGCAAAGGCCCGAGGCAACATGCTTCGGGCCTCTTTTGTTTTCAGCAGAACGGTTGACTTTGAAAGCGCTTTGAATTAAGACGGTGCGGGGCGCGCGTTGAAACGTTCCCGCGAACCATGAACGTCATTTTAAGAACGGAAAAACTCCGGGTCGAATTCAAGAGCCGCGAATTCCGGCAGTCACTAAAAGTCGCTTTGCGCGGTCTTGATCTGGAGGTCAATGCCGGCGAAGTCTTCGGCTTCCTCGGTCCCAACGGCGCGGGCAAGACCACGACCATCAACGTGCTGCTTGGCTTCGTTCAGCCGACGGGTGGTTCGGCGTCGCTCTTTGGCATTGATGTTCGCCAGCCCATCGCGCGCCAGCGCATCGGCTATTTGCCGGAGCTGACCTATTACTACAAATTTCTCACGGCGGAGGAACTGCTTCGGTTTTATGCCCGCATCTTCAGCCTGCCGCGCGCGGAAGCTGAAAAGCGCATTGACGCCGTGCTGAAACTGGTTGAATTGGAATCCGCCCGCAAGCGCCTTATCAAAACCTATTCGAAAGGGATGCAGCAGCGCGTCGGCCTCGCGCAGGCGCTCATCAACAATCCCGACCTGCTGATTCTCGACGAGCCGACCAGCGGCCTCGACCCGCTGGGCCGCATGAAAGTCCGCGAAATCATCCAGCGCCTGAAGAACGAGGGCAAAACCGTTTTCTTCTCGTCGCACGAATTGGGCGAGGTGGAAACCGTCTGTGACCGCGTGGCCATCATCAGCGAGGGCGAACTCAAGGCCGTGGGTCGCGTCGGTGACATCATGGGCCAGCGCGCGAGCCTGGAAAAAGCCTTTCTGGACATCGTCGGCTACCAACCCCAAACCGCGCCATGAACAACATTTTCGCCGTCGCCGGCATCGTCATCAAGGAACTGTATCGCCGGAAGGATTTCTACGTCCTGTTTATCCTGACCATCGTCATTTGCGTCATCATGGCGTCGGTCAACATTTTCAACGACAACCAGATCATCCGCTACCTCAAGGAACTCTGCCTTCTGTTGATTTGGATTTCGTCGCTGGTCATCGCCATCACGACGACCGCGCGGCAGATTCCGGCGGAACGCGAACAGCGCACCTTGCTTCCGCTGCTCGCAAAACCGTTGAGCCGGCCCCAGTTGATTTTTGGGAAATTCCTCGGCTGCTGGTTCGCCTGCGGTCTGGTGCTGGTTTGCTTTTACGCCTTCTTCGGCGCGCTTGCCGCGAGCCGCGAACATGCCTGGCCGCTCCTTAATTATTTTCAGGCCGCGTTCTTGCACTGGGTCATGCTCGGCGTGGTCATCGCGCTCACCCTGCTCGGCTCGCTCGTTTTCGCCGCGCCGTCGTCCAATTCCACGATCTGCTTCGTCATCGTCATGGCGATTTTATGCGTCGGCAGATACCTTGATGCCGTCGCGCTGTCGCGGCCCGAACCCGTCCGCACCGTCATTTACTCCTTATACTACGCCATTCCGCATCTTGAAATTCCATTTGAAATGCGGAATCTGATCGTCCACGACTGGCCGCTCATCGGCTGGAATTTTGTCGCCCTCGACGCGCTGTATCTGCTGGCCTACGCGGCGGCTTTTCTCGTCGCCGCCTGCCTGGTTTTCCGCCGCAAAGCGGTCAATTGAATCTGCCGCATGCATCCAGCGAAAACATTCTGGCTGTTGCTCGTCGCGCTGCTGGTTTTTTGTTTCGGCCTCGCCGCGAATTTGCAGCCCCAATTTCAATCGTTGGAAAGCAGCCGACGGCAATCGGACAATTTTTTCAGCCTGCTGCTCGGCGACAGCAGCCGCATCTTTGCGAACAGCTCCTTTGTCGAGGCCGACGCCTATTATCACAGCGGTTATTACCCGACGATTTTCGACAACAATGAAGCCTTCAAAACGCCGCACATGGCCGAGGACACCGGAGCCGTCGCCAGCCACAACCAAGGCGAGGAAACCAGCTTCATGGGGCAGCCGCGCGACTGGATTGACGCCTTTGGCCGCCATTTCATTCCCAACCGCCACACGCATCTGGACGAAGGCGGCCCGACGGATGACTTGAGCAGCAGTTCCGAGGTGCGCGAGATTTTGCCCTGGCTGAAGCTTTCCGCCGAACTCGATCCCGAAAATATCAAGACTTACGTCGTCACCGCGTTCTGGCTGCGCACAAAGTTGAACAAGGTTCCCGAAGCCGAGCAGGTTCTGCGCGAAGGCTTGCGGAACAATCCAAACGACCCGCAACTGCTTTTTGAACTCGGCCGCATTTATTTTGAAAATTACAACGACTTGACGCGCGCCCGGAATATCTGGGAAGCCGCCCTCCGAAGCTGGGCGCGGCAGGAACCCGGCGTGCCGCAATCGGTGCGGCTCGAAAAAACCAACGCAAATTTCGACAACCGTTTTATTTTCGAGCAGATCCAGACCAGCCTCGCGCAGCTCGAGGAAAAGGCCGGCAACCTCAACGCGGCTATTGACCACTGGAGAAAAGTCAAGCTGGCCTCGCCAACGCCGGACGACATTCAACGGCACATTGACGAACTCAAACAAAAACCGGCCGCGCCGCTGCCCTAGTTTTTGTAGGGGCCGACGTAAGGAGGCCCTGATCCGTTCAATTTGCTTTGAAGCATGAGCCTCGTCACCTCGGATCCTACTGAATTAAGTTTGCGGTTTGTTTTTCACGGGCCGTTTTGATTCAATGGCTGCGATGAAAGCGCGCCGCTCCCAGATCAAACGCCACACGCTGGAGACCAGGATTTCCATCCAGCTCAACCTCGACGGCAAGGGCAAATCCTCCGTCCGAACCGGCATCCCCTTCTTCGACCACATGCTCACGCTGTTCGCCAAGCACGCGACGGTGGATTTGCAATTGCGCTGCGACGGCGACCTTGCCGTGGACGCGCACCACACTGTGGAGGACTGCGGCATCGCGCTCGGACAGGCCTTCGCTACCGCGCTCGGCGACAAACGCGGCATCCGGCGTTATGGCCACGGCTTTCACCCGAAAAACCCGTTCACCGGCGAAGCTTATGTGCCGATGGACGAATGCCTCGCGCGTTGCGTGGTGGATTTCAGCGGACGGCCGCACCTCGTATGGCGCGGGCTGGACAAATTCTCGCAGAAGAAAATTACCGAGGCGGAAAAGAAGCAGGATGCCTCCAGCGCGTTCCGGTTCGGGCTGGCGCGCGAATTTTTCCAGGGGTTCGCCAACGAAGCCCGCTGCAACCTGCATTTGGAACTGCTTTACGGCGACGAGCCGCACCACATTGTGGAGGCGTTGTTCAAGGCGTTTGCGCGCGCGGTGGACGCCGCGCGCCGGCACGACCCGCGCATTGCCGGCCAGTTGCCCAGCACGAAGGGGAAATTATGAAGTTGCAGCTCTGATTAAAACGACCACGGCCATGCCGGCCATTTTTGAGAAAGACGGATTCAAGTTTTTCTTTTACAGCAACGAGTATCGTCCGATTCACGTCCACGTCCGCTACGGCGGCGGCGAAGCGGTGTTCGAGGTGGAAAACCAGGTGGAACTGCGCGAGTCGCAGGGCCTCAAGCTCCGCGAATTGTCCAAGGCTGAAAAACTTGCGGCAGCAAATAAAAAGCTGATACTTGAGAAGTGGCATGAACACCTTGACTGACACCGCCGTTGCCGCCGTTCATGTGAACGGACAAATCGTCGTCCGCATGGAAAGCGGCGCGGAAATCCGTTTTCCCGTCGCGGCAAATCCCCGGCTCGCGCGCGGCACGACCCGGCAGTCGAACCGCATTGAGATTTCCCCGTTCGGTTTGCATTGGCCGGAATTGGACGAGGATTTGTCATTCCGCGGATTGCTCGAAGATGACCATGGACAGTTCCAAAAAAAGTCCAAAACTTGCACACCAATACGATTTATCCACAAATGCGCTTGCCGAAGCAAATCTGCGACTAATGGCTATTCGTCAGTTAAAGGACAGGTTGATTGATTGCTTGAACATCATAGATCCCAGCATCGTCCGAGCCTTACAAGGCGGAAAAACAACTTCCAATTAAATTTCATTCCAGAGTATAAATTTAGCCAATTGGTTTCATTATTAAGAGAGCAGGGCGCGACTATGTATTGTTCTTCCATAAGGCGCGATGGCACCGCTGGAATGATGCTTGAGGCTGGAATTGGACAAGTTGAAGATTTTGAGGTTGTGCTAAAACCCGAATTGGTGCAGTAAAAAATTGCAAACCATGAAAAAATTAGAAATTTATACTCGCATGGCCAAATTTCGTGCCAAATCCGGCCTTGTAAAGCCCTGAAATGCTGAAAAATCCAAATTAGGTGACTACCGAGTGCGAGAGTGGTTGCCGCAAGTCTGGCCGGATGCCACACTGGCCGGGTTCGGCCCATGTCCACACTCATCTGTTTCGCCCTGAAAGAAGAAGCCGCGCCGTTTCACAAAATTGCGGCAGACAGGTCCGGCGTCTTCACCCTTATCGTCGGCATCGGCCGCCAGAGCGCCGGGAAAGCCATGCGTGAATTTCTTGCTGGTGGGGCGAGCGTCCCCGCGAGCCGGCTCGTCAGTAGCCTCGCCCCACCGGAGATGGTGCTCACCTGCGGTTTCGCCGGCGGATTGAATCCAGATTTGAAACTCGGCGAGGTCGTTTTTGAAACCTCTTTTTCTGGTAGCAGCCGACGTGCGTCGGCTCAAATAAAAACCGGGGAGATGTTAGAGCCGACGCACGTCGGCTGCTACGACAAGTTGATGGCCGCTGGCGCGAAGCCCGCAAAATTCTTCTGCGCCGACCGCGTTGCCACAACCGTCGCCGAAAAGAAAAAATTGCGCGACGAAACCGGCGCGGACGCGGTGGAGATGGAATCGGCGGCGATTCACGCCATCTGCCGCGAGCGTGGAATTCCCTGCGCCACCGTCCGCGTGATTTCGGACACGGCTAACGAGAATTTGCCGCTGGATTTCAATGCGCTGGCCAAACCGGACAAGAACCTGGATTACGGCAAGCTGGCCTGGGCCATCGCCAGGTCGCCGGGAAAGATCGGCGCGTTGATGGAATTACAAAAGAAAACCAAGTTCGCCGCCGAACAGCTTGCCGGAGTTCTCGCCAAAATCACTTTTCCGTGACTTGCGATTGAGCGGGAGCGGGTGGCACGGTAGGTTTGGTCTTGGTCTGTTCGCTCCACGCAACAAGAGCCGCGCCAATCACGATGATGGCCACTCCCGTCCACCGCAGTGCGCTGACTTCCTCGTGCCGGACCATCCGCGCCGCCAGCGCGGTGATGACAAACCCCAGCGACGTCAGCGGCCAGATGAGGCTCACATCCTTTTGCGAGAGCAGATAAAGCAGCACGCCGAAGAACAGCGCCTCGAACAGCACGCCGAGGAGGATGTTCCGGTTGCACGCGCCGCGCCCAATGATGCGGCCAATCTCCGCGGCGGAGATTTTTTTCACCTCGCCGATTTCATGCAATCCCTGGCTCAAAAGAACCACGCCCACGGCTTCAAGCACGAGTCCGATCAAAAGTATGGCGATCAACTTGGTCATGTCACAAATCTTGGTAACGAATCAGTTCGATGCCGAGTTTTTTCGCCAGCTCCTTCACGCGCGGACTGACGAGGGCATCGAATTCATGCTTAAATTCACCGAGTGACGGATGCGAGTAAAGCTCGGAATCGCCGGGCGGCAGCTCCGGCAACAGTTTCAAAATGTATTCCTCGTCCACGCGAGCATTTTGAAGCAGGCCGAAAGTAATCTGCGCGTGTTTGATTCCGCGCCGACGGAGCGGTTCACGGGCGCAGCCGGAAAGCCACGCGTAAATCGCCGCGTGCGATGCCCGGTAAAACCAATGGCCGCGCGCCATGCGCCGGCTGCGCGCAAGGCAATCGCGCGTGAGCCGCATCCGTTTGATGCCGAGCATTTCCGCGTCCTCCATCAGGATTTTGAAAATGACGGGGTGCAGGTGCAGATGCAGATGGCCGTTGACGTGGTCGAGCGTCAAGCCGGTGGCCTGAAATTTCTCAAATTGCGCGTGGACTTCGGCGCGAAGCTGTTCCCGCAGGCTGCGCTTGAAATAATAACGCACACCAGCGCCGGCAGGTGAATCGCTGAATTCGCCGCGTGAGTTGACGAGACCGGGAATTTTTTCCGGTGGCTGCGCGGAATGTCCCATCAGCAGAATCAAATGCAAACCGACGCCGAGCCTGGGATTTTCTTTGGCGAGTTTCACGGCTTCGTCAAAACCGGCTTCGTTCACCATCAGGCTGGCGGTTGTCAAAATGCCGTTGCGATGCGCTTGAATGACAGCAGCATTAACGGAAGACGAGAGGCCAAAGTCGTCGGCGTTGACGATGAGCCGTCGGGATTCAGGGTTGGCCATAACCGGGCAAAGTTGATCCGGAGGTGAAGCGCAGCCACGAACTAAAGATCAGCGCAAGCTTGTGGGGCCTGCTCAATTTCAACGGTCTCGGGCCGAAGACATCGAAGTTTCCGCGCTCCAGTTTTTGCAGGAGCTGCCAATAGACTGACCCCATCAATTCAGCGGCGACCATCGCCTGGCGGTCTTCGGATGGCAAGGTCTTTTGCGCGTGTTGATAAAGCCGTTTCGCGCGGCCGGCGATGCTGGCGGCGAGAGTGAAATAGCGGTCGGAGTATTTGGAATCCAAAATCTCTGTCTCGCTGACATGGAACTTTTTGAGTTCGTTTTGCGGCAGGTAAATCCGCCCGCGCGCGGCGTCGGTTTTAACGTCCCGCAGAATGTTCGTCAATTGCAACGCCTTACCGAGGCTGATGGCATACTCACGGCATGCCGGGTTTTTGTAGCCGAAAATTTCGATGCTTAAGAGGCCGACAACGGACGCGACGTGATAGCAATACTTTTCCAGCGCCTCAAAATCTTCGTAGCGCCTGATGTCCAAATCCATTTCGCAGCCTTTGATGAGTTCGTCGAACAATTTGAACGGCAGGTGAAATTGCTTGATGACTGGCTGCAATTCCTGGTTCACGGGAAATTTCGGCGGCAGGCTTTCGCAGGCGCGTTTCACGTCGTCGCGCCATTCGGCAAGTTGCGACCGGCGTGTTTCAACCGCGACGGGATCCTCATCGGCCACGTCGTCCACCTCATGGCAGAAGGCGTAGAGCGCGGACATGGCGTCGCGTTTGGAGCGGGGCAGGAGAACGAAGGCGAGCGCGAGGTTGGACGCGCTTTTGCGGGTGATGGCGCGGCTGTGTTGCATCACGGCTGGGGTGCCGGCGGCGGCGGTTTGTCGGCCTCGTGAATGGGCGGCAGGCCGCCGGTTTGGGCGAGCGTGGGATTGGTGGGGTGGTGTCGGCGCCGATGCCGACGGCGCTTGTGTTGCCGGATGAGTTCCCTGATGTCGCTGGCGGTTTTTTGGAACTGTTCACGATAACTCTTCCTGTGGTTGCGGTGGCGGTGTTTGTGCCGTCGCTTCCCCTCTTTCCGAAATAAAAGCACACAAAAAAAAACGATCAGCGCCACCAGCATCATGGCGCCGAGCACGATCAAAACGTCCATCGATTCCGGCGGCATCCCGTTGGCTACAGATATTGTGTCTCCGTTCATGTGATGGTCAGGCTTCGTTCACCGCGCCGTCGCTGACCTGCATGTCCAGCCGCTGCATCCGGTAACGAAGCGAATGGCGGGTGAGTTTGAGGCGTTCGGCGGCGCGTGTCAGGTTGAAATCGCTTTGTTCCAGGGCGCCGGCAATCAATTCACGTTCGGTCCGCATCAGCGCATCGTCGAGAGATTCGTCCGGCGGCGGCGAAGCCGGTGCGCTCCTGGCCAGTTGCGACTCGATCCGAAAATCCGGCAGGCTGGCCGGCTGGATTTCATGGGTGGTCTCCAAAATCAGCGCGCGTTCGATGGCGTTGCGTAATTCGCGGACGTTGCCGGGCCAGCGGTGCAGCAGCATTTTCTGCCGGGCGGCGGGCGCGACGCCGTCCACGTTTTTGGTCATCGCGGGCCGGAACATTTTCAGGAAATGCTCCGCCAGCAGCAGCACGTCGTCGCCGCGATCGCGCAAGGGCGGCAGGTGGATTTGCACCACGTTCAGACGGTGAAACAAATCCTCGCGGAACTGGCCGTCGGCGATGGCCTGCGCGAGGTCGCGATTTGTCGCGGCGATGAGCCGGACATTGACGCGCAGTTCCTGCGTGCCGCCGACGCGCGTGAAGGTGCCGTCTTCGAGAAAGCGGAGCAGCTTGGCCTGAAGCGGCTTGCTCATGTCGGCTATTTCATCAAGGAAAATCGTGCCGCCGTCCGCTTCCTCGACCCGCCCTGGCTTTTGCTTCAACGCGCCGGTGAACGCGCCTTTTTCATGGCCGAACAATTCGCTTTCCAGCAGCGTTTCGGGAATCGCCGCGCAGTTGATGCGGGTGTAATTCGCCCCGCGCCGCCGGCTCAAATGGTGCAGCGCGCCGGCGACGAGTTCCTTGCCGGTGCCGCTCTCGCCGAGAATCAAAACGCGCGCGTCGGTTTGCGCGACGGTTTGAATTAATTTCCGCAGCTCGCGCATCCCCGGCGATTCGCCGACAATCTGGTCGAGCGTGATGATTTCACCGGCGCGCGAGCGCAGCGCGGCATTTTCCCGCAGGAGCCGGTGGCGTTCGGCGCAGCGCGCCACGGCGTGGAGCAATTCCTCGGGCGCAAACGGCTTGGCGACGTAGTCAATCGCGCCGGACTTGATGGCTTCGACCGCGAGCTTGGGCGTTGCGTAAGCCGTGATCATGAGCACGGGTAGTTCCGGCCACCGGTTGCGGGCCTTGGCCAGAAAATCGTAGCCGCTCATGCCGCCAAGCCGCGCATCGGTGATGACCATGAAGAATTCTTCGCGTGCGATCAGTTCCAGCGCCTCCTCGGCGGACTCGACGGCGCGCGCGGCATAGCCCTCGTCCTTCAGCACCGTCTGCAACGACAGGCGCATGTTCTTCTCGTCGTCCACGACGAGCACGGGTGGCAGCGGCACGCTCATGGCTTGGATAATTTCATCAGCGCTTTGGCGGGGAAGAATAGGAGGAATTTCGCGCCATGGCCAGACTTGGATTCGACGCGCACCGTGCCTCCGTAAAGTTCGACGTTGTGTTTCACGATGGCAAGGCCGAGGCCGGTTCCTTTTTCCTTGGTCGTGTAATAAGCCTCAAAAATGCGCTCGGTTTTATCGGGCGGAACGCCATGTCCGTCGTCGCGGACGGAAATTTCGACGGAATAATCGCGGCGGCAATCGGCGGCGACAAAGACATTGCCCTTCTGTCCGAGCGCTTCACGCGCATTTAGCAGAAGGTTCACGAGGATTTCCGACAAGTGTCCGCGCTGCATCAGCAACGGCGGAAAGTGCGCCGCGTATTCACGGTGGATTTTGATCTGGGTCGGCACCGCGGCCGGAAACACCTGCGCAATGGCGCGGTCAAGCTCTTCGATGACATTCAACTTTTCGACGCGGCCCTCGCTCAATTGCGCGTAACCCGTGATTTGCGTGATAACGCGGTCGGCGCGCGCCACCTCCTCCTGGATGATTTCGATTTGCTGCGCCACGTCCGTCTTGCCGTCACGCAGCGAGCGTTGCAACGAGAACGCGGCGTTGTTGATGATGGCCAGCGGATTTTTGATCTGGTGGGCAAACTCGGCGGCGAGCCGCCCCGCCGAGCGCAACTGGGTTTCGCGCGCGGCGAATTCGCCCGCTTCTTCCACGGCGATCTGCTGGCGTTCCAGCAGCACTTGCGCGCCGTAACAGCCGCCCGTCATCATCAGCAGGACCACCATCCGCAGCACAAACGGCTCGCCCAAATCCTCGTGCGGCGTCATGTTGAACGCGCGCAGCGTGGTTTCATCGAGATTGCCCAGCACGGTCACGTCCAACACTGCCACCAGCACGTAGCAAAGGCTTATGGCCACGTTCAAAAAAAGCTGCGAAAATCCGGGCGGAACACTGAACGAGTTGCGAACAATCAACGCGACGAACAGCCAGAACAAGGCGCTGTCCAGTCCTCCGGTGATATAGGCCATCGCGACAATAAAAAGCCCGTCAATCAGGCTGCTGGTGACGACGGTCCATTGCACGGCCGCCAGGGGCAGATGTTCCATGCCCAGCAGCAACGCAGCCAGAATCAAGTTGGCCAGGATGTAAAACCAAAAAATTGTCTGCACGGTTTCCACCGTCACGTCCAGCAGGCTCGCCGGGAGGCCGAACCATTCCGTCGTGTTGAAGGAATAAAAAATCATCCCGATGAACACCGCCTTGACCGGCAGCATGATGTCCCGCTCCATGATTTCGATGCGGCGGAGCAGGCGCTGCGGGTCGGGCGCCGGGATTTCAAACAGAACCGGCAATCGCTTGAGCCATTGCTGATGGCTGGGCTTCATAAATCAAAGTTTGAAGTTGCCGGTTGAAACTGGAAACTCATTTCAACTTCAACACGCGCTCCGCGATTTTTTCCACCGGCCACAGCCGGCCGATGCCTTCGTAGCCGCAGGACAACATTCCCTCGTCCGGCCCGATGAATTCCGCTCCGCGCGATTTTAGAATCTTCATATTTTCCTGCGTGGCCGGGTGCAGCCACATCTTCCCGTTCATCGCCGGCGCGATCAAAATCTTCGCCTTCGGATTCAGCGCCAGCGCAATGCACGTCAGCGCGTCATCGGCGATGCCGTGCGCCAGCTTCGCAATCACATTGGCCGTCGCCGGCGCGATTAGCAGCACATCCGCCGCGTCCGCCAGCTCAATGTGCGTTGGCTTCCAGCCCTCGTCCTCGTCGTAAAGATTCGTGACGACCGGATTGCGCGTGAGCGTCTTGAACGGCAGCGGCGTGATGAATCGCTGCGCGTCCGCCGTCATCACCACGCACACGTCGCAGTTGGCTTTCGTCAGCAATGATGCCAGATCCGCCGCCTTGTGCGCGGCAATGGAACCCGTGACTCCGAGAACGATTTTCTTTGAAACGTTCATGCCTGACTTTAATCCAAAATCCTTGCTGCACAAACCGCAAATCTTCGTCCACTCTCGCCGATTGGCGGCTAAATTTCAGGTGAAAGTGACCGTGCCACCCGCATTTTCTCCGCCTCCACAATGGCCAGCGCCCGCCGCAAATCCTCCGCAATGGAGGTGCTAATCACCAGATAATCGAAATCCTTCCATTGCGCGATTTCCTGCCGCGCCACGGCCAGCCGTTTTTCGATCTCCGCCGCCGAATCCGCCGCGCGTTTTTTCAGGCGCGCTTCCAGCACCGTGATGAACGGCGGCGTCAGGAACACCGACACCAGCGCGCGCTTCAATTCCGGCTCCGTGCGCACGCGCCCGCGAATCGTCGCCGCGCCCTGCACGTCCACGTTCAGCAAAACGTCCCGGCCCGAACGCAGCTTGTCCAGCAGTTCGGATTTCAAAATGCCGTAGCTCCGGCCAAAGACAGTCGCGTGTTCGATGAATTCGTCCGCTTTCAAGCGCCGATCAAATTCCGCCGCGCTGAAAAAATAATAATCCACGCCGTCCTTTTCGCCCGGACGCGGCTCACGCGTGGTGCAGGTGACCGCCCGCACCATGTCCGACCGCGATGCCAGCAGTTGATTGCACAACGTCGTCTTCCCGCCGCCCGAAGGCGCGGAAATCAGGATCAACAGCGGCGCAGAATTTTTATTCTGGCTTCTGGCTTCTGGCTTCTGGCTTCTGGCTTTCATTCCACGTTTTGCGCCTGTTCGCGGAACCGTTCCAGTTCCGCCTTGAGCGTCACCACCTCGCGCGAAATCAGCGCGTCATTCGCCTTCGAGCCGATGGTGTTGATTTCGCGGTTCATTTCCTGCGCGAGAAAATCCAGCGTCCGACCGACCGGCTCCTTCGATTTCCGGCAGTCCTCGAACTGCTGGAAATGGCTTTGCAGCCGCGTCAATTCCTCCGTGATGTCCGAGCGGTCGGCGAACACGACAACTTCCTTCAACAACCGCTCGTCGTCCGGCGCGACGGATTCAATGCCCGCGCTCTTGATGCGTTCGAGCAAGTGTTTCCGGTAATTCTCCGCCGTCTGTGGTGCCTGCTTCTGGATTTTGCCCGCGCTCAGGCGCATCACGCCGATGCGCAACACCAGGTCCTCCGCTAGATGCGCGCCCTCGCGCTCGCGCATTTTCACCAGCGCCGCCAGCGCCTGTTTGAGCGCCTTTTCCACCACCGGCCAGATTTTCTCCGCGTCCACCAATTCCTCGTCCGTCTGGAAAACGCCCGGCGCGCGCAAAATCTGGTCCAGTGAAACTTCGCCCGATATTTTCAACGACTTCGCCAGCCGCGCCAGCTCCGTGGCGTAAGCCTTGGCCAATGGCAGGTTGATGTGCGCCCGCGCCGACGACTTGCCGTCCGCCGCGTGGATGCCGATGCGCGCCGTGACGCGCCCGCGCGCGACCTGCGC
>Ga0181537_10003826_pt1 | contig 12709 bp, 9 predicted proteins | sample PEATcosm2014_Bin_39_FD_119765 | JGI IMG/M metagenome (GOLD analysis project Ga0181537, IMG submission 119765) | Peatland microbial communities from MTU Mesocosm Facility, Houghton, MI, USA - PEATcosm2014_Bin23_10_metaG | ecosystem: Environmental > Terrestrial > Soil > Wetlands > Peat | place...
CTATGACGAGCTGAGCACCGGCACCCGCCGCGAGGGCGCCTTCTCCGCCTGCAGCTCGTGGATCAACAAGGCGGGAAATGCGAGCGGGTATTTCGTCTCGGGGGCGATCCTGACCGTGATCGGCTTCAATGCGGGCCTGGCCGGCCCCCAGACCGCGCACACGATCCTCTGGATGCGCCTCTTCCTCTCCATCGTGCCGGTGGCCGGGATCGGCCTCGCCATGGTCCTGCTCTGGCGCTTCACGCTGACGAAGGAGCAGGCCCGGGAGATCCGGACGCAGCTCGAGGCGCGCCGCGGCAAGATCTGACCCCCGGAGCGGCCGCAGGCGACCCGATGGATACGTATTCCCAGACCCTCTCCCTGCGGTTCCGATCCGGCGCCTCCGCGCGGCGGGCGCGCCTGCGGATCGCGCCCCTCTTCCATGACTTTCGCGCGGCCCTTTCCACCCGGATGGACGACAACAACACGAATGCCCTGCGGGTCCTGAAGGTGATGCGGCGCCACGGGCAGGCGGGCACCTTCTTCCTGAACGACCCGCGGAGGTGGTGGCAGGACGGCCAGCGGCGGGGATCCCCCCGGCCGGCGGATCCGGGTTCCCTGGTACCCTCGAGCATCCTTGCCGCGGGCGGCTCCATCGGGGCCCACACCCTGAGCCACGACCATCTTCCGGCGCTCTCGAAAAACGCCGCGTTTCGCGAGATCCTCGGGTCCCGCGTGGCGCTGGAGGCGGCGACGTCCTCCCCCGTCAGCACCTTCACCTTTCCCTTCGTCTTCTACGAGTCGGAGCTGCGCGAGGGCCGCGACAGGGCGGACTTCGACGAGATCCTGCGGCGTTCGGGATTCCTGCTGCTCGGCGAGAACGCGTACAACAGCCGCCGCGCCACCGGCCTCCTGGACGCGGTCTTCATCGGCTGCGACGGCGGCCGCTGGGAGGGCAGGTCCGACGACGACGTGGTGGCGCGGCACTTCCGCCCCGGCCTGAGGCCGCTGTTCCTCGTCACCATGCACGCCTGGGCCCGGTCGTGGGGAGGCCGGGAGTTTCCCCTGCTGGCGCAGGTCTACCGGAAATGGGCCGGCAGGGGAGACTGGTGGTACTGCAACCAAAACCAGTACGCCGCCTACCGCTGGCAGGCGCTGCGGTCCAGGGTCGAGGTGACGGTCGAGGGGGACCTGATGACGGCGACCCTCGTTCGCCCGGACCCGCTCGACCTGATGGACCCGGTTCCCCTCACCCTCGTGGTGGGCGGGATCGAGGACGCCGAGGTGGCCTCCGCGGCGTGCGCCGGCGCGGCCGTCACGCGGCTCTCGATCGGCGGCCGCTGCGCGCTCGACGTCTTCCATCCCGCGGACCGCGGGCCGGTCGACGTGTTCGGGGAGTGCGCCAACGACGCCAACGCCAGGCGCCTCCCCCGCGCGTGCCCGGGTACCGGCGGCCTCAAGGCCCTCCTCTTCCGCGCCGGGCGAACCCTCACGCTCGAGCTCCACAATGCCGGGGCGGCGCCGGTGACGGACCTTCGGGTTCTCTTCAGGCTTCCGCTGCGCTGGAATCCCGGGGTGATCCGCAGGTCCCTGAAGCGCCTCGGGGCGGGCCGCTCGGCGACGCTGAAGGCGGCCCTGACCGGGCGGCCGCGGACGGGCTGGCGCACCGTGGGGACGGAGTACCATGTGGCCCAGGTCGACTTTGTCGGGAAGGTGCGCGCGCGCCTGTATGCGACCTGCTGCGTCCCGGGGCCGGCGCCCGGGGCGGGTTTCGCGAGGGACGGCTTCCGGTTCATGGGGCCCCTCGCGGACGGGGCGGACAGGGGGGACCCGTTCCGCATCCCGGGGATCGGAGCGGCGTCGCCGGACGGCGCCCTTGCCTGGCGCACGCTGGACCCGGCGCGCGCCGCGCTCCTTGACCCGGACATCATTCCGATAACCGGCAGGCCCCGGGCGGCCGATTTCGCCGACTCGCATCCGTCGCCCCGCAACCCCGGCGCCCGGCACCGCTATCTCATCCTCGGTTATGCGCGGTCGCGGTCGAACCAGCTGGTGAGGGCGGTCTATCCCGGTGAATACGTGAAGCGCCTGGAGCTGAACGGGCGGTTGATCCGGGGCAGGGCGCTCGCCCTGAAAAGGGGCGCCAACGAGATCCGGATCCTCTACTCGCCGCCAAGGGCGTCCGAGGCGCTCTTCAGCGAGCACCATTACGGGTGCTATTTCCGGCTGGCGGATGCGGCGGGCAACCGGGTCAGGGGGCTGCGCTTCTCAAGGTCGCCGTAGCGGGTGGCGGCGCCCGGGCCGGACCCCCCCCCGATCAGGCGGAGGCCGCGACCTTGGCCGTGACCTGGCGCCAGCGGTCGCGGATGCGCCCGTAGATGGCCTCCGGCGAAAGGCCATGGGCGGCACGCAGGACGTCGACACTGGACCCATGCTCCACGAACTTGTCGGGCCAGCCTATGCGCTCGACCGCGGCGCCGCTTCCGGCCTCCTGAAGGGCCTCCAGCACGGCGCTTCCGAATCCGCCGTCGACGACGTGGTCCTCCATGGTGACGATGAGGCGCGCCCCGGCCCCGTGCTTGGCCAGGAGCGCGCGGTCGAGAGGCTTGACGAAGCGGGCGTTAACGACGCCCACGGAGACGTGGAGCTCCGCCTCGAGGCGGGAGGCGGCCCTGCCCGCCTCGGCCAGCATGGGGCCGAGGGCCCAGATCACGATGTCCGACCCGTCGCGCAGGACCTCCGCCCTGCCGATCGCGAGCGTCGCCGGCTCGTCCTTCACCTTGACGCCCGTGCCCGCCCCGCGCGGGAAGCGGATGAACGCCGGCGCGCCGAGGCCGAGGCTCGTGTGCAGCATGTCGACGAGCTCATCCTCGTCCTTGGGCTGCATGACCACGACGTCCGGCACGCAGCGCAGGTACGCCAGGTCGAAGAGCCCGTGGTGGGTCGGGCCGTCGTTCGGCGAGAGCCCGGCGCGGTCGAGGCAGAAGGTCACCGGAAGCCCCTGGAGCGCGACGTCGTGGATGATGGGGTCGTAGGCGCGCTGCAGGAAGGTCGAGTAGATCGCGCACACCGGCCGCATCCCCTGGGCGGCGAGCCCCGCGGCGAAGAGGACCGCGTGCTCCTCCGCGATCCCCACGTCGAAGAACTGGCGCGGCAGCTCGGCCGCCAGGGCCGAGAGCCCGGTGCCGGACGGCATGGCGCCGGTGATGCCGACGACCTTCGGGTTGGCGCGCGCGAACCGGACGAGCGACCGGCCGAACACGTCCTGGTAGGCCGGCGGCGTCCCGGGGGCCGGCTTGCGGCTCTCGCCGGTCACCGGGTCGAACGCGCCGAGGCCGTGGAACTTCTCGGGCGACTCATGGGCGGCCGGCAGGCCGTTGCCCTTGCGCGTCAGCACGTGGAGGAGGACGGGGCCGTCGGCCTGCTTCGCGAACTCGAGGTTCTTCACCAGGTCCTCCATGTTGTGCCCGTCGATGGGCCCGAAATAGCGCAACCCGAAGTTCTCGAAGAGGTTCGAGCCAACGAGGAAGTCCTTCGTCTCGCGCTTCCACTTCGACCAGAGGCGGTGCAGGTCATGGCCGTGCGGCAGCCCCGTGAAGAACCTCTCCAGGTCGTGGTGGACCCTGTTGTAGGTCGGGCTCGTCGTCAGGCGGTTCAGGCAGTGCGCGACCGCGCCGACGTTGCGGGCGATGGACCACTTGTTGTCGTTGAGGACGACGATGAGCCGCTTCGTGCACGCCGTGACGTTGTTCAGCGCCTCCATCGTGATGCCGCAGGTGAAGGCGGCGTCGCCGCAGATGGCGATCACGTGCTCGTTCGAGCCGCCGAGGTCCCTGGCCGCGGCCATGCCCAGCGCGGCGCTCAGCGCCGTGCCCGCGTGGCCGGCGCCGTACGCGTCATGGGGGCTCTCCGCCCGCGTGAGGAACCCGCTCGCCCCGTCGGTCTGGCGAAGCTTGCGGAAGAAGGCGCCCCCGCGGCCGGTGAGCAGCTTGTGCGCGTAGCCCTGATGCGAGACGTCGAACACGAAGCGGTCGGTCTCCGAGTCAAAGACGCGGTGGAGCGCGATTGTCAGGTCGACGACGCCGAGGTTCGGGCCGACATGGCCGCCGTTCGCGGCCGTGACGGAAATGATCTCGTCCCGAAGCTCCTGCGCCAGCTGGGGCAGCTGCTCGGGCGCCAGGGCCTTGACGGCCGCCGGGGAATCGATCGTCCCCAGGAGGCGGCGGGGCGGCCGGGGAGCCTGTTCCGTTTCCTTGGTTCCCGAGGCCGAGCCAAGCTGGCTCAGGACCGCCGCGAAGTTCAGATTGGCGTCTTTGGCTTCCACGCCGGGGCAGGATGTCCTCCGCGCAGGCAGTTTCAACCAGTTTTCGAGGCCGCTTACGGACTGTCATTTGCAGACGTGCTCCGCGCCCGCACCCTTAGAAGAAGCGCATGAGCCCCTGGGGAGCCAGGTCGGGCTCCAGGAAGGCGCGCGGCTCCCCGGCTCCCCGGCAGACCGCCTCCGCGGCGAGGTGGCCCGAGCGCGCCGCGCTCTCCATCGTCGACGGCCACCCGGTCGCGGTCCAGTCGCCCGCGAGGAAGCATGCGGGCCACGGCGACCCCGAGGGGGGGCGCGAGGCGTCGATCCCGGGCGGCACGCCGAAGGTGGCGCGCAGCTCCTTGACGCGCGCCGACTTGATGAGTTTCGCCGTCCTCGCCTCCGGGAAGAACTCGGCGAGCTCGGCGACGGACCGCGCGACGGCCTCCTCGCCCGGAAGGCCGGCGAAGGCGTGCGACGCGCTGACGACGAGCTCGAGGTAGGACCCGGGCACCCTGCGCCAGGGCTGCAGGAGGCCCTTGTTGTACATCCAGTGGATCTCGCGGTCCAGGAGGACGGCGTGCTCGAGGTCGGTTATCGGGCGGTCAAACCAGAGGTGGACGCTGCAGATGGGCCAGTGCACGAGGCGCGCGACCTGGGCCGCAAGCGCGTCGGCGCCGGGTGCCGGCGGCATCCGCGGCAGCAGCCGGCCCAGGGCCTCGAAGGGCAGCGCGAGGACGAGGTAGTCCGACGCGAGGGGCCCCGCCCGGGTGGAAAGCGTCCACCGGGAGGCGCCGGCGTCCCACTGCGCCGACTCCACGGCCTCGTTGAGCACCACGGACGACGCGCGCGCCCCGAGAAACCCGGCGGCTCCGGCGTAGAGCTCGCCGAGCGGCACGGTGCTCATGCCCATGCGGCCCGCCTCCGCCGAGTTCATGAAGAGCTCGCGGATCACCTTGGCCGCGTAGGGGAGCGCGATCGAGTCGATGTCGGCGTTCAGGGCGCTGGCGATGACCAGGCGCCAGAACCGGTCGAGGGCCCCCCGGGTCTGCCCGTGGCGCGCGAGCCACGAGCCGAGCGTCTCGGTCGAGTCCGCCGGGACGGGGCGCATGAGCGCGCGGAACGCGCGGCCGAGGGCCAGCTTGTCCCCGATCGTGAACGCGGGCGCGGCCAGGAAGCGGGGGAGGGCGTGGAGCGGGGCCGGCAGCCGCGACGGGCCGAGGAGCGTGCGGCGTCCGCCGGGCTCGATCATGGTCATCTCGCTCGTCCAGTGGATGCGGTCCGCCACGCCGATCCGCCGGTAGAAGCCCGAGAGGTTCGTGCAGCACCCGAAGAGCACGTGCTGGCAGTTGTCGATGACCTCGCCCACGCCGGGGTGCTCGAACGAGGAGGCGCGGCCGCCGAGGGAGCTGCGGCGCTCGACGAGGGTGACGCGCATGCCCGCCTCGGCCAGCGCGCAGGCCGCGCTCATGCCCGCGACCCCGCCGCCGACGACGGTTGCGGTCCGCCCCCCCGAAGCGGCTTGCGCGTCACGCATCGCGTCTAGCCCTGGGCCGAGAGCCGGGCGACGGCCATGCGGGCCTGTCCGATGGCGAGGATCCCGAGCTTTTGCGCCATGGGCACCCTGGCCCGCCGGGAGAAGACGTCGTAGTTGGCGCGCCGGATGCGCTTCAGGAGCCGGTGATAGATCGAGTACAGGACCCACATGGCCGGCCGGCTCTCGCCGCTGATGAGGGGGAGGAGCCTGCGGGCCGAGGCGTAGTATCCCTCGGCCCTGCGGCCGATCGCGGCGAGGAGCTCCCGCTCGTTGTCGGTCGGCGGCGCGCCGGGAGGCCGCCGAAGCAGGGATTCCAGCGTGACCCCGTGCGCCTTGAGGTCCTCGAGGGGCAGGTAGACCCGGTTGCGGCCGACATCCTCGGCCACGTCGCGCAGGATATTGGTCAGCTGGAAGGCGATTCCCGTCTCCTCGGCCAGCTTCTCGGCGGCCTTGTCCTCGTAGCCGAAGATCCGGATGCAGACCAGGCCGACCACCGAGGCCACGCGGTAGCAGTAGCCGTAGAGCTCCGCGAACGTGGCGTACGTGTCGGGCGCGTCGCTGCTCGCCGGCCTGAGGTCCATCGCCATCCCGGCGATGAGCTCGTCCAGGAGGCCGAGGGGGATGGCGAAGCGCTCGGTCGAGTCGAGCACCGCCATGAAGACCGGGTCCCGGGTCTTGCGGGTGGCGCACGCCTCGCGCCACGCCCCGACCCAGCCCTCCAGGAGGCGCAGCCGCTCCTCGCGGGGCAGCGACTCGTCGTCGGCGAGGTCGTCCGCCTGGCGCATGAACGCGTAGATGGCGCAGATCGCGTTTCGCCGCGGCATCGGCAGGGCGACGAAGGCATAGTAGAAGTTCTTGGCTTTGCTCCTGGCGACGGCCCGGCAAGCCGCGTAGGCCCTGTCCAGCTCGGATGTGGGTCCGGGCGTCACGCCACCTTCCCCTTTGGGCCCCGCAGGCGCATGAAGGGCAGGGCCTTGCCCGCGACCGCGCGCACCGCGAGCCGGAGCTTCGCCGCGTTCGACAGGCTCGGCCGCGAGGCGAGCACGTCGCCGTCCTGGCGCTCGATGGCGCGCAGGATCTCGAGGCCCCCGCGGCTGAAGAGCTCGAGGTCCAGGGCGAGCTCGCGGTGGACCATGCCGACCAGGGGCAGCCCCTCCTCGAAGAGCGCGCGCGCAAACCCGACCTCGTGCCGGATGAGCTCCCGGAACTCGGGCGTCGCCCGGCCGCCGGCGATCGTCTCCTCGCTCACGCCGAACGCGCGCATGTCCTCCTGCGGGATGTAGATTCGGCCCTTGGCGTAGTCCCGGCGCACGTCCTGCCAGAAGTTCGCGAGCTGCAGCGCGGTGCAGGTCGCGTCGGAAAGCCGGAAGCGCTCGTCGCCCGCCTCGTCGCAGGCGTAGAGCACGAGGCGGCCGACCGGGTTCGCCGAGTAGCGGCAGTAGGCGGCAAGCTCCTGCTTGGAGGCGTAGCGCGTGACGCTCTGGTCCTGGCGGAAGGCCCTCAGGAGGTCGGCGAAGGGCTCCTTCGGGATCGCGCGCGCGCGGATCGTCTCGGCCAGCGCGACAAAGACGGGGTGGCGCGCCCGGCCCTCGTAGCACGCGTCGAGCTCGCGTCCCCAGAGGTTGAGGAGCGCGAGCGCCTGGGCCGGGTCGCCGACCTCGTCCCCGAGGTCGTCCGAGATCCGGCAGTAGGCGTAGAGCGCGTGGAAATGCGGCCGCAGCGCTTCCGGCAGGAACCACGAGGCGACGTGGAAGTTCTCGTAGTGCGACTCGGCCAGCCGCCTGCAGTAGCCGCGGGCCTCGGCAAGGGAGGGAGCGGCGGCCGGGATCCGGTAGGACGGCGGCAGGGACGCCCAGCCGCGCTCCGCGAGCGCGTCCTCGTCCGTCTGCAGGGTGGCCGTCGTCATGGCGTTGCCTCGGGTCCCCACAGAACGGCGGTTTGGGGGAAGCCGCAACCCTTCGGTGCGAAGGCGCTCCGACGCAGGGCTGCTGCCGCTCTCTTGGGTGACGGTCGCAAGGGAACGCAGTATAGCGCCCCCGCGCACGGCGGAGGCAAGTACAACCCAATCCCGGCCGCCGTCCCCCCGCTCAGAGCCCGGCGAGGAGGCCGGCGAGCGCGTCCCCGAGGGCCTCGGCGGACCTCCGGCTGTTGCCGGCGAGCCGCCCCAGGGCGGGCCAGAGCCACGGGCGCGCGGCCGCGTGCAGGACGAACCTGCCCAGCCTGAACCGCCCGTCGGGCGAGACGAACCCGTCGATGCCGGCGATCAAGTCGCCCGGCGCGTCGCTGATCGCCTTGACGCAGTGGAACGGGATCCCGCGGCCGGCGGCGATGCGGGCGACGGCCGCGGCCTCCATGTCCACGATGCCCGCCCCGAACGCCGCCGCGAGGCGCCGCTTCTCCTCTGGGCCGGCGACCCGCCCGCTGGTCACGAGGACGCAGCCGCCCGGGGACGCCGCCGCGAACCGCTCGCCCGTGCGCGCGTCGACGACCGCCGAGACCCGGTAGGCCCGGCCGACCTCGAACTCGTCGCGGAGCGCCCCGGCCCAGCCCGCGGAGACCACCGCGTCGGCCGCCCCCAGCCGCTCGGCCTCGGCAAGCGCGCGGGCCGCCGCCCGCGCGCCCATGCCGGCGCAGGCCGCGACCCACTCGCCCGAGCCCTCCCTTCGGCGCCAGGTGTCGACGCCGGCGCGCCTCTCGCGGCGCCAGCCGCGCACGAGGGGCCTGAGCTCGTCCGGCAGCGCGGCGATGACGGCCGTCCTGCTCATGCCGCCGGCGCCAGCCCGTGGGCGCGGAACCAGGCGATCGCCGCGGCCATCGCCGGGCGGACGGGGACGACGCGGAAGCCGAGCTCGCGCTGCGCCCGGGCGCTCGACGCGAACATCTTCTTCCTGCCCATGCGCACCTGCTCGAGCGTGGCGCGCGGCTCGCGCCCGCGGATCCTGCCGGTGATCCATTCCTCGACGAGCGCGTACGCGGCGGCGGCCGCGAAGGGGATCCTGACCGTCGGGGACGCTATCCCGGTCAGCTCCGACATCATGTCCAGGACCTGCTTTAGCGTCAGGTTCTCGCCGCCCAGGATGTACCGCCTCCCGGAGACCCCCGCCGTCAGGGCGTCGACGTGCGTGCGGGCGACCTCTTCGACGTCGACGAGGTTCAGGCCCGTGTCGACGTAGGCGGGGAACCGGCGGTTCAGGAAATCGACGACGATGCGCCCGGTCGGCGTCGGCTTGGCGTCGTTCGGGCCGATCGGCGTCGTCGGGTTCAGGATGACGACGTGCTGGCCCTGCCGGGCGGCGGCGACGGCCTCCTCCTCGGCCAGGTACTTGGACCTCTTGTAGTGGCCCACCATGTCGGCGAGGGAGACGGGCGTCTCCTCGTCCGACACGGCGCCGCCGGAGGAGAAGCGCATGGTCGCCACGCTCGAGGTGTAGACGAAGCGGGGGATCCCGGACTCGCGGGCGAGGCGCAGCAGCGCCCGCGTCCCGCCGACGTTCGCCTCCAGCATAGCCCGCGGGTCGCGCACCCAGAGCCTGTAGTCCGCGGCGACATGGACCACGGCGTCGCAGCCCGCGAGCGCGGGCCCGAGCGCGTCCGGCCGCGTGAGGTCGCCCTCGTGCGTCTCGCCGCGGATCCCCTCGAGGTTGGCGAGGTTGCTCGTCCTGCGGACGAGCAGGCGCAGCTCGGCCCCCTGCGCCGCGAGCGCCCGGGCCACGTGGTGGCCCACGAATCCCGTGGCTCCTGTGACGAAGACTCTCATCGATGGGGACGCAAGGTCCCCCGGTTGAGCCTCAAAAACGGCCCACCTGCAAGCCGCCTAATCGAGGGCCTCGGGCTTGAGCGCGATGCCCTTCTCGCCGGCGGCCTTGCGCTCCGTGTACTTGCGGACCCAGTCCTTCCACTGCTTGCCGGCCGCTCGGTCCTTGCCGCTGAACTCTATCCCGGCGATCTCGGCGTAGCTCAGCTCGCGCTTCTCGGGCGCGCCGGGGGCGTAGTACTGCACCCTCGAATCCGCGAGCGTCGCCCCGGTCTTCCGGTTGAAGACGTACGCCTCGACGCGCTCGCCGGACTTGAGGACCAGCGTGACGTCCCCGCGGTAGTCGAACGCCTTCTCGAGCGCGTCCCTCAGGTCGGCCTCGCTGGCGAGGGCCGGCACCCAGCCCTCGAGGTTGTGGTGCTCGGAGCCGGGGGCGATCTCGAGCGCCTCGACCTGCTCCATCGTGTACTTCAGCGCTTCGTCGGCCATGTCTCGGGCTCCTCGTGTCCCCCGGCGGCGACGAGCGCCGGCTCCGGGCGCCCGGCCTCGGCCGGCTCCGTCGGCACGGACTCGTCGCGGTAGGAGCTGAAGCTCCCGCGCACCATGCCCCAGAAGCCCCTCACGGAGCCGAAGCCGTCCATGACGGCCGAGGGCTCGTAGCCGCAGCTGACCATGCAGTTGGCGCACTTGGGATTGCCGCTGGCGACCCCGTACTCCTCCCAGCGCGTCGTCTCGAGGAGCTCCTTGAAGCTGTCCGCGTAGCCCTCCTGCAGGAGGTAGCACGGCCTCTGCCAGCCGAAGATGCTGTAGCAGGGGGAGCCCCAGGGGGTGCACTCGTACGTGCGCTTTCCCATCAGGAACTCGAGGAAGAGGGGCGACATGTTGAACTTCCACGTCGGCTTGCGGTTCGAGAGGACGGACTTGAACAGGCGCCGCGAGCGGGCGCGCCCCATGAAGTGGTTCTGGTCGGGCGCCTTCTCGTAGCTGTAGCCGGGCGACAGGACGATGCCCTCGACCCCCATGTCCATCACCTCGTCGAAGAACCCGCGGACCGAGCTCGGGTCGGCCCCGTCGAAGAACGTCGCGTTCGTGGTGACGCGGAAGCCCGCCTTCACGGCGGCCCGGATCCCCTCGACCGCGATGTCGTAGCCGCCCTCCTTGCAGACCGAGAAGTCGTGGTGCTCGCGCTGGCCGTCCAGGTGCACCGAGAAGGTGAGGTACTTGGACGGCGTGAACTCGTGCAGCCGGCGCTTCAGCTCGAGGGCGTTCGTGCAGAGGTAGATGTACTTCTTGCGGGCGACGAGCCCGTTGACGATCTCGACGATCTGGGGATGGAGCAGCGGCTCGCCGCCCGGGATGGAGACCATCGGCACGCCGCATTCCTCGACGGCGGCGAAGCACTGCTCGGGCGTGAGCTGCTTCTTCAGGATGTGCGCCGGGTACTGGACCTTGCCGCAGCCCGCGCAGGCCAGGTTGCAGCGGAAGAGCGGCTCGAGCATGAGCACGAGCGGATAGCGCCTGTTGCCCGCGAGCCTCTTCTTGAGGACGTAGGTGGCGATCGTCCACATCTGGGAGATTGGAACAGCCATGGGTTAGGATAGGTTTGGTCGCGGCATCAGGATTCGCGTTCCATCGTACGCAAGTATCCCGATAATGCCAGCAGGGGGAAGTATTGCCGATAGAGGTGGTAAGCCAGATAAAAGACCTTCGGGAACCCGGCCGCCGTGTAGAGGGACTGCCGGGAGGCCCCGGTGCCCGTGGATTCGTCCCAGCTGCCGTCGGGCCTCTGGCGGCTGAGGAGCCACCGGACGCCCCTTCCGGCGGAGACCGATCGGCTGTCGCCCGACGCGAGGAGGGCCAGCAGCGCCCAGGCCGTCTGGGCGGGCGTGCTCGGGCCCAGCCCCCGGGTGCCCGGGTCGTCGTAGGTGCCGCAGGTCTCGCCCCAGCCGCCGTCGGAGTTCTGGACCGCGCGGATCCACCCCGCGGCCCGCTGGATCCGCGGGTCGTGCCGGTCGAAGCCGACCGCCTCGAGCCCGCGCAGCACGAGGAACGTCCCGTAGATGTAGTTCACGCCCCAGCGGCCGAACCAGCACCCGTCGGGCTCCTGCTCGGAGAGGATGAACTGGACGGCCCGCTCCACCCGCCGGTCGGCGCGGCTGTAGCCGTGCGCCGAGAGCATCTCCAGCATGCGCCCGGTGATGTCCACCGTCGGCGGGTCCAGCATCGCGTTGTGGTCCGCGAACGGGATGTTCTCGAAGATCATCTTCGTGCAGTCCTTGTCGAAGCTCCCCCAGCCGCCGTTGCGGCACTGCATCGCGAACTCCCAGCGGATGGCGCGCTCCGTCGCCTCCCTCTGGGCCGACTCCCGGGGGTTGTCCACGCGGTTGAGCCCGAGGAGCACCTGCGCGGTGTCGTCCGTGTCCGGGTAGAACTCGTTGGCATACTCGAAGTACCAGCCGGCGGGCTCGGTGGCGGGCACCTTCACGGCCCAGTCGCCGAGGTGCCGCACCTCCTTGGAGAGCAGCCAGTCCGCGGCCCTCACCATCCGCGGGTCGTCGCGAGCGACGCCCGCCTCCGACAGCGCGTAAATCGCCTGGCCGGTGTCCCAGACGGGCGAGACCGCCGGCTGCATCCGGAACGTGGCCTCCGGCATGTCCGCGGTCGGCGGCTGCTCTATGCCGAGCCGCTCGAACTCGCGGAGGGCGCGGACCACCTGGGGATGGTCGTCGGCGTAGCCGAGGCAGCGCAGGGCGACCACCGCGTTCAGCATGGCGGGGTAGATGGCGCCGAGGCCGTCGGACATCTCCAGGCGCTCCAGCATCCACGTCTCGGCGCGCCGGAGCGCGAGCCGGCGGAGCGGGCGGATGTGCACCGCCTCCGCCAGGTGCACGGCCCGGTCGACCAGGAGGAAGAAGTTGCGCCACGAGAGCGGGGCCCTGCGGTCGAGCGGCAGGCGCATCCGGGCGCCGGCGCGCCCGCCGACGAACAGCTCGTCGATCCCCCGCTCGGGCGCGAGGCGCCTGAAGGGCTTCTTGGCGTAGATGATCGCGAGCGGCACGAGGATCGAGCGCGACCACGACGAGATCTCGTAGATGTTGAAATAGAACCAGCTCGGGAAGAGCACGATCTCCGGCGGGATGGC
>Ga0181537_10003827_pt1 | contig 12705 bp, 7 predicted proteins | sample PEATcosm2014_Bin_39_FD_119765 | JGI IMG/M metagenome (GOLD analysis project Ga0181537, IMG submission 119765) | Peatland microbial communities from MTU Mesocosm Facility, Houghton, MI, USA - PEATcosm2014_Bin23_10_metaG | ecosystem: Environmental > Terrestrial > Soil > Wetlands > Peat | place...
CAACCAGCACGTCCAGCATCAGACCTTTGCCGACTCCATGATCCGCACGCGGCGCGATCACACCAAGTTCCTGACGCTGATCAGCGCGATTGCCCTGTTGCACCAGCACCAGCGGGAAATCAAATAACTTCCACAGAATGCGCGGTCCATCTCGAAGTTCAGTTGGGCCTCGATGTTCGAACGGCTGGATTAACCGCACGATCAGATATTCCAGTTCTTCCAGCCGCCGCAGATGCACCCGCAAAGAAGAACCTACGTTAAGGCAACGCGCGGGAATCGACTGATTCGGAGCACAAATCAAGATCCGACATTGTGAACATGATCCACAAAAGGAAAGCGCACGATTTGCGTCTCGATGGGGAGAAATGCTCAGGCGATAGAGGAATCGTTCCAATCCATAACGGGTCAGGACAAGTCCAAAATCTTCCTTGCGTTCGGTCGCAAGATTCAACAGCCGCTGCCGGACGGAAGCTGACAGGTTTGCAACAGGCTTCTTCACGTGAGTGACTCCAGGTATGGTTGTATCACCCGTGCCACCCGGCAGACTTTCGCTGCCATGAAGAGTTCGTCCATTGTGGCTTTCCGCCGCCGGTAGCAATCGCGCAGCGCCTCCAGAGCGACCTCCAGCCCTATCTTGTTGCGGTACTTGAAACAATCGGCGACAGTCTTCGCTGGACCGAAGACTCGCACGGCAACTCCTTCGAGTTTCTTTTTCTCAATGCCATAGGAAAGGGCCCTACCGGAAAAATGCACAACACGCATCGCCGGATAACCCGCGCTGGGGCGACGAGCCTTGTGGGCAATCGCTATCCAAACCTCACGCGGCGATTGCGTGGTGAGCCCATGGAAGCGCAGCGCAGACAGCAGGCAGATGACACCATTCGGTACGCGTTTCGCTGCCTCCACGAGCGTATGGTGCTCGGTCACCCGGCTACCGTCGGCCACATAAAGTCCTCTTCCCACTTGCCGCACTAGCCCACGGTCTTTCGCCTGGCGGAGATATTCCCGAGGGATAGCTACCCGATCCAGTTCGCGCGGCCGGAATACACCAGCCTTCCTGACCATGCGGGCTACGAGTTCTGCCTTCGAAACAGCCATGATGCCTCTTTACTATATGCATGCATATTATCATAAGTGCCAACATATCGTAAAACAGAACATCAGGTTGATATCGATACTCCGAAAGGCGTTGCGGTAGACACTCATCGTTGGAACCGCTGGATCTATTTCTCTCGGGGCCAGACCCGTTGATAACGATACTGTCGGGGCTTGAACTGGAGGTTGAGATAAGTACTGCTGGAATCTACAGAAACTCGCTGCATAGTTTTTTAGATGCGGATGAAGTTACGAAGTACAGATGCGACGGCCTCTGCTGCAAGTTCCCAAGGCATCTGTTCGCCGGATCAGATGCGGAGAACGCGCAGCGGTATCGTTCAACATCTGTGACGCGAGGCGAAAACGTGAAGCGACGGACTCATTCCGTCTCCTCCCTCGTTGATATAAAACGTTGTGATCTGTTGAACCTCTCATCTTAGAACGTCAGCTTAAGCGCCAGTTGCCCGATACGCGGTGCGGACGCTGACTGCGCGACGCCGAAGTTTGATGCGTTGAAGTCCCCTTGCACATTCTGGAATTGCGCATGATTGAAAACATTGAAGAATTCCGCCCGGAATTCCAGGTCCGATCTCTCTGACAGACGCGTTTTTTTGAGCAGGGCCATGTCGAAATTATTGGTTCCGGGGCCGTGGAAGAACCGGCGACTGGAGTTGCCCAACTGTCCCAATGGTTCCGCACTGAACAGAGAAGTATTGAAATAGGGCCCGGAGCGGGGATTCTTAAGGTTCAAGGGTCCCGGCGTGTAATTCGGAGTGTCAACGTCCAGGATGATGGGCCCGGTATAAGACGTGCCCAGCAAAGAATGATCGTCGGTTTCGTAGATCACTACCGGCAGGCCGGTCGAGAACCGGGTGATGCCACTGAATTGCCATCCATTGGTTAATTGCTTGGGGCCACCCAGTTTGTCGAACGGCAGGGCGTAGCTATAACTGACCACGAAGTTGTTGGTGGCGTCGAATGCGGAAAGAGCGCGACTCGCCGCGTGGTTCACGGGATTTATTTGCTCGCCATAGCCGGACGCATCGTCAACCGCCTTGCTGTAGGTGTAGCCCACCAGGGTCTGGAACCGCTTGCTGGTGTGGCGCAGATTGACCTGGAGAGAGTTGTAACCGGAATTGCCGATCGTGGTGAAGTAGCCGTTGCTCTGGATGTTATCGGTAGCGGGCGTGTTAAATCCTGCGACCAGGCGACTTGTGGCGAACGAGGTGACGCCCGGGAATCCGGGCGCGGTTACGTTCTTGGCCAGCAGAATCGGATTGCCGGCCCCTGGATCTTCGGCCCCTGGTCCGCAAACCGGACTACCAGCGGCAAGGTTTGCCGGATTGTTCAGGAACAGACACAGAGCCTGATTCCCGGGATTGGCCTCGAGCGTGGAGAGCAGGCGGTGTCCTTGAGTGCCCACGTAACTCAAAGTGAGCAAAGTTTCTCTCGAAAACTGCCGCTGGATGGAGAGTTCGTAGTCTTCGGCATAGGGCAGTCGATTATTTATGTCGATGCCGGGCGAGCTCGCGATGGGCAGCAACACGGACCAGTTGACGGAGCTGTCCGGATTGCTGGGGCTGGCGTTCAGTGGAGGAAATGCGACCGGGAATCGTTGCATATTGTTTACGCTGTCCTTGCGATCAAGGAAGGGCGTGGTAAACGACGGAGAGTTGCCCACGTAGAAGAATCCGAAGGGCGAGGCGCCGATCTGGTTGAAGCTGGTGGCGCCCTCAAACGAGGCGTAGAACAAGCCGAATCCGGCGCGGATGCTGGTATTGCCCGGGCCGCCGGTCAACTTGGCGAGGAGTCCGTCGCTGGCGTTGGGCGAATAGGCCAGGCCAACGCGCGGCGCAAAATTGTTGTAACGAATGGGGGCCAGGGTCGAGGGAATCCCGGGATCGCCGGCAAATACCCATCCTATCGGCGCGCCCGGGAACGTGGCAGAGTGCTTGCCGGGAACCAGGGTCTCAATCTGGTTGTGCTCCTCCGACCACGGGGAGCTGACATCCCAGCGCAATCCATAGTTCAACGTGAGATTGGAACGGACCCGCCAGCTATCCTGCCCATAGAGGCCGATGTAATGGTTGCGTCCATTTCCCGGTTCGGCGACGCCTTGCACGAATTGGTCGGGCGCGCCAATCAGAAAGTCTGCGAAATCGATGCCTGTCTCCGTGGAGCCAGTGTTAAAGGTGAAGTTTCCGTTGACCACATTGGAAAGCGTCTGATCCATCTGAGCTTTGTGGAAGCTGGCGCCGAACCGCAGCGTGTGCGTCCCCACCACCTTGCTGAAGTTGTCCATGACCTGGACGGTGTTCTCAACGTAGAGATTGGGACGGCTGGGCACTCCGACCGTAAACGCCTGAAAGTCCAACTCCGGCACGCCCTGAATCGCAGGGGTCTGCACATCGATGCCCGAAGTATTTGCGCCGGTGGTGAATCCCAGCGAACTCAAGGTGGTGGCCCCGCCGTTCGCCGGCTGGTTCACCAGAATGTGATTGCGCACGAACTCGAAACGAACCTCATTGACCGAGCTATTGCCGAGCGTCTTGGTATCGCCAAGATTGACGACCTGAGTGCGCCCCTTGCCCGCAGCCGCAAAACCCGGGACCGACGCCGTGGGGTAAGGATTGCTAAGACTGTAGTTGTCGAGGAAGTAATAGGCGGAAAGCAATCCAAGGTGCGAGTTCCCATCCACTCTGCCGCTGGTCTTGTTGTCGTTAATGCGAAGCGCCTGGCTGGAAGTCGAGAAACCACCCGGGTTGTTCGGGTCCGGAATAAACGGAAGAATATTCTTAGCTGGAGCGGAGATTGCGGTTGCAGGAATCTGAGCATTAGGGAAAACGCACTGCGTCGGCAGAGTGCATCCCGAAATATAATAATTCTCGCCCGCATTCACGGCGTAGCCTAGTTCCGTCCCTAGAGTGTTACCCCAATATTGGTTTACGACCGTACCGGTCAACGAACTAGCGCGGTCGGAGAAATCGCCCGTGTGTTCGGCGGCCGACGGCACCGCGACATTACCGGAACTCACACCCTGGACCACCCGGTTCCCTTGGTAATCCCCGAAAAAGAAAATCTGGTCGTGCTTGATAGGCCCGCCCAGCGTGCCGCCATACTGGTTTTGGTGATAGGTACCGCGCTGGTTGTTTATGTCGAAGTAATTGGAGGCGTCAAAGTCCGTGTTGCGGAGAAATTCGAACACATCGCCATGAAAACCGTTAGTTCCGGACTTGGTAATCACGTTAATCTGGCCGCCGCTGTAATTGCCGTATTCAGCATCGAAGTTGTTGGTCAAAATGCGAAATTCCGCGATGGAATCGAGATTGGGAATCACCGCGGTGCCCCCGAAGCCGGGTTCCTGCACGGTAGCCCCATTCAGCATGAAACCGTTGTCGGCTTCGCGCATGCCATTCACTGACAAGCCACCGGCATTGAGGTCGCCAGAAACCAACGGCATCACTACTCCGGTCGAGTTGAAGGGGCCAGCCAAAGCCCCCGACATTCCGGACGAAGTGGAGACCACGCCGGGCTGCAGAGCCAAAAGGTCGGTATAGCTCCGGCTTACCAATGGCACATCCGTCATTTCTTTGCTGTCAATGACTTCACCCAGCTGGGTGCTGCTGGTTTCTACGTGCAGCGCTTCCGCTGAGACTTCCACGACCTCCTTGGGTTGCCCAACCTGCAGGACGGCGTCGACTACCAGCGCCGCATCCACGTCGAGCAGCAGGCCGGTCTCGCGGAAAGCCTTGAACCCAGCTTGTTGCACCTGTATGTCGTAATGGCCCAAGGGCAGAGTTTGAAAGGAGTAGAAGCCCTGCGCATTCGTGTGCTGGGTCTGGGCCACTCCAGTCTCCACAGTGGTTGCGATAACTGTGGCGCCGACAATGGCCGCTCCGCTGGCATCCTTGACCGTGCCCGAGATACTGGCGGTTACGCCGGCGAAGGAAAGTCCGCTCCATAAGCAGGCCAACGCGAACACTGAGAGACAAGTCAAAGCTTGCAAGAGCCCTTTTACCCTTATGTTCTTGGTCACGTTATGCTCTCCCTTTTCCGGCTGAGCGGCCGATTTGGCCGGTCCGGATATGCTCGATAAGATGCGCAGCAACCAACGTGGAGCTGAAACTTTGGAACCCTTCGGTATTCTGAAAAGCGCGCCGAAACGTCCCAGGGTGAAAAGCCCCCTTTTGCTAACCGCTTATAATTTACATCGTTTTCGCTTGTCAACTATTATTACTGGGATAATGCCCCGGCTATTCTCCGTTGCCACAATCAGGCGAGAGCCTAGGTTTAAAAAGGGGTTAGCAGCAAGGATAAGACAGGGAGACGTGGACCAGACTGGCCCGCTTCATTCCGAAATGATTAAATGAACGAAATCTCAATCCGGACGCCGACGCTGTCCGGTCAAAGGTCACAGGCTGCGATTCCGGCGAACATGCCTCGGGAGAAAAAATGGCCGCGACTGAAGTTTTAGCTGCAACGCTGGTGACGCCGCGGAAATACGAATTGCGCTCGTATCCGCTCCCGGAACCTGCGCCGGGGTGTCTGCTCGTGAAAATGCAACTCTCGGGGATTTGTGGCACTGATAAACATACTTATCAGGGTTTCACCACTCAATACGCGGGATCCGGCCGCGCCCGACAGATTCCATTTCCCATTATTCAAGGCCACGAGAATGTCGGAACCATCGAAGCCATCGGAGGCGCTCAGAACTACACCGACTTTGAAGGAGCTCCGGTAAGAGTCGGCGATCGGGTCGTCGTGGGCCCAAACATAAGTTGTGGCGAATGCTATTACTGCCGGCACGATTCTCCCTATTATTTCTGTCCAGAGACCATCGACTATGGCAACAACATCAGCGCAGGGAATGCGCCCCATCTGTTTGGAGGCTGGTCCCAGTATCTGTATGTTCTGCCCAAGAGTTTTGTCGTGCGTGTGCCCGATGAGTTGTCGTCTGAAGTGGCAGTGCTGGCTGAGATCATGGCGGTAACCGTAGGGCTTGATCGCGCGAAACAAATTTCTGCGTTTCCCAACGAATCTTTTCGCTTCGACGATACGGTGGTTGTGCTAGGGGTGGGGCCTCTGGGCGCCTGTTTTGTCATGAAGGCCCGAATGATGGGCGCCGGTACTATTATTGCGATCGACCTTTCCGATTATCGCCTGAGCTTCGCCAAGCGGCTGGGGGCGGATCACGCCTTGAATGCGGCGACTTCCACCGAGGCAGAACGGTTGGCTTTCATCCGCGAACTGACGCAAGGGCGCGGCGCGGACGTGGTGGTGGAAGCCGCGGGTGTGCCTCAGGCTGTTCCTCAAGCACTGGACATGCTGCGCATGGGAGGTGTGCTCGTTGAAGCGGGAAATTTCTCTGATCTGGGAGACGTCTCGATCAATCCCCACCGCCATCTCTGCACCAAGAACGTCCGTATTCTCGGGGTTGGAGGAGAAGAACCCGGAGCTTACGGACCGGGCATGCGGCAAATGGTCCGCTATATGCGACACTACCCGCTGCAGGAGTTCATCAGCCACAAGTTCGGGCTGCGCAATGTTGACGCGGCAGTTCAGAAGTCGATCGAGCCGGAATCAATGAAAGTGGTTATTGATCCATGGGATGTTTGATCGCGACAGCGACCATCGATCGTCTGCCAGTCTTTCGCTTGATCGGCGACATTCTAAGGCGCCACATTCAGTCCACCCATGCAATTTGCTGGAAGCCCGGATGATAGTCACACCCGTAATTATCACGTTCGGCTCCTTTCCTCCGAGCCCTTTGCTTGGTTTGCTCATCCAAAGTTCGACTGTAGTAGAAGTGCAGTAGTCCCTTGTTCATGTCGGATCATAATGGGTCAGATCGGCGCAACCGGGCGCAACCGGGCGCAACCTGCGGTTCTATTAACCCGTTGAGAATAGTAGAGTCGCCGACCTTCATAACGGTGCAGAACTGACTATGGAACTCAAAATCCGCCGGGCTTCGGCCCTTGGGGGTTCGATTCCCCCTCCCGGCACCAGCAGCATTGTTATCAATCATTTAGCCTGCCTTCCTGACACCGTCCTAAGAATGTTCGCCGCGCCTGAGCGCCCTTGATAACCCCTAAATACTTCACTTTATGTGAAGTGTTATCAGTAGGTGCACATCATCACCGAGAAGCACATGAAGGAAGCGGCGGAAACTCAGGGTTTTGGGTCGCAACATCCTGCAAGAGTATCAACCACGCGTCGAGGACGAACCTCGATCGAATGCTCCTTGACGGTTTATTCGACGGGAGTCCGGTTTCTTCATTCGCCGTCGCTCGTGACCACTTGTACAGCCAGTTTGCTTTGCTTCTTCAGAATCTCACCCAGCAGGAATAGGTCGGTGAGGAGTGCTCGGAGGTGGATGGAAGCGTTCAGATTGTCAATCAACTGGGAACTAATCGTGGATTGAGCGAGAACGACTTCAATGGCAGCAAGAGAGTCGCGAGAGTCGCGGTCGAGCACTGCAACGAACGCCAGGTATTTGCCGGCGGGCTCAAGGCCTTCCTGTTTGACTGCCATGGCACAGGCTTCCGGCAGCCCCGTCAGGGCTTCCACAGCGCGATGCAGGAATTCGCGAACTTGTCCCCCCGACTTGCTTCCCTGGTCGCTCGGCAGTCCTTGGGCTGCGTATGCCAATAGAAACTCGTAGCATTCTTCTACCGCGTCACAACGGTCGCTGATCTCAGCCAGCATTGGTTATCCTCGACCTTCGATCCGGTTGAGTGTCGGTGACGAAGAAGCAGTCTCGACCTTCCATCGCTCGGGATCGTGCTCTTCCAGATAGAAGTCGCGGTCCATCCAGCCAAAGATCATCGATTTCGTGATTGCGCGTTTCTCCGGCCGTAGCCCGAAATAGACGTGCATCATGACCAGCGAAATCAGTCCCACGCCCGCCAATCCGTGCAGCACGTACATCAGGCCCCAGGTCATGTCGCTGAATAGATATGGATTCCGAGGGAAAAAGATCGTGCGCACGCGAGACATCATGAAAACGCCGGTCAGGATTACCGACAGACCGCACAAGATAATGACGCCGTGGAAGAGCTTGTTTTCCAGGGGATACTTGGCAAATTTTCGCGGCGGCGGCGCGGGCATTCCGAGAAACCGCCGAACCCTTTTCCAGGCGTCGTCCAAATCGATTCGGTCGGGCCAAATCGACCAGAAATCCAGCCAGAAGGAAGCATGAATGATGTGAAAAACAATGGAAACGGTTAACACGGCGCCCGCGATCCAGTGATAGGTCAGCCAATTAAACTGGATACCCACCTTTGGAAGGAATGCGGTAAACAGCAGCGTGAACATCGAGGCAGCCATGATCCAGTGAAACATCCGTGCGACCAGCGAGTGCCGGGGAACGTGCTTGGGTATGCTGGCCGAAACCGCGGAAGAATCATCTGCCGCGAACACTCTTGGTTTGGCGAAATACATCACGTAGATGGCGTGAACGATCAGGAAGAGCAAACCAGCGATTACGGCAACCCAGATAAGGAACCAGGCAATATGAATAGGGACGCTCTGCCCCCACGGACTCGTGGCCCACTCTAAGAGGTCCATGTAGCCTCCTCGACTCCGCAGATGGCGCGTTTCACGAGATTCCGCATCAACGGAATCTTGTAGGCATTGAACTGCAAAGGAACGGCTCCCTGGACGGAAAGTTTTCCCGCCATCTCGCCAGTCGCCGCATTCCGCGGCTGCCCACGAACTGCATCTTCGACTGCCTTCAGCCTTAACGGCCTAGCGGCGGCGCCGTTCACCGCGATTCGCATGCGCTCGATTGTGCCACCAGATCGAACCATCGCCGACGCAACGTTGAGCAGCGGGAAATCCCAAACGTTGCGGTCGCGCACCTTTTCAAAAAAGAATTGCGCACCCGCCCATGCGGATGGAATACGAATGGCTGTGAGCAGATCGCCGGGCTGCAAGATGTGCAGCCGCGTGATGTCAATCTCGGGACCGATGAAGTAATCTTCAGCATCGATCACGCGTTCACCTTTGGGTGTGCGCAGGACGAACTTGGCGTCCAGCGCAATCAGGGCCGGGGCCGTGTCGGAGGGATTCACTGCCACGCAGCGGTCCGCGTGCAGAATGGCATGCTCACGGTTGCGGCCCTCCGGCGTATCGGCGTAGCAAATGTTGCCGCCGGCGCGATAGCACGGCCAACCGCCGCGGTAATACCAGCAGCGCGTGTCCTGCGAAACATTGCCTCCGAGAGTTCCCTGGTTGCGGATTTGCGGCGATGCCACCACCTCTGCAGCCTGCGCCAGAAGACTATACCTCTGCTTGATAAGGGGATGATTCACTACTTCCGTGAGCGTGGTCATGGCGCCGATCTCGATACCATCGCCGGTTGTGCGAACTCCCCGCAGTTCCTCGATTCCGCTCAGATCGACCACCACCTTGGGCTTCCTGATTCGATCCTTGAGCCAGTCGAAGCTGTCGAGCCCTCCGGCCAGCACCCAGGCATCGGGGCCATGCTGTTCGAGAAGCTTCTGCGCATCGGCTACGGAACCGGGCTGATACAGCTCGAAGGCGGGCATTACGTCTCGTATAACAGCCATCACTCTCCTCAAAATTTCAATCAAATATGAGCCGTCAGGGGATGCTGCATTGGGCGGCCGGCTTCGAGCGACGTCAGAATCGTATCCGCGTTCACTGGTGCGCGCTGAAAGATCTCGTCTCCCAGTGCATCCGAGAGGGCATTCAAGATGGAGGCACAGCCGCCTCCAACCGGCGGCTCGCCGATACCGCGAGCGCCCACGGGCGTCTCCGGATCCGGAATATCCAACGCAGTCCATTGCATGTCGACCGGTACATCGAGAATGGTCGGCGGTTTGTTGTGATGGAATCGCATGGAAACCATTTCGCCATAGTGCGGATCGAACACCCACTTCTGACCGATCGCATGCCCAATACCCAAGACGGAACGGCCAAGCACCTGACCGCCCAGTGCTCGGGGATGGATCACCGTGCCCACATCGGCGGAAGCGAGGAAATCCACGATGTAGTACTTGCCGGTTTCGACGTCGACTTCAACTTCGGCGAAGCTGGCCACGTATGAGAAAGTCGAGCCATCGCGGGGATAATTGTCCTTGGCCGCCCCCACCAGACCTTGACCTGCTAACGCCGCTACAGACGCCTTCGTCAATTTGTGGAGATCAGCACCTGCTTCGTGGCCATCGTAGACGCCGCCCAGTTGAATCGCGTATTTCGCGGCCTGCGCCAGAGTCATACCCGCGCCCCCTTTGCGGAAAACACGCTCGTTGGCGACCTCGTATTGTTCCGGTTTGCCTCCCAGCTTCTTGGCAGCGATTTCCTGGAGCTTCTTTTTTGCGTCCATCGCCGTCGCATGCGCCGCCCGCGTCATCGCGTGAGTCGTCTGGCTGCCGCCGGAAACGCAAGTATAAGGAAGATTTTTTGTCGTGTTCCCCCACACGACGTCGCATTTTTCCCAAGGCACACCCAGAACTTCTGCGCCCACGCGGTGCACGTCAATCACGGACTCAGTTCCGAGATTGCCGATTCCAGACTGGAAGGTGATCCGCCCATCCGGTTTGATGACCAGAAGCCCGTCGAATCCGATCGTGCCGCCAACATAGCAACTCAGCGACACGCCGACGCCGCGAACTTTCGTGCCCATCCTCTTGGGAGTGCGCGCCACCCGCTCGCTCCACTTGAATTGCTCCGCGCCTCGGTCGAGCGCCTCTTTCAGGAATGCACTGGTGGCATACTGCTGTTTCCCCTGCGCCAGAGGTCCGAACGGAGCCTTGCCCTCAGGGCAGTTGATGCGGCGGATCGCTACCTGGTCAACTCCCAGCCTGCGCCCAGCTTTCGCGATGATGGGCTCGATGATGACAATTCCCTGGAGCCCGCCCGGAGAACTTTGCGCACTGCGGGGCGGTGTATTTGTCAGCACAGTTAGGCCACGCCAGCGCATGGCTTGCGGTTGGTACAACAGAGAGACGATGCGGCCCGATGAAGGTGCATCACCCACCGAGTCGTACGGACCGTTATCGCAAATCACGAACATGTCGAGAGCTGTAATCCGACCTTCTTTCGAAAAACCGACCTTCATGCGTCCTTGAAAGCTAGGACGGGCGCGTCCGATGAAGGTCTCCTCTTCACGGCTTATACGCATCATTACCGGAGTGTTGGTTTTCTTCGCCAGAAGGGCGGGGATGATCATCGACACGCCTCCGGTGATCTTGCTGCCGAACCCGCCCCCGGTGTATTCGCTGATGAAGACAACATTGTCAGGACTAATGTTCAACCAGCGTGCGATCGCGGGCAACGTTTGTGCCGTGCTTTGTGTACCCGTGTAAATGTAGACCTTGCCGTTCTGCCAGTAAGCCATTGCACTGCGGGTCTCCAGCGTCTGATGACTGGTGTCGGGCGTGACGAATGTCTCATCAAGAACCAGTTCGGCGTTCTTGAAGCCGGAATCGACATCTCCATACGACCATTCGTCGGGAGCCTTGCCCATGGGAAGGCGACCATGATCAAGCTCTGCGAAGTCGGCATGGGTCCATTTGAGTTCTGTCACCTCGGGCGGACCCGGATTTTGTCCCGCAGGCCGGGTCCAGACATTCCCATCTGTTCGAGGATTAGGACCACCAGGTCGCAAGGTGTCGAGCGGATCCACTACGAACGGAAGCCGTTCAAAATCGATCTGGATCTTCTCGATGGCTTCCGCAGCGGTGAGTTCGTCAACCGCGGCCACTGCAAGAACCGGTTCGCCCTGATAGACCGGTTCGTTCGTAAGTCCACGTTCGCCCCACTTGCTGGCTTTGATGACAGTTCCATTGTCTGTAAGCGAATCGGCTGGAGCGGGAAGATCGTTCGCCGTGAGGATGGCCTTGACGCCGGGCATCGCCAGGGCTGCATCCGAATGAATGCGCTTGACCCGGGCGTGCGGCATGGGGCTAAGCAGCAATTTGCAGAACAGCATACCTTCGGCACGAAAGTCTTCGGCATATTTCGCTTGGCCGGTAACCTTCGCATATAGATCTGGCGTCGCATAGTTCTTGCCGATCAACCTGTAACCGGTTCCGTACTGACGCTCAGTTGTCTGGGCGGTGTCTGCGGCTTTCTCGTTATCCGTTTTCTGGTTATCCACGATTAGACCTCCGCAGATTCTCGGCGCCGCGCATCATCGCGGTGAGAATCTTGTCATAATCCTGGCAGCGGCACAGATTTCCGGAGATGCCTTGCGCCAGTTCCTGGCGGGTTGGATTGGGACTGGTTTTCAGGTATCCCACTGTAGCCATAATGAAGCCGGGCATACAAAAGGCGCACTGAAAGCCTTGTTCGTCGATGACGCCCTGTTGTACTGGGTGCAAAGTTCCGTCACTCTTGGCCAGGCCCTCGATGGTCACAACTTTTCGTCCACGCACTGTGTGCGTCAGCACGGAACACGCATAGTACGGAATATCGTCGATAACCACGGTGCAAGATCCGCATTCAGCTCGGTCGCATCCGAGCTTGGTGCCGGTCAGGCCCAGCTTGTAACGCAGCGTCGACGCCAAGGTCTCCTGCTTCATCGCATCGACACGCCGCTGCTGACCGTTGACGTTGAGCGTGATCAGTCGCTCGCCTAGGCCG
>Ga0181537_10003828_pt1 | contig 12705 bp, 6 predicted proteins | sample PEATcosm2014_Bin_39_FD_119765 | JGI IMG/M metagenome (GOLD analysis project Ga0181537, IMG submission 119765) | Peatland microbial communities from MTU Mesocosm Facility, Houghton, MI, USA - PEATcosm2014_Bin23_10_metaG | ecosystem: Environmental > Terrestrial > Soil > Wetlands > Peat | place...
ACCGAATTTCTTCGACAGCACCAGCGTCATCGCCGCCGTCAGCGTCGTCTTCCCATGATCCACGTGGCCTATCGTCCCCACGTTCACGTGCGGCTTCGTCCGCTCAAATTTGCCTTTTGCCATTGCTCTATCCCCGCTTATTTCTTGTTGATCACGGCGTCGGCGACGTTCTTCGGCGCTTCCAGGTAATGCTTGAATTCCATGGTGTAAGTCGCGCGGCCCTGGGTCAGCGAGCGCAAAGACGTCGAGTAGCCGAACATTTCGGCCAGCGGGACATCGGCGCGGATGATCTTGCCGCCGCCTTGTATGTCTTCCATGCCCTGGATCACGCCGCGGCGCGATGACAGGTCGCCGATCACGTCACCCATTTTTTCCTCCGCGGTCTCGACCTCGATTGCCATGATGGGCTCGAGCAATACCGGGCTGGCCGCGCGCATGCCGTCCTTGAACGCCATCGACGCCGCCATTTTGAACGCGTTCTCGTTCGAATCCACTTCGTGGTAGGAACCGTCGAACAGCGTCACTTTCACGTCCACCACCGGGTAGCCGGCGAGCACGCCGTTGGGCAGCGTATCGATCAGGCCCTTTTGCACCGCCGGAATGAATTCGCGCGGCACCGCTCCACCCTTGATCGCATCGACAAACTCGTAGCCCTTGCCGGCGCCGCTCGGCTCCACTTTCAGCCATACGTGGCCATACTGCCCGCGGCCGCCCGACTGCTTGATGAACTTGCCCTCGACTTCCACCGTTTTCTTGATGGCTTCGCGGTACGCGACTTGCGGCTTGCCCACGCTCGCTTCAACGTGGAATTCGCGTTTCATGCGCTCGACCAGCACCTCAAGGTGCAGCTCGCCCATGCCGGAAATGATGGTCTGGCCCGATTCCTCGTCGGTATGCACGCGAAACGTCGGGTCTTCCTGCGCCAGGCGGTTCAACGCCAAGCCCATTTTTTCCTGGTCGACCTTGGTTTTGGGTTCGACAGCCTGCGAGATCACCGGCTCCGGGAATTCCATCTTCTCGAGCACGATGATCTTGTCGGGGTCGGACAGGGTCTCGCCGGTGGTGGCTTCCTTGAGGCCCACGGCGGCGGCGATGTCGCCCGCGCGCACTTCCTTGATTTCCTCGCGCTCGTTGGCGTGCATCTGCAGCAGGCGACCGATGCGCTCCTTGCGGCCCTTGACCGGGTTATAAATGGTGTCGCCCGTGCTCACCACGCCCGAATACACGCGGAAGAAGGTGAGCTGGCCGACGTGCGGGTCGGTCATGATCTTGAACGCCAATGCCGAGAACGGCTCGTTGTCGTCGGCCTTGCGCACGGCTTCCTCGTCGTTTTCGAGGTGACCCTTCACCGGCGGAATATCGGTCGGCGCCGGCAGGTAATCGATCACGGCGTCGAGCATCGCCTGCACGCCCTTGTTCTTGAACGCGGTGCCGCACAGCATGGGCACGATCTCGTTCTTGATGGTGCGAATACGCAGGCCAAGCTTGATGTCGGCCTCGGTGAGGTCGTGGCCCTCGAGGTATTTGTTCATCAGGTCGTCGTTGGCTTCGGCCGCGGCCTCGATCATCTTGCCGCGCCATTCGAGCGCTTCCGCCTTCAGCGGTTCCGGAATTTCGCGCAGCTCGAACTTCATGCCCTGGGACGCCTCGTCCCAATAGATCGCCTTCATGCGCACCAGGTCGATCACGCCCTCGAAGCTGTCCTCGGCGCCGATCGGCAGCTGGATCGGTATCGGGTTGCCCTTCAGTCGGGTGCGGATGTGCTCGTAGGATTTGAAGAAGGTGGCGCCGACCCGGTCCATCTTGTTGATGAAGGCGAGGCGCGGCACCTTGTATTTGTTGGCCTGGCGCCACACGGTTTCGGACTGCGGCTGCACGCCGGCCACCGCGTCGTACACCATGCAGGCGCCGTCAAGCACGCGCAGGGAGCGCAACACTTCGATGGTGAAATCGATGTGGCCCGGGGTGTCGATGATGTTGATGCGGTGCTCGGGATAGTTGTTCTCCATCCCCTTCCAGAAGCAGGTGGTGGCAGCCGAAGTGATGGTGATGCCGCGTTCCTGTTCCTGGTCCATCCAGTCCATGGTGGCGGCGCCGTCGTGCACTTCGCCGATCTTGTAGTTAACCCCGGTGTAAAACAGGATGCGTTCGGTGGTCGTGGTCTTGCCCGCGTCGATGTGCGCGCTGATGCCGATGTTGCGATACCGCTCGATTGGGGTTTTACGTGCCACTTTTGTCAGGCCTCAAATACAAGGGCGGGGGTGCCCCCGCCCTCTAGGTGTTGGATTCCGGCTGGTTTAGAAGCGATAGTGCGCGAACGCCTTATTGGCTTCCGCCATGCGGTGCACTTCGTCGCGCTTCTTCATTGCGCCGCCACGTCCTTCGGCGGCTTCCATCAGTTCGCCGGCCAGGCGCTGGGTCATCGACTTCTCGCTGCGCTTGTGCGCGGCTTCGCGCAGCCAGCGCATGGCGAGCGCGCTGCGGCGGATCGGGCGAACTTCCACCGGCACCTGGTAGTTGGCGCCGCCGACGCGGCGGCTCTTCACTTCCACCATCGGGCGCACGTTGGACACCGCGAGGCCGAACACTTCGAGCGGGTCCTTGCCGGACTTGGTGGAAATAATGCCGAACGCGCCGTAAATAATGCGCTCGGCGACCGACTTCTTGCCGGACTTCATCAGCACGTTGACGAACTTGGCGACGTCCTGGTTGCCGAATTTCGGATCCGGCAGGATTTCGCGTTTTTGTATTTCTCTACGGCGTGGCATGGTTCTGTCTCCTTACGCCGCTTTCGGCCGCTTTGCGCCGTATTTGGAACGGGATTGCTTGCGGTCCTTGACGCCCTGGGTGTCGAGGCTGCCGCGCACCATGTGATAGCGCACGCCCGGCAGGTCCTTCACACGGCCGCCGCGGATCAGCACCACCGAGTGCTCCTGCAGGTTGTGGCCTTCGCCGCCGATGTAGCTGATGACCTCGAAACCGTTGGTGAGACGCACCTTGGCGACCTTGCGCAGCGCAGAGTTCGGCTTTTTCGGCGTCGTGGTGTAAACGCGGGTGCACACGCCGCGTTTCTGCGGCGAATTGCCGAGCGCCGGCACCTTGCTCTTGGCGGCTTCCAGCGAGCGCGGCTTGCGCACTAATTGATTGACTGTTGGCATTCGCTATCCAAAAAATCGGCCGGCCTGGCCGTAATTCGCTGCAATCCAGGCCCGGATTACTGAGAAACCGATAACCTGAAGAAAAGACTGTAAATTTTAAAGGTTTTCTGCGGGACCGTCAAGCAAGACGGTCCCGCAAAATCCCGTGTTACGCGCTTTCCTCGGCGGTCGGCGCATCCACCGGGGCGAACAACTCCTCCGCCGCCGCCAGTGCATCGGCGCCGGTGCCCGCGCGCGCCTTGCGCCGGGCCGTGTGATACGCAAGCCCGGTGCCGGCGGGAATCAGGCGCCCGACGATCACGTTCTCCTTCAACCCGCGCAGGGTGTCCTTCTTGCCCATGATGGCGGCTTCGGTCAGCACCCGGGTGGTTTCCTGGAACGAGGCCGCGGAAATGAACGAGTCGGTGGAGAGCGATGCCTTGGTAATGCCCAGCAGCATGTGCTCGTAGGTCGCCGCCTTCTTGTCTTCCGCCAGCACGCGATCGTTCTCGTCCAGCACTTCCGAACGCTCGACCTGTTCGCCGATGATGAAGTTGGTGCCGCCCGGATCGTGGATCGCCACGCGGCGCAGCATCTGCCGCACGATGACCTCGATGTGCTTGTCGTTGATTTTCACGCCCTGCAGACGATATACATCCTGCACTTCGTCGGTGATGTAGCGCGCGAGCGCTTCCACTCCCAGCAGGCGCAGGATGTCGTGCGGTTCGGCCGGGCCGTCGACGATCATCTCGCCCTTGTTCACCACCTGGCCGTCGTGCACCAGCACGTGCTTGTCTTTCGGGATCAGGAACTCGTGCGCCACGGTATCGAGGTCGGTGATCACCAGGCGCTGCTTGCCCTTGGTGTCCTTGCCGAACGACACCGTGCCGGTGACTTCCGCCAGCATGCCCGCGTCCTTCGGCGAGCGCGCTTCGAACAGTTCTGCCACCCGAGGCAGACCCCCGGTGATGTCGCGCGTCTTGGAGGATTCCTGCGGGATTCGCGCCAGCACTTCGCCGACACTCACCTGCTGGCCGTCGCGCACCGTGATGATCGAGCCCACCTGGAACGTGATCGCCACCGCATGGTCGGTCCCGGCGATTTTGACTTCGTCCCCGGCTTCGTTGATGAGCTTGACCTGCGGCCGGATGCCTTTCTTCTCGGCTGCACCCCGGCGCTTCGGATCGATCACGACCAGCGTGGAGAGGCCCGTCACCTCGTCGATCTGCTTGGCGACGGTGACGCCTTCCTCGACGTGCTCGAACTTGATGGTGCCCGCGTACTCGGTGATGATGGGACGGGTATGCGGGTCCCACGAGGCGATGATCTGCCCCGCCTTGATCGGCTTGCCGTCGGCTACCGGCAGGCTTGCGCCGTACGGCACCTTGTGGCGCTCGCGCTCGCGGCCGTTATCGTCCAGGATCAGCACTTCGCCGGAGCGCGAAATGACGATTTTCTCGCCTTTCTCGCTGGTGACGTAGCGCATGGTGCCGGTGAAACGCACCATGCCCGTGGATTTGGCTTCGACCGCGGACTGCACCGCGGTACGCGAGGCCGCGCCACCGATGTGGAAGGTGCGCATCGTGAGCTGGGTGCCCGGCTCGCCGATCGACTGCGCGGCGATCACGCCGATGGCTTCGCCGACGTTGACCAGGCTGCCGCGGCCAAGGTCGCGGCCGTAGCACTTGGCGCACAGGCCGTAACGCGTGTCGCAGGTCAGCGGCGTGCGCACCTTGACTTCGTCGATGCCCAGGCCCTCGATCCTTTCGACTTCCTCTTCGTCGAGCAGCATGCCCGCCGCGTACAGGAGATCGGCGGTCTCGGGGTTGGTGATGTCTTCCGCCAGCACGCGGCCCAAAATGCGGTCGCGCAGCGGTTCCACCACTTCGCCGCCTTCGATCAGCGCCTTCATCAGCACGCCGTTGGCGGTGCCGCAATCGTCCTCGGTGACGACCAGGTCCTGCGTAACGTCGACCAGGCGGCGCGTGAGGTAGCCGGAGTTCGCGGTTTTAAGCGCGGTGTCGGCCAGGCCCTTGCGCGCGCCGTGGGTCGAAATGAAGTATTGCAGGACGTTCAGGCCCTCGCGGAAGTTCGACGTGATCGGGGTCTCGATAATCGAGCCGTCCGGTTTCGCCATCAGGCCGCGCATGCCCGCCAGCTGGCGGATCTGCGCCGCTGAACCGCGCGCGCCGGAGTCCGCCATCATGTAGATCGCGTTGAACGCTTCCTGCTGCACTTGCTTGCCGTTGCGGTCCTTGGTCATTTCGGAACCCAACTGCTTCATCATCGCCTTGCCGACTTCGTCGCCGGCGCGGCCCCAGATGTCCACCACCTTGTTGTAGCGCTCGCCCTGCGTCACCAGGCCCGAGGTGTACTGCGCCTCGATTTCCTTGACTTCGCGTTCGGCGGCGGCGATGAGGTCGTGCTTCTCTTTCGGCACCAGCATGTCGTCGACGCAGATCGAGATGCCGGCACGGGTGGCGAGCATGAAGCCCATGCCCATCAGCTTGTCCGCGAAAATCACGGTCTCGCGCAATCCGCAGCGGCGGAACGCGGCGTTGATGAGCTTGGAGATCTCTTTCTTCTTGAGCGGCTTGTCGATCAGCGGGAACGGCAGGCCGGCGGGCAGGATTTCCGACAACAGCGCGCGGCCGACCGTGGTGTCGTAGCGCGTGATTTTCTCCACCTTCTCGCCGTGCTCGTCCAGATCGGTTTCCTTGATGCGCACCGTCACCCTGGCGTTGAGTTCGACCTCTCCGGACTCGTAGGCGCGAACCGCCTCGCTGACGTTGACGAACATCATGCCCTCGCCGCGCGCGTTGATGCGCTCGCGGGTGGCGTAATACAGTCCCAGCACGATGTCCTGCGACGGCACGATGATGGGATCGCCGTTGGCCGGCGACAATACGTTGTTGGAGGCGAGCATCAGCGTGCGCGCTTCCATTTGCGCTTCGAGCGACAACGGCACGTGCACCGCCATCTGGTCGCCGTCGAAGTCGGCGTTGAACGCGGCGCACACCAGCGGATGCAGCTGGATCGCCTTGCCCTCGATCAGCACCGGCTCGAAAGCCTGGATGCCGAGGCGGTGCAGGGTCGGGGCGCGGTTAAGCAGCACCGGGTGCTCGCGAATGACCTCCTCAAGAATATCCCATACGACGGGATTTTCCGATTCAACTTCTCGTTTGGCCGCCTTGATGGTGCTGGCGATGCCCATGAGTTCGAGCTTGTTGAAAATGAACGGCTTGAACAGTTCCAGCGCCATTTTCTTCGGCAGGCCGCACTGGTGAAGCTTAAGTTGGGGGCCCACAACAATTACCGAACGGCCGGAATAATCGACGCGCTTGCCCAAGAGGTTCTGGCGGAAGCGGCCGCCCTTGCCCTTGATCATGTCGGCGAGCGACTTCAACGGACGCTTGTTGGCGCCGGTCATGGCCTTGCCGCGGCGGCCGTTGTCGAGCAACGAGTCGACGGCTTCCTGCAGCATGCGCTTTTCGTTGCGCACGATGATTTCCGGCGCTTTCAGTTCGAGCAGGCGCTTCAAACGGTTGTTGCGGTTGATCACGCGGCGATACAGATCGTTAAGATCCGAGGTCGCGAAACGGCCGCCGTCCAGCGGCACCAGCGGACGCAGTTCCGGCGGCAGCACCGGCAGCACTTCGAGGATCATCCAGTCGGGCTTGATGCCGGATTGCTGGAAACCTTCGAGCACTTTCAGGCGCTTGGCGATTTTCTTGATCTTGGTTTCCGAACCGGTGGCCGCAAGCTCGGTGCGCAGGGTGTCGATTTCGCGATTGAGCTCGAGCGAGCGCAGCAATTCACGGATGCCCTCGGCGCCCATGCTGGCGGAGAAATCGTCACCGTACTCTTCGACCTTGGCGAGGTAGTCGTCTTCGGTCAGAAGCTGGGCGCGGGTCAACGGCGTCATGCCGGGATCGGTCACCACGTAGGCTTCGAAATACAGCACGCGCTCGATGTCGCGCAGCGTCATATCCAGCACCATGCCCAGCCGCGACGGCAGGGACTTCAGGAACCAGATGTGGGCGACAGGTGAGGCGAGTTCGATGTGGCCCATGCGCTCGCGGCGCACTTTCGACAAGGTGACTTCGACGCCGCACTTCTCACAAATCACCCCGCGATGCTTGAGGCGTTTGTACTTGCCGCACAGGCACTCGTAATCCTTGATCGGCCCGAAAATCTTGGCGCAGAACAGCCCGTCGCGCTCCGGTTTGAAAGTGCGATAGTTGATGGTTTCCGGCTTCTTCACTTCGCCATACGACCACGACCGGATTTTCTCCGGCGAGGCGAGCCCGATCTTGATCGAATCGAACTCTTCTTCCTGCGTGACCTGCTTGAACAAATCGAGCAATGCTTTCATTTAGCGCTCCGATTTTGCATTAACTGCAATATTTCAAAATTCGAATTCAATGTCTTGTTGCCTGGTCCTCAATACCGCTCGAGGTCGATATCGATCGCCAGCGAGCGGATTTCCTTGACCAGCACGTTGAACGACTCCGGCATGCCGGCGTCGATCTTGTGGTCGCCCTTGACGATGTTTTCGTAGACCTTGGTGCGGCCGGACACGTCGTCGGACTTGACCGTCAGCATTTCCTGCAGCGTGTAGGAAGCGCCGTAGGCTTCCAGCGCCCACACCTCCATCTCGCCGAAGCGTTGGCCGCCGAACTGCGCCTTGCCGCCCAGCGGTTGCTGGGTTACCAGGCTGTAGGGGCCGGTGGAACGCGCGTGCATCTTGTCGTCGACCAGGTGGTGCAGTTTCAGGATGTGCATATAGCCTACTGTCACCTGGCGCTCGAACAATTCGCCGGTGCGCCCGTCCACCAGTTGCACCTGGCCGCTGCGCGGCAGGCCCGCAAGTTCCAGCATGTCCTTGATTTCCGTCTCGGAAGCGCCGTCGAACACCGGCGTCGCGAACGGCACCCCGTTACGCAGGTTGTGCGCCAGGCGCATGACCTCTTCCTCTGACAGACCGTCGATATCCTCCGGCGTTCCGCTGCTGTTGTAGATTCGGGCCAGGTACTTGCGCACCTCGGCCGCCTTTTTCTGCGTATCCAGCAGCTCGCCGATCTTGAGCCCGAGCCCTTTGGCCGCCCAGCCGAGGTGGGTTTCCAGGATCTGGCCCACGTTCATGCGCGAAGGCACGCCCAGCGGGTTCAGCACGATGTCGACCGTGGTTCCGTCCGGCATGTGCGGCATGTCCTCGATCGGGACGATCTTGGAAATCACGCCCTTGTTGCCGTGGCGGCCGGCCATCTTGTCGCCAGGCTGCAGGCGGCGCTTCACCGCGACATATACCTTCACCATCTTTTGCACGCCGGGCGGCAATTCGTCGCCCTGCGTCAGCTTCTTTTTCTTGGCTTCGAAGGCTTCGTCGAAATCGCGGCGCTTCTGCTCGATCGACTGCTGCAGCGCTTCCATCTGCTGGCTGACTTCCTCGTTGGCGAGGCGAATCTCGAACCAGTGGAATTTCTCCAGTCCGTCGAGGTAGGTCTTGGTGAGCTTGGTGCCCTTGGCGAGTTTCTTCGGACCGCCATTGGCGGTCTTGCCGACGAGCAGGCGCTCCAGGCGCTCGAACGTATCGACTTCCACGATCCGCATCTGGTCGGCGAGGTCGAGCTTGTAGCGTTTCAGCTCGTCGTCAATGATCTGCTGTGCGCGCTTGTCGCGCTCGATGCCTTCGCGGGTAAACACCTGCACGTCGATCACGGTGCCGGAAATGCCGGACGGCACGCGCAGGCTGGTGTCTTTCACATCGGACGCCTTCTCGCCGAAAATCGCGCGCAGCAGCTTCTCTTCCGGCGTGAGCTGGGTTTCGCCCTTCGGCGTGACTTTGCCCACCAGCACGTCGCCGGCTTCGACTTCGGCGCCGATGTACACAATGCCCGCTTCGTCCAGTCTCGACAGTTGCGCTTCCGACAGGTTGGAAATGTCGCGGGTGATTTCTTCCGCGCCAAGCTTGGTGTCGCGCGCCACTACCTGCAGTTCTTCGATGTGAATCGACGTGAAACGGTCCTCGGCGACGATCCGCTCCGAGATCAGGATCGAATCCTCGAAGTTGTAGCCGTTCCACGGCATGAACGCGACCAGCAGGTTCTGCCCCAGCGCCAGCTCGCCCATGTCGGTGGACGCGCCGTCGGCGATGACATCGCCCTTGGCGATGATGTGGCCCACTTCCACCAGCGGACGCTGATTGATGTTGGTGTTCTGGTTGGAGCGCGTGTACTTGATGAGGTTGTAGATGTCGACGCCGACTTCGCCCGACACCGTCTCATCGTCGTGCACTCGCACCACGATACGACCGGCGTCGACGTAGTCGACGATGCCGCCGCGCAGAGCCTGCACTGCGGTACCGGAGTCGACCGCGACCGTGCGTTCGATGCCGGTGCCGACCAGCGATTTCTCGGCGCGCAGACACGGCACCGCCTGGCGCTGCATGTTGGAACCCATCAGCGCGCGGTTCGCGTTATCGTGCTCGAGGAACGGAATCAGGGACGCCGCCACCGATACGATCTGCGAGGGCGCCACGTCCATGTACTGCACGCGGTCCGGGGTGGCCAGCATGAACTCGTTCTTGTAGCGGCAGGACACCAGTTCGTCGGTGAGCTTGCCCTTCTTGTCGAGCTCGGCGTTGGCCTGCGCCACGATGAAGTTGCCTTCCTCGATCGCCGACAGGAAATGGATGTCGTTGGTGACCTTGGAGTCTTCCACCTTGCGGTACGGCGTTTCCATGAAACCGTACTCGTTGGTGCGCGCGTACAGGGCGAGCGAGTTGATGAGGCCGATGTTCGGACCCTCCGGGGTCTCGATCGGGCACACGCGGCCGTAGTGCGTGGGATGTACGTCGCGCACTTCGAAGCCTGCGCGCTCGCGCGTCAGGCCGCCCGGTCCCAGCGCGGAGACGCGGCGCTTGTGGGTGATCTCGGACAGGGGATTGGTCTGGTCCATGAACTGCGAGAGCTGGCTGGAGCCGAAGAACTCGCGGATCGCGGCCGAGATCGGTTTGGCGTTGATGAGGTCGTGCGGCATCAGGTTTTCGGACTCAGCCTGGGACAGGCGTTCCTTCACCGCGCGCTCGACGCGCACCAGGCCCGCGCGGAACTGGTTCTCCGCGAGTTCGCCCACCGAACGCACGCGGCGGTTGCCGAGGTGGTCGATGTCGTCGATTTCGCCGCGGCCGTTCCGAAGTTCGACCAGGATGCGGATCACCGCGATGATGTCGTCGTTGGACAGCGTGCCGGCGCCTTCGAGCTCTTCGCGCCCGACGCGGCGGTTGAACTTCATGCGGCCGACGGCGGACAGGTCGTAGCGCTCTTCGGAATAAAACAGCCCGTTGAACAGGGTCTCCACCGCGTCTTCGGTGGGCGGCTCGCCGGGGCGCATCATGCGATAAATCGCCACCCGCGCCGCCAACTGGTCGGCGGTCTCGTCGATCCTGAGGGTCGAGGAAATATACGAGCCCTGGTCGAGATCGTTGGTGTAGAGCGTGGAGAAACTGCCGACGTCGGATTCGCGGAACTTGGCGAGCGTGAGCTCGGTGATTTCCTCGTTGGCGAGCGCCGCCACTTCGCCGGTGTCGGCGACGATCACGTTATGCGCGAGGGTGCGGCCGAGCAGGAACTCGTCGGGCACGCTGATTTTCTTGACCCCGGCCGCATCCATGTCGCGGATGTGCTTGACCGTGATTTTCTTGTCCTTGGCGACGATGACCTTGCCGGCTTTGTCGCTGATATCGAACTTGGCGACCTCGCCGCGCAGGCGCTCGGGCACCACGTCGAACTGGATGCCTTTTTTCGACAAGTGGAAATTGTCGAACTGGAAAAACTGCGCGAGGATCTGTTCCGGCGTCAGGCCGATCGCCTTCAGCAGGATGGTCACCGGCATTTTGCGGCGGCGGTCGACGCGGAAATACAGGTAATCCTTGGGGTCGAACTCGAAGTCGAGCCAGGAGCCGCGGTAAGGAATGATGCGCGCCGAGAACAACAGCTTGCCCGAGGAATGGGTCTTGCCGCGGTCGTGCTCGAAGAACACGCCCGGCGAGCGGTGGAGCTGCGACACGATCACGCGCTCGGTGCCGTTGATGATGAACGAGCCGGTCGTCGTCATCAGCGGAATTTCGCCCATGTAGACTTCCTGCTCCTTGACCTCCTTGACCGTCGGCTTGGCGGCTTCCTTGTCGAGCAGGGTCAGCCGCACCTTGGCGCGCAGGGGGGACGCGAAAGTCAGCCCGCGCTGCTGGCATTCCTTGACGTCGAACGGGGGCTCGCCGAGCGAATAGCCGACGAACTCGAGCCGCGCGTTGCCGGAATGGCTGGAAATCGGGAAAATCGAATGAAACGCGGCTTGCAGGCCCTGCCGGCGGCGCACGTCGGCGCGGATCTCGGCCTGCAGGAATGCCGTGTAGGAATCGAGCTGGGTGGCAAGCAGGAACGGTACCTTGAGAACGCTCGCGCGCTTGGCAAAACTCTTGCGGATGCGTTTCTTCTCAGTGTACGAATAGGACATGGTCTCTCCAGTGTTGCGTGGATCGGGAACCTGGGACAGGAAACCGGCGAAATGCCGGTTGCCAATGCCCAGACCCGACCCCCGAATATGGGCTCGGAAATCCAAACTTCAAGCTTCAGGAATGAGCGCTGCGCGCAGCGCTCAGTTCTGCAACCTGCAATGCAGAACGCGGGGCGGCCAGGGCCGCTCCGCCCGATACAATTACTTGACTTCGACCGTGGCGCCGGCGTCCGCCAGCTGCTTGCGGATGTTTTCCGCGTCAGCCTTGTTAACGCCTTCCTTCACGGGTTTCGGCGCACCGTCGACCAGGTCCTTGGCTTCTTTCAGACCGAGGCCGGTGATGGCGCGCACCACCTTGATGACTTCAACTTTCTTCTCGCCCGCCGCCATCAGCATGACGCTGAATTCGGTCTTCTCTTCAACCGCGGCGGCAGCGGCGCCACCGGCAGCAGGGGCTGCGACCGCGACTGCGGCGGCGGCGGAAACGCCGAACTTGTCTTCCATTTCCTTGATCAGGCTGGAGAGCTCCAGCACCGTCATGTTGCCGATTGCGTCAAGAATGTCTGCTTTGGCTACTGCCATGATTAAAACTCCTGAATGAAAATTCTCTGATTCGAAAAATGGTTCTGGAATGAGCCTAGGCTGCCGCTTTCTCCACCTGGCCGCCGGCCTTTTCCTTCTGGTCGCGTACCGCCGCCAGCGCGCGCACGAATTTGCCCGGAACTTCGTTGAGCGTACGCACGAACTTGACGATCGGCGCCTGCATGGTGCCAACCAGCGTGGCCAGCAACTGTTCGCGGCTCGGCATGCTGGCGAGACTCTTGACGTCCTTGGCGGACATCACGTAATTCGCCATCGCACCGGCCTTGATCACGAACTTGTCATTGGCCTTGGAAAAGTCGTTCAGCACTTTCGCCGCCGCTACCGGATCCTGTGAGATCCCGTAGACCAGCGGGCCCGCCAAATGCTCGGTAAGACCGGCAAACGGCGTGTCCGCCACGGCGCGCCGCGCGAGCGAGTTCTTCAGCACGCGCAGGTAGACGCCCGATCC
>Ga0181537_10003829_pt1 | contig 12702 bp, 10 predicted proteins | sample PEATcosm2014_Bin_39_FD_119765 | JGI IMG/M metagenome (GOLD analysis project Ga0181537, IMG submission 119765) | Peatland microbial communities from MTU Mesocosm Facility, Houghton, MI, USA - PEATcosm2014_Bin23_10_metaG | ecosystem: Environmental > Terrestrial > Soil > Wetlands > Peat | place...
ACAACTCAAACAAGGGAGATGCGGCTTTCATGAAATTCATCACGCTCGAGTCCACATCCGGTTCGCCTTCTCAAGCTTTCCTGGAACGAATGACGCGCCGGCGGCGCCGGCCTCTGATATGGATGTCGATTGTGGTGGGGGGCCTTTTGTCCTTGACCCGTCTGTCGGGGATTGCCTCGGCGGCGGACGCGGCTGCCGCGGCCGACACCACCAACGATTCGGGCGGTCTCACCGAGATCACGGTCACGGCCGAGAAATTCAATTCCACGGTTCAGAACACGCCGATCAGCATGACGGCGTTGACCGGGGAGCAGCTGAATGCGGCCGGCATCACCTCGATGGAGGACGTGATCCGCGACGTGCCGGGTCTGTCCATGCGCTCAGCCGGACCCGGATTCACCGAAATCGAGGCGCGAGGTCTCGCCTCGAACGGCGGCGCCGCGCCGACGGTGGGCTTCTACCTGGACGAAATACCCTTGTCGCCGCCCGCGCTGTCGCAGTCCGGCAAGATCGTAATCGATCCGGATCTGTACGATCTCAATCGCATCGAAGTGTTGCGCGGCCCGCAGGGCACCCTCTATGGCTCGGGCTCCATGGGCGGCACCGTCAAGCTGGTCACCAATCAGCCCAAGCTCGATACCTTCGAGGGCTCGTTTCAAGGGACGCTGTCCGATACCCAGGGCGGCAGCGGCAATGGCGGCGGCAGCGTCATGTTGAATATACCCATCGGCGATGTGCTGGCTCTGCGCGTCGTCGGCACCGACACCTACCGCAGCGGCTGGATCGACCGCGTGGTGGTGAGTCCGTTCCCGGCGGACTCGGGACCGCCGGCGTCCCCGCCCTATCGGGGCAATGTCCTGGCCGCACCGATCACCGACGTGATCACCAACGTCAACACCGAGAGCCTGTACGGCGCGCGCGCCAGTCTGTTGTTTCAACCCAGCAGCGATTTGTCCGTGGTCGCCACCGCCTTCTACCAGCGCCTGGTGCTCGGCGGCTACGACAATTTCGATACTCCGCCCGGAGCCGGAGCGGTCTACGAGGCCCATTATGAGGCCTTCAATATTCCGGAGCCCGTCGCCGACACGGTGCACATCTATAGCCTCACCGGCACCGCCAACCTGGGCTTCGCCGACCTGACCAGCTCCACCGCGTACTGGCAACGCCTGCAGCACCAGACTCAGGATGCGTCCGAATCGGCCTCCTTCGCCAACGGCGTATACCCCTATCAGAGCCTCGCCTATTCGGAAGTCGATCCGAGCCAGCAGTTCAGCCAGGAAATCCGGCTCACCTCACCCGGCGACACCCGGCTGCACTGGACCACCGGCGCCTTCTACAGCGATCTGCATTCGCTCTGGCAGGAGTACGGCGCCAACACCTACTTCGCCGCCCCGGGAAACCCCACCGGCATCATTTACGAGTCCAACAACCCGTATCGCATCGATCAGTACGCGCTGTTCGCCGATGGCTCCTTCAAGATCACCGATACCTTGAAATTCTCCACCGGCGTGCGCTGGTACCGCTACCAAAGCTCGCAGTACGAACAGGAGTGGGGCTACGACGCCTCCGTGCCTTCACCCGTGGCGCCCACGCGAACCACGGCCTCCGAGAGCGGCTACAATCCGCGATTCAACCTCTCCTACACGCCCACCGCCGAGTTGACCGCCTATATTTCGGCCTCCAAGGGATTCCGGCCGGGCGGCGCCAATCAGATCGTGCCGCCGCCCAGTGTCCCGCCGCATTGCGCGCCGGGGGCGCAGACCTCCTTCGGTCCGGACAGCGTGTGGAATTATGAGATCGGCGAGAAGGCGAAATTCTTCGACAGCTGGCTGAGCGTCAACACCGACTTCTACTACATCAAGTGGAGCGACATCCAGCAGACGGTGCTGCAGCTGTGCGGCTACGAGTACGAGGCGAACGCGGGCAACGGCCGCTCCTTCGGGCCGGAGCTGGAAATCGACGCCAAGCTGTCCAACGAGTGGTTGATTGCCTCGACCTACACCTACACGGATGCGCGCCTGACCCAGCCGAACGCCACCTACTTGTCGACCTTTTTGCTGACCTCCGCGCTCAATCCCAATGGCACCCACTACTGCGTGACGGCGAGCGGCTGTACCGCGCCCATCATGAATGTGCCGAAAGACACCGCCAGTCTCGCCCTCGTGTACACCACCAAGGTGTTCAACGATTATCAGCTGACGGCGCGCGTCGCGGACAGCTACGTCGGCTCGTCCTTCGACGAGGCTTATTTCTTTGGGTTCCAGTTGCCTTCGTACAGCATCGCGAGCGCCCGGCTGGGCTTGTCCACCGACCGATGGTCGGCCAATTTATTCGTCGACAACCTCACCAATAAAGTCGCGGAACTAACCGGCAACAATACGAGCTTCCAATTCAACATCCCGGGGTTGGTGCGCTACACGACCAACCAGCCGCGCACCTTTGGAACGCAGATCAATTACAAGTTCTAGTATGGCCCCCTCGCGTCGACGGACGCGAGGGGTTCGTGAATCTGCCTGGACTAGTGCGGGCTCACGCCTGCGGGCTCACGCCGCTTCGCCGTGAGCGCCGGATCAGGAATGCCCCGAGCAGCACACTGGCGATGAGACTCAAGCCCGCGTCCGCCGCGTAGCTGCCGGCCACTCCGTGCCAGGCGTACCCTGAGCCGTCGACGAACAGCATGTAGGTGATGGGAACGTTGAACGCCGAGACCATCAGGCAATAAGTCGTGGCCGCCAGCGGATTGTCGCGCCCGACGGTATGAAACGAGATCGCCGTCGAGGCGGTGATGGCGAGCGCCTGAAACACGTTCTCGCCGATCAGGGCCACCGCGAAGGCCGCGGGTGTGTGCGGCAGGAGAATCAACGCCAGCGTGAACGCCGCGCCCGCCACGCCGATCGCGAGATACAGCAAACGCAGCGGCAGCACCCGATCGATCAGCCGAAAGATGAAGCACCCCGCGATCCCGCCGGCCAGCACGCCGCCGCCGCCCACCAGACCGACGAAGTGCGCCGAGGCGTGAAAATCCTCGCCCACGCCGCTGAGAAAGTTGGTCAATGAAAACGTGGCCGCCGGTGCCGCGAACAGCACGATGGCGATCAACACCTCGCGCCGCTTCAGCAGGCTTGCCACTTCGCCGAAGAATTGCGCGAAGCTCTCCCGCGCGAGGCGCCGGTCGGGACCCGGCGCCGGCATCCAGGGAAACACCGCGAGCGGCAGCAACAGCACCGAGCCCAGCAGCAGCGCGGCGGCGGGCGGCGAGAGGTAGCGCACCAGTTCACCCGTGGCCACCGCCATGGCGCCGCCGCCGCCGATGTTGCCGATGGTGACCCACACGCTCAGCCTGTTTTGATCTTCGGCACGGGTGATGCTCGCCAGCCATCCGCCCAGCGCGCTCTGGTACAGATTCGCGAAGAAATAGCCGGCAAGCAGCGACGCCTCGACCAGCGCCAGATGATCCAGATTGAACAGTGCCAGCACCAACAGCCCGGCGGCCAGCGCCGTCGTCGCCACGGAGTACCAGCGCCGGCTGAATCGAACGTCCAGTACCGGACTGAACAGGAACGCCCAGAAGCCGGAGGAGATCATCACCGCCGTCATCGCGGCGATGGTCGCCTCCGGCACATGATGCGCGCTCAGCAGCTGCGGCACCGAAATCACCATGATGCCGCCATACATGCCGAACACGGTATTGGCCAGTCCCATCAGCCACACCGGCGCGAAGCCGCGGCGCCGCATCACGCCTCGAGCGCCGCGAGCGACTCGGGCAGGATCTGGCCGCCGTCGACCACCAGGCTCTGGCCCGTGATGTAGCCCGCTTCGTCGCTGGCAAAGAACAGCGCCGCATGCGCGATGTCCATGACCGATCCCAGGCGGCGCATGGGCACCGAGGCTTCCATGCCGCGCACATACTCTTCGCCCAGGCCCGACAAGCCCTCGGTGGCGATGTTCCCCGGCAGCACGGCATTGACCGTGATGCCGAAACGCGCCAGCTCGATGGCCGCGGTTCGCATGAACCCGAGCTGGCCCGCCTTGCTCGCGCCGTAATGCGACCAGCCCGGATAACCGGTCACCGGTCCGGTGATGGACGAGGTCAAAATGATGCGGCCCTTGTTCCGGCTCTTCATGGCCGGCAGGCAGGCGGACACGGCGAGAAAGGTGCCCTTGAGATTGGTGCCCATCACCGCATCGAAGTCCGCTTCGGTCATGACGCCAAGCTTGGCCGCCGGAAAGATGCCGGCGTTGGCGCACAGAATATCGATGGAGCCGAACGATCGAATCGCCGTGTCGGCCATCGCCTGCATTTCAACCTGCCGCGTCACATCGGCGGCCAAGCCCAAGGCGCTGCCGCCGGCGGCGATAATCTCGTCGGCCACCGCCTCGGCCTCGCCCAAATGACGCGACACCACCAACACCTGGCAGCCCGCCGAGGCGAAGCCCAGCGCGATTCCGCGGCCGATACCCTTGCTGGCGCCGGTGACGATGACGCCGCGGCCCTTGAGCGAGGTGAACATGCCTGCATCCCCTTCAGTTGGTGAAAGCCGAATCGAGAAATCGCCCGCGCAGGAACTGCTGTGCCAGCGCCACGGTGCCCGCCGTGTACGCCGCTCCGACCTGACGGGCGAACGGCACTTCGGCGTGCGAGGCCAGCCACGCCGTCAACAGAATGCGCCGCAGAACGACGAAGGTGGGTATTTCCCTCCTCTCCTCCTCCGACAGCGGCGCCACCTTCCGATAACCGGCAACCCAGGCCCGCAGCAAATGCGGCACCACCGCCTCATGCTCGATGAAGCTGACGGCGGCGGCAAAATCGTACATGAACCAGCTGAATCCGCAGTCATCGAAGTCGATGATGCGCAGATGCGCCTCGTGCGCCAGCAAGTTCGCGAGCCGCAGATCCGCATGCACCAGGCCGAAGCGCTCGGAGCCCATGCCGAAGCGCTCGAGGCGCTCCCGGATCACCGGCAATGCCTCCTCGAGCGCGGCCGTTCCGGCGCCATCCAGGCCGATGGCGGCGCGCCACGGCCCCCAGTGGCCGCCCTCGCCCACCATGGCGTCCATATCCCAGCGTTTGCGGCGAAAGCCGGCCGGCAGGCTCCAGGACTTCGAATGCACGTGCATGCGTGCCGTCAGTTCGCCCAGACGTTCGAACCATCGCGGCGCCTCGGCGCCGGCGTCCGGTTCTCTTCCCGGCAGGCGCTCGAAGGCCACGGCGTATCGGGGCGATCGTCCCGACGGGGACTCGAGCGTGTGCACCAGTTCGCCATCGACGCCGGGCAGCGGCGTCGCCGTCTCGATCACTCCATCGCGGCGCAGCGCCTCGATCCAGGCAAGCTCGGCGCGAATCTCCTCGGCCGAGGAGTATCCGATTCGATGCACCCGCAGCACCAGCTCGCGCGCCCCGCCGCGATCCTCGCCCGAGCGCTCGCCACCCTGGCCCGCGCCACCCTGCGCCTCGCGCGCCCCCCTGCTATCCTCGCCCAGGCGCGCGCCATCCGCGCCCTCTCGCCCGGGGCCGCCGAGCGCGAAGGTCGCGTTCTCCGACAGATTCAAAAGGGTGATACCGGTATCCGGCGGCAACCCCCAACGCGCGAGCGAGCCCGCCACCATGCGGTGCAGATCGGCCACTACCTCGGGAGTGTATTCGCCGCTCATGTCATTCGCTCCGCACGCTCAGGACAGATCGGGCAGTGGAATGCGGGTGACGGCCGGCCGCACTCTGGTCACCGCCCAGGCGGCGATCACCCACACCGCGGTGACATAGGGCCAGAGGTTGTTCGGATATTCCGGCACGGGGTACACGTTGCGGTAGAGCACCCATAGCAGCAGAATCGGCCCCAGCACGCAGGCGGCCGACCACAGCGGCCGCCGCTCGCGCCACCCCTCCACCATTTCGGCGCCGCCCACGCCGATGTACACCAGAATCAGCGCCAGCACGGCGATGGTACTGACGTAGCCGTAGAAGTTGCCGGGCCCGACGAAGGGCGCCCACGCCAGGAACACCAGCGTGATCAGCACCGCCGCGCACGTGACGGCGGGCCCGGGCGTGCCATGCACCGGATGCACGCCCGCCAATGCCGGCGAGAGTCCGCCGCGGCCGAGCGCGAACAGTACGCGCCCCGCGGCGGCGAGCGAGCCCAGTACGCTCGAGAAGCAGCTGGCGGCAGCCGCCAGGTCCAAGGCGATGGCGAGCGGCGGCGATGCATAGCGCAGAGCCAGATCGTTGAGCGGCGCTTCGGAGCTGCCCAGCGCCTTCATGCCGCCGGGGCCGAAGCCGACCACCTCGCAGTAGGCGACGAACACGAAGAACAGCCCCGAACCCATCACGGTGACCAGCAAGGCGATCGGAATGTTCCGCCGCGGATGCAGCGTCTCCTCCCCCAAGGTGGCCGCTCCTTCGAAGCCGGCGAAGCTCAAGATGCTGAACACCATGCCGAAGCCCATGCCCACCCAGCCGTTGAAATGCGCCGAAGGCCGGAAGGTCGCCGCGGTTTGTGCCCAACCGGGCCGCACCTGCATCAGAATGGCGATGCACAGACCGATGATGCCGACCACCACCACGGCCTCGAGTCCGAGCATGAGCCGGCCCGCCAGCCGCATGTCCCGATACGCCAGCCACCACGCGAGCACCATCGAGGCGCCGCCGATGGCGATCCACAGCTGGCCGATGTCGATGCCCACGCCCTTCAGCGCCGCGCCGATGAAGCTGCCGACCAGCCCGCCAAGCCCCGTGGCGAAGCCCATATAGGTCAGGAGCAACGCGCAGCCGGCGATGAATCCCATGCGGTTGCCAAAGGTGTGGGAGATGTAGGCATACGCCGAACCGGCGTGCGCCACGCGATGAGTGAACGCCATGAAGGACAGCGCGATGAGTCCCATGGCGAGCGTGCCGATGGCGAAGGCGAGCGGCGCGGCCTCACCCGTCGCCTGCACCACCAGGGTGATGTTGAACGCGGCGGTGACCGAGGGGCAAATGATGGACAGAGAGAGGCCGATGGCTTCCGGCAGGCTCAACCGTGTTATCAAACTGCGCATGGCTCTCCTGATCGATCACTCACCACATCATGAAAGGCGCGACGTCCGCGTCCCGCACCAGACCCTTGCTCACATCGCCCATCGCCTGATCGAGGATGGCGATGCCCTCCTCGGCCTCGGACTCTCCCAGGGTCAGTGGCGGAGTGAATTCCAGCACATTGCCGCGCAGTCCCACATAGAAGAACACGGCCCCCAGCTGATAAGCGCGATAGATCACCTTGGCGGTGGTCGCGACCGGCACCGGCTCGCGCGAACCGCGATCGCTCACGAGGTCCAGCCCCAAGGCAAGGCCCCGGCCCCGCACATCGCCGATCATGCGATGCCGGGCAGCCAGTGCGCGCAGGCCGGCCGCCAGTATTCCGCCTATCTTGGCCGCCCGCCCGGACAATTTCTCATCCGTGATGGTTCGCAGCACCGCGCGGCCCGCCGCCGCGCAGATGGGGTTGCCGGCCGTGGTCTGCAGCGCGAACGCCGGCGCGTGATCCATGATGTGCCGCGGCCCGATCACCGCCGACAGCGGCAGACCGCCGCCCAACCCCTTGCCGAAGATCACCAGGTCCGGTTCCAGCCCCTCGTGCTCGAAGCAGTGCAGCCTGCCCGTCCTCGCGAGCCCGACCTTCACTTCATCGACGATCACCAGAATGCCGTGACGCCGGCAGCGTTCCTGGACCGCCGCCAGGAACCCGGGCGGCGGAACGATGAGCCCGCCATCGGACATCAAGGGTTCCATGAAGACCGCCGCGACCTGCCGCGGCGGACAGGTGGTGGCGAATTGATAATCGAGGAGCGCCAGGACCTCATCCGCGCTGAAGGGGGAGCGATACGGGTCCGGGTAGGGCAGCAGCACCAGGCCGGCGCGCGGCAGGGTATGCGTCATCGCGGTGTGGCCGCTGACGCTCATCGACCCGGACGAGTTGCCGTGATAGGAGCCGATGAAGGAGATGAAGCGTGCGCGCCCCGTCGCGGCCTGAACCACGCGCAGGGCGCAATCATTGGCATCCGAGCCTGAGTGTCCGAACCAGACGCGTCGCTCGCCGGGCCCGGGCGTGAGCCGCAAGAGATCCTCCGCGAGCGCCACCGCATTCTCGTTCGGGTACGATAGCAGGCTCGCGCCGGCCATGCCGGCGGCGGCCGAACTCACCGCGTCCTGGATGGCGGGATGACTGTAGCCCAAGCTCGCGGCACCGAACGAGGCCGACAGATCGAGAAGTGTGCGTCCCCCCTCCTCGATCAGCCGGTTGCCGCGGCCGCCGATCAGGCTCAGGGGGGAGAAGCGCAGCCGCGCGATGTTGGCAATGACCTCTGCGTCGCGCTCACGCAGGGACTTCGGCGCCGGCGCCGGCGTGCCGCTCATCGGCCCGTCGTCAACCGGCCGATCTCCTCCAGCAATTCGTGCGTGGTGCGCTGACGGCAATAGCCGCGGTTGTTGCGCAGCGACCAGTCATGCCGCTCCGCCGACAGGGTAAGACAGGCATCGGTCGGCACCGTCACCAGATAGCCCAAGTCGCAGGCGTCGCGCACCGCCGAATCCACGCATTGATCGGTCAGGCAGCCGGCGATGATCAGGTATTGAGTGCCGAGATTGCGCAGCACATAGTCGATGTTGGTGGAGATGAACACCGACGAGGAGGTCTTGGGAAACACCATTTCATCCTCTCCGGGCGCGAGCTCGTCGACCATCTCGGCGTCGGGCGATCCCTTGGGCACATTGAATCCCGTGATCTTGTAGTCGAGCGAGCGGTCGCGCCCCTCGGCCGTCATGCTCTCGATCACGGTGTAGATCACCTCGATGCCGCCGCGGCGGCACGCCTCCCGCAGGCGCACCATATTGGGCAGTGCCGACTCTTTCAATGTGCGAAAGAACCAGCCGTAGCGCCGCTCCTTCTCCTCGGCGCTCACCTCTGCGTATTCACCGCCGTCCCAGGCGCAGTTGTACTTCTGTACGTCGACGAACAGCAGCGCCGCGCGGGCGGGTTCGATCTCAATCTCGCGGCTCGAAGGATGGGTCAACGGCTTGCTCCTAAAAGGGCTTGTTCGGCGTGTTGCAGGGCCCGGGTGATCCGGCGCGCCCAGTCGGCCTGTCCGGCCTCCTCGGTCACCAGGTCCTGGCGTATTTCGATTTCCACGTGCGGCAGCCCGCGCGCCTCGCCATGGCGCGGAATGCTGTAGTCGGTGTCATCGCTCACGAAGTACGGTTCGTTGTCGGCGATGGTCAATCCGGCCTCCTGGCGCAGCGCCTCGAGCACCAGACCCGCGCAGCGGCGGTCGCGGTTGTACAGCACCGCGGCGTGCATCTCGCGCCGCACGCCGTGGTAGATGTCGGTCATGCTGTGCTGAGCCACCAGGATCGTGGGCAGGCCCGCCGCCTCCCTCCGATCGAGCAGCGCGCGGATCCTCTGGTGATAGGGCTCGAAGATCTCGGTGCGGCGGGCGGCGATCTCGGCCTCGCTCAAGCCGATATTGCCGGGGATGTCCACCGATTCGCTCGCGCGGGGGATCGAGGTGGGCACCTTAGGGTCGCGATTGCAATCGATGACCAGGCGTGAGTAGTTTTGTGCCACCAGCGGCGCCTTGAGGGCCTGCGCCATCCGGCGCGCCACGCCCAGGGCGCCGATGTCCCAGGCGATGTGCCGCTGCAATTGCGGCGCCGGCAGCCCCAAGTCACCCAGCCGGCGCGGGATGCGCGGGCTCGCGTGATCGACCACGATGACGAAATTCGACGGCCCCTGTCCGTCGATCTCGAGGAAGGGCGGCGGCTCGTCGGCGGCCAGCAGCCTATCAGTAGACTTCGGCATAGCGGCGACAGATCTCACTTTCATCGAGATTTTTCAAGCCTTCGATTTCCGCGCGTTTGAACCGCACATAGGCCGGCAGCAGATCCTGTCCCAGCCACTGCGCGGCCGCCAGGGTCCCCTCCAGAAGATCCACCGCCTGTCCCAAGCTCTCGGGCAGCGGACGCGGGGTATGCCGCGCAATCTCCCACTGGTGGCGAATCCCGTCGAGGCCCGCCTGAACCAGCACCGCGAGCGCGAGATAAGGACTGGCCGTGGCATCCGCCACGCGAAACTCGACATTGAACTGGCGTGCACGCTGCGCGCGATCGGCGCCGGTCACCGGACAGATCCGCAGCGCCGTGCCGCGGTCCAGGGACCCCAAGTCCGCCTGCGTGGGGGCCCAGCGATGCGGACGCAGCCGATAGTACGAAGCCACCGACGGAGTGGTCACCGCGCACAGGGCGGGTAGGTGGTGCAGTATCCCCGCGATGAAGTGCTCGCCCTGCAGCGACAGGCCGTGCGGACGGTGCTCATCGTACAAGACCGGCTGCGCGTCGGCGTCCAGAAAGCTCCAATGAATATGAGTGCCGCTGCCCGTGCCGTTCGGATCCGGACTCGGGGTGAAGCTCACGCGATGTCCCATGCGAAACGCCACCGCCTGGGCGAGTTCGCGCGTGATCACCGCGTCATCCGCGGCCCGCAACCCCACGGCGGGCGCCGAGGTGACTTCGAACTGCTGCGGCCCGAACTCCGCCAGGAATGAGTCCGGAACCACTCCCGCCTGGCGCAGGGCGCACAGCAGGGCTTCGCCGAAAATTCCCTGGCGCCGATAGGCGTCGAGCTTGTAGGGCTGCGGCGGATGGGCGGCGACGCCGCTGTAAATGAACTCCTGCTCGAAGGTCGCGAGCAGCGTAAGACCGGTGTCGCGTTTGAGCTCGCCGAGCGCCCGGCGCAGCACATGGCGCGGACAGAAATCCCAGGGCGCGCCCGCAAGCGTCTGGATGTCGCCCAGGAAGAAGTATTCCGTTGTGCTGCCCTCGAAGGGGACCACCACCCGGGTGCTCGAATCAGGGATGAGAAAGACCTCGCCCACGGTGCCGAACGTGGTCACCTGGATGGGGCCGAAGGCCGAGATGAATATATTCGTCGGCGCAAGCCCCACGCCGCGCTCGAGTCTGGCCGGCAGATCGGCCAGCGGGAAGCTCTTACCCCGAAAATGGCCGGACAGATCGCTGGTTCCCACGAAGACAATCTGTTCCCGCTGCATGACTCGTTCTATTCCCGTCACGATCCAGCATCGAGATTACCATCCGACCGCGTCGCCGTCCTTTCAGAAATAGGACCGCGCCCGGCGTATCTGAATCCATGCCTGATCGGCCGAGCCTCGCCGGATCCCGCGGTCGCGCGGCCGCTCACTCGGCCCGCAAATCCTCCAGCACCGCACCGGCGCGCGACATCTCCTCCTCGTGCGACGGATCGCGCAGTGTTTCCTTGAGCGCGTCCGCATACCATTCCCTCATGGCCCGCGTCTGCAGGAGGCGATCGGCATACGCCGCAGGCGCGGCGTCCAGGGCGAGACCGTAGGTGCGGATTCTGAACGCCACCGGCGCATAGAAGGCATCGGCGGCGGTGAATGTCTGGCCCGCGAGAAACGGTCCCCCGAAGCGGCGCAGGCCATCGGCCCACAGAGCGCCGAGCCGGGCGACGTCCCGCTCGAGCGCCGCCGGAAATTCAAACAGCCGCACGCGCTGGCCGCAGCTCATCGAACAGCGGTTGCGCAATTCGCCGAACCCCGAATGCATTTCCGCCGCCGCGCAGCGCGCCCAGGCACGCGCCGGCGCCGCCGCCGGCCATACGGCCGCATGCCGCTCAGCCAGGTATTCCACGATGGCCAGCGAATCCCACACCACGGTATCGCCGTCGACCAGACAGGGGACCTTGCCGCTCGGACAGATCCTGCGATAGCTTTGCCAGGTCGATTCCTCGCCGAAGGGCAGCAAGTGCTCGCGAAACGCGATGCCGAGCTCGCGCATCAGCACCCACGGCCGCAGCGACCAGGATGAATAATTCTTGTTCGCGATATAAAGGTCGTACATCGCCCCTCACCTGCCCGTATTCTGCCACGACTGAGCCGGCGTTGCAGACGGGTCAGTCAGCAGACGGTTCAGGCATCGCGATGGAACGCCTTGCGCAGCTCATTCCTGGCGCGTTCCAATACCTGCTTGCGCGACTGTGTCAGGTTGGCCCCGGCGCGATTGAGAGAAATTCAACCTCGACATGGCCGATTGATGGGGCGTGCCCTTGCGGCGTGCGCTCGCTTCGGCCGAACGCTTCAACGACCGCGCGATGTGGGCGGCATGCCCAACGCCTAGTCAATTGGCCGATTGCGCATCCATTGCCGAGAGCGCACTCTTTGGCGATGTCGCTCCCCGACGCCTTCCGGCCGGCAACCCCCTACCTCATCGTCAACGGCGCGGCCGACGCGATTGCCTTCTACCGGGAGGCCTTCGGCGCGACGGAGATCCTGCGCCTCGCCGATCCGTCCGGAAAGGTGATGCATGCCGAAATGCGTATCGGCAACTCGCCCTTCATGCTGGCCGATGAGTTCCCGGAGATGGGCTACCGCAGCCCCCAGTCGCTCGGCGGCTCGGCGGTCTCCATCCTCATCTATGTCGACGACGTCGACTCGCAATTCGCGCGGGCGATCGCCGCCGGGGCCACCGAAACGATGGCGGTGGCCGATCAGTTCGACGGCGACCGCCGCGGCACTCTAACCGATCCCTTTGGACATGTCTGGTTGGTGGCCACCAAGCTTGAGGACGTTTCCTTGGCCGAAATGCGGGCGCGCTTCGAAGCTGCGATGAAACAAGGCGGCCCTTAGCGCTCAATGCGGCGA
>Ga0181537_10003830_pt1 | contig 12700 bp, 13 predicted proteins | sample PEATcosm2014_Bin_39_FD_119765 | JGI IMG/M metagenome (GOLD analysis project Ga0181537, IMG submission 119765) | Peatland microbial communities from MTU Mesocosm Facility, Houghton, MI, USA - PEATcosm2014_Bin23_10_metaG | ecosystem: Environmental > Terrestrial > Soil > Wetlands > Peat | place...
GCCGTCAGCAACGGGCCGGACGACATTGTTTATCTCGACGGCGGCGCGTTGCGGCGCCTGCCGGTGTTCAAGATCGCCGCCGTCGATACGCTCGGCGCCGGCGACGCCTTTCATGGCGGCTTTGCCTTGGCGCTGGCGGAAGGCCAAAGCGAGATCGACGCCATGCGCTTTGGCTCGGCGGTCGCCGGCATCAAATGCACCCGGCTTGGCGGCTCGGCCGGCGCGCCGACCCGGGCGGAAGTCGAGGCCTTTTTGGCCAAGCAGGCCGCTATAGTCCCCGCTTGATTTAGAATATTTTTCTCTATACATAGCCTTCTTGGTGCATTGCTGGAAGATTATTCCCATGGACGCCATAGACCGCAAAATACTTGCCGTATTGCAGGAGAACGCCGCGCTTTCAGTGGCCGAAATCGGCTCCCGCGTCGGCCTGTCCTCGACGCCATGCTGGAAACGCATCCAGCGGCTCGAGGCCGACGGCATCATTCAAAAGCGCGTCGCGCTGGTCGATCAGGACCGCATCGGGCTCGGCATCAGCGTGTTCGTCTCGATCGAGACCGGCGACCATTCGCAGGACTGGCTCGACAAATTCGCCAAGACCGTCACCGCCATGCCGGAAGTAATGGAATTCTATCGCATGGCCGGCGACGTCGATTACATGCTGCGCGTCGTCGTGCCGGACATCGCCGGCTACGACTCCTTCTACAAGCGGCTGATCTCGACGGTGCCGCTCAAGAACGTCACCTCGCGCTTCGCCATGGAAAAGATCAAATCGACCACGGCGATGCAGATACCGGACATCAAGTAGCCGTGCGCGCGATCGAGGTCGATTGCCGCGGCAGCATGTAGCTGACATCGCTGAGGTTCAGCGTTCCGGTCACCGCGTAGCCGTAAGTCGGCGAATAGCCGTACTGGGTTTCCGCCATGATCAGATACGTATTGGGCACCGCCAGCGCGCTCGGGATGTTGACGACCTGACCCACCGTGCGCGCGGCGCCGCCGAGCGTATCGCTCCACACCACCGTAGCTTGGCCTTGCGCGTTGATCGACAGCTCCGATATCACTTCGGTGAGCTGCGCAGACGGATACGGCGCGATGATCGCCGCTCCGGCATTGAGGATGTTCGACATGTCGGCGTTGGTGATGTCGGTATATTGCGTGGCGACGTCGGCCAAGGCGTGCGCGGTCAACGACACTTTGCGCTGCGCGGCGACGCCTTGCGACGTCTCGACGCTGCCGAGATAGAGCGTCAACATCACCGGCAGCAAGATCGCGAATTCGACCGCGCTGACGCCGCGGCCATCGCCGGCAAATCGCTCGATGATGCGGGCAAAAACTGATTTGGAGAACGTGTTGACGAGAGTCATGGCGCACCCCTTTAAGACGATGCCGCGTAGGGTTCGTTTTTGAAGACGGCGGTGGCGGCCAGCAGGTCATAGCCGCCGTTCACATTGCTCAGATTGAAGCCGAGCAAATTGACGAAGACCGGATACTCGTAATAAAGCCGCAGCACCACGATGTCGCCCGGGCCGCCGGGATTGTAACCAAGCCCCGAGGTGTTGAAGTTGCCGTTGGTGATCGGCATGCCGAGATTGACGGCGGCAAACGACGAATAGGTCTCGACGTCGACAGAGACGCCGCTGTTGCAATTGAAGATGGCCACGATTTGAGCGCAGACCTGTTGTTTGAACTGCGCCGCGCTCCAATTATTGGTTTGCGCCTGGCCGGTGAAAATGAGCCGTGCCGATTTGGCCGTCGCCGTTTCGAGCGTTTGGCCGGCGAAGAACACCAGCGCCGTCTGCAGGGTGGCGAAGAGGCCCGCGACGAATGGCGCCGCGAGGAGTCCGAATTCGAGAGTCGTGGCCGCTTCGCGTTGGCTGATGAAGCGGCGGATAAGCGGCGACGTGAAGATCTTGACGATACGCGCGACGGCCGGCGATTTTTGCCGCGCCGATGCGATCCGATCGAACGCTGTCCGGTAAAGCATGGCACCCTCACCGATAATGTCGCGCCATGGCGCGACGCCTCACCGGTGAGAAATAGCAATCGCCTGTTGGCGATTAATTGCGGTGACTGCCGAGAACGGCGGGCGTACTTTAAGCGGTCGCTAACCGTGCCGCCGGCTGGCTAGAATCTAGTGTGAGGGACCTGCGCCGGTGCCCGCGCCCATGGCCTGGTTGTCGCGGGTGACCGTCTGCCCCAGCGTCCTGGCGAAATAGTCGGCAGCGAGCCCGGATTTTTGATCGAAGTCGCCGCTTGAAGTGTCGCCCAGCGTGATGCGCGGTTCGCATTCGGCCACGCAGCTATAGGTCTGCCGCGTTATGCCGCGATAGACCACGACGATCGGCTCGGTCGGCCCCGTCACTTCGACGATCTTCTCCGACAACACCGCGCCGCTGTGGTCCAGCACGATGAAATTGGTCGCGCCAAAGCCCTTGCCGGTCACAACCGCCAGCCCGCCGGGCTGGATCGCCAAGTCGGCGATCAGCGGATTGCCGACCACGACCGTGGCGGCCCGTTCGGGAAGTTTGATGATCAAGGCTTGATCGACCAGGACGACGATCGGCGCGGCCGCGGCGGCTCGGCTCACCATGGCCACCCCAAGCAGCGCTGCCCAGAGCCAATGCAGGGCCAACCGGCCCGCCTGGCCTCGCACGCACAACGCCGTCATCGATACACTCCGAAACGCTACGCGGATTCGACAACCAACAGGCCGTTACACCGACCCGTCCAATTGACTGCAAATTCATGAATGAAGTGCAAATCGCGCCCCCCGGGGCGCACGCCCAAGAATGACCCAAAGCGGGCCGGTGACACTTGATTAACGATGCCGGTTAGCCGCCGCTCGCGGCGGGGGAGGGTGCGGGTGGAGTGCCCTTATCGATAAAGGGATGCACCAGCTGGCCGGTAAAGCTGGTCGGGAAGTTGCGCTCGTCGATCCCGTAATGGTCGGGCAGCTCGCCCTTCGGCATGTAGAACGTTCCGAACATCACATCCAGGATCGGGAAGGTGGCGGCGAAATTCTTCTCGCCGCCGCGATCCGCCGCGGTGTGATGCCAGCGGTGGAAGACCGGACTGGCCATAACATATTTGAACGGGCCGAGCGTCCAATCGAGATTGGCATGCACGAAGGCCGAGGTCGCGATGGTGAAGGGACCGAGCACGACAAACACATTGGGCGAAATGCCGATGAGAAGCATGATGACGTCGGCGGCGACGCTGCCGAGAAACAGATTGATCGGATGAAAGCGCGCGGCCGAAATCCATTCCAGCTCTTCGGAGGAATGGTGCACCGCATGATACTTCCACATCGTCGGGCCGTGAAACCAGCGATGCGTCCAGTACAGGATGAAATCTTCGCCGACGAGGAAGATGACCATTTGCGCCGCCAGCGGCAGCGCTGCCAGCGGTCCGTGCCCGTTGTCGTAGAAAGCGATCAGGCCGTCGGCCGTGGTGATCCGAAACAACAGCGCGGCGCCGACGATGAGCATGCCGATGCGCAAATAGCGTGTGATGACGGGAATGAAGAGCCAATAACAAAGATCGGTCACCAGATCGCGCTTGTGCCACCACACCTGACCTGGATTGCAGGCCCAGAACCAGGTGAGAATGGTGAAGACGGCCGCTAGCCCCAGCGAAATTGGCACGTTCTTCAGAAAGGTCTCACCGAAATTGATGAAGAAGGAATACAGCTCTTGGGACATATCGTGACGCCCGGATTGTTGAAATTTTGCGCGTGGGTCCGCGATCCTGTGTACTTGTTGATATCGGCTAGCGCATTAAAACGCCGTGAACGAATGGCTCAAAAGCACTGCGTGAGGCGACGACCTGACAAGCGCATTGTCCGCGGTGCAAAATTGCGCGGGCGGCGGCAATGCGCGCCTTGGTTTACCGATCGTAAAGAAAAACAGGCGCGCCGGCGCTTCCGCAGCCGTCGGCCGGGCAAAGACGGAGCAAATAACGCGTCGCAACGCGATGTTAACTACATCGCGGAAAGCACGATTGCACGCGGGTTTCGGCGAACGATTTAACGCCCTCGAAATTTATCGCCGATAAGGTTCGGCACGATCTAAGCGGTGCCAAAAATGCCGTTGGATCAGCTCAGACAGCCACGTGGAACTAAACTAAGGAGCCAACTCATGAAGACCCTTTTCTCGCGTTTTGTGAAGGACGAGTCGGGCGCCACGGCCATTGAATACGGTCTTATCGCCGCCGGCATTTCGGTCGCGATCATTGCCGTCGTCCAGGGCCTCGGCAGCAAGCTGAACTCGACGTTCAGCAGCGTTCAAAGCGCCCTCAAGTAAGCTTCGTTTCTTCTCGCTTGCTACGAGAGGGCTCCGGTTATCGCCGGGGCCTTTTCGCTTTTTGCAGCCGGCCGCGGCACGCGCTAACCCGGCTTCAACCGGCGCGCGGTAATCCGAGCAGCAACGAGCAACGAAATCGGTAATCTCATGCTGACCGAACTCATCAGACTGACGCTGTTTCCGGCAATGATGGCGTTCGCCGCCTCGAGCGATCTGCTCACCATGACGATCGCCAACCGCGTGTCGCTGATCCTGATCGGCGGCTTCGTGCTGCTCGCCGCGCTCAGCGGGTTGAGCGGCGCCGAGCTGTTGTCGCATGTCGAAGCTGCGGGTGCGGTGCTGGTCGTGGCGTTTTTTTGCTTCTCCCGCGGCTGGATCGGCGGCGGCGACGCCAAACTTGCGGCGGCGACCGCGCTTTGGCTCGGCTTTAGCCACCTCTTCGATTATCTCATTTATGCGTCGGTCCTCGGCGGCGCGCTGACGCTGGCGATCGTCCAGTTCCGTCATTTTCCGCTGCCTCATATTCTGTTAGGCCGGGAATGGGCGGAACGTCTGCATCGTGACGGCGGCGGGGTGCCTTACGGAATTGCACTCGCTGCTGCGGCGCTCTTGGTCTATCCGCAGACCGAATGGATGACCGCGATCGGGTTCTGAGCCTAAATTTCGCCCGTCCCGGGCGCTGCATGGCCAGGCGTCAACGCAACATTAACGCGATTTGCATACGCCTTATTAACCATGCCTTGACGTTTAGCTGCTGAAATCCAGCCTTGATGGCCGTTATCGGCTGTGACGTCACGTGGGAAGTGAAGCGTAATGAAAGCCGCGCGTCTCGTGGTTCTCGGTGTCGCTGTCGCCGCCGGCGGCATCGCCGCGTATTTGGCAGCCGGCAGCAAGGCGCCGCCGCCGCCTCCGCCCACGCCGGTGGTGCAAGTGCCAACGGTCGATATTTTGGTGGCCAAAGCCGATCTGAATCGGGGACAGGTGATCGAGGATCAGGATATCGCTTGGCAGACTTGGCCGGCCGATGCGGCCAATGCGAATTTCATCAAAAAGGCCGACCGGCCGGACGCCGTCAAAGACTTCGTCGGCGCCATCGTGCGTGTGTCGATGGTGGCGGGCGACCCGATCCGCGATCCCAACGTCGTGATGGCCAAGGGCTCCGGCTTCTTGGCCGCGGTACTGCCGCAGGGCATGCGCGCGGTCGCAATCGACATTTCCCCGGAGCTCGCCGCCGGCGGCTTCATCCTGCCGGACGACCGTGTCGACGTCGTCCTGACGCGCCATGACAAGACTGCCGAAAGGGTGACCGGTGCCGAGAAAATCGTCAGCGATACGATTTTAAGAAACGTGCTCGTGCTTGCGGTGGACCAGGCGCTTGAGGAAAAGGCCGGCACCAAAGTCGCCATCGGCAAAACCGCGACGGTCGAAGTGACCGAGGATCAGGCGCAATTGCTGGCACAGTCGAAGCAGCTGGGCACTATCTCGCTCACGCTGCGCAGCATCCTCGACACCGCCTCGTCGTCGCCCGAGGGCGGCGAAAATAAAAAAGACACCACGATCAATACCGTGCGTTTCGGCGTGAGTTCGTCGGGGACAGCGAATTGAGCGCGGAAGGAACGTTGGGATGACAGCAAAGACATCGATCCGCGCGGCAGGCTTGGCGGTCGTGATCGCTTCGGCTGCCGCGTCCTGGATCGTTCCACGCGCGCTCGCCGGCAATCTTGCATTCAATCCGCCGCCGGGCCAGACCGTCCACGTCAGCGCGAGCGACGCGGAGTCGCAATCCCTGACGCTCGGTGTCAGCAAGTCGGTTGTCATCGATCTGTCGCGCGATATCCGCGATGTGCTGGTTGCCGATCCCAAGATCGCCAACGCCGTCGTGCGGTCCGCGCGGCGCGTCTATCTCATCGGCACGGCGGTGGGCCAAACCAACGTGTTTTTCTTCGATGCCGACGGCAAGCAGATTAGCGGCTTCGACATCGCCGTCACGCGCGACCTCGACGGCATGCGCCAAGCGATCCGGCAAGTTCTGCCCGACGCCGATATCACGGTCGAAGGTATCGGCGACGGTCTGATACTTTCCGGTAGTGCATCGAGCCCAGCCGAGGCGCAGCAAGCCTACGATATCGCCGTGCGGCTGCTCGGCGCCGGCAGCTCCGATACCGCATCGACCGGCAATAAAATCGTAAATGCCATCGTTATCCGCGGGGCCGATCAAGTCATGATCAAAGTGACGGTGGCCGAAGTCGAGCGCGATATCGTCAAGCAGCTCGGCATCAATCTGTCGGGCGCGCTGAACTACGGCACGGCGGTGGTGAATTTCAACAACACCAATCCGTTCTCGGCTTACGGTCAGTCGCTCAGCGGCTCCAGCATCGTGGCCGGCATGAAAGGGGCCACCGCTACTTTGCAGGCCATGGAGCAGGCTGGCGTCATTCACACCCTCGCCGAGCCGAATCTGACCGCGATTTCCGGCGAGACCGCGACCTTCGTCGCCGGCGGCGAATTTCCCGTCCTCAATGGCTTCAGCTGCTCGGCGGCGGCCAGCGGCAGCGCCGTTTCGACCTGCCAGCCCGCGATTGATTTCAAGAAATTCGGCGTCAGTCTCAACTTCACGCCGATCGTGCTCAGCGAAGGCCGCATCAGCCTCAAGGTGATGACCGAAGTGTCCGATCTGTCGACCAGTAACTCGCTGACCATACCGATCCCCGGCAGCACCGACAGCGTCACCATTCCGTCGATCCGCACCCGTCGCGCCGAGACCACGGTGGAAATTCCGTCCGGCGGCTCGCTGGCCATGGCCGGCATGATCCAGAACCAGACGAAACAGACGATCAACGGCCTACCCGGCTTGATGGAGCTTCCCGTTCTCGGGCCGCTGTTCAAGAGCCGCGACTACGTCAACCAGCAGACCGAATTGATGGTGCTGGTGACGCCTTACGTCGTCCGCGCGGTCGCGCAAAAGGATTTGTCACGGCCCGACGACGGCTTCGCCGATCCGAGCGATCCGGAGGCCGTGCTGCTCGGCCGGCTTAATCGGATTTATGGGGTTGGTGGGACGGCCACCACGACCGAGTCGCCTGATGCGTATCACGGCAAATACGGATTTATCCTGGATTGATGCGGGAGCAGGAGACGATGATGCAGACTGACCGCACGATGTTCGCCGGCCGGCGCGCCGCGGCGCGGATTGTGCTTCGCGCCGCCATCGCCGCCGGTTGTGCGCTGTTCGTCTGCGGTTGCAATACCGACCAGCAAGCCGTCAACGCCACGCCTGAGGTTTCTCCCGATTACCGGCTGCGCCACCCGATCACGCTGCAGGAATCCGATCATACGCTCGAATTGTTCATCGGTTCCAATCGTGGCGAACTTAATCCGACGCAGCGCGCTCAGGTGGTTTCATTCGGGCTGTCGTGGAAGCGGGAGGCGACGGGCGGTGTGGTGGTCGATCGACCGGTGGGCAGCAGCAATGAGATGGCGTCCACCGATGCGATGCGCGAGATCGTCTCGATCCTCGCCGCCACCGGCCTGCAGCCGCAAAGCGTGGTGGTCCGCACTTATACGGCGACGGGACCGAACCTCGCCACCGTACGCATCAGCTATCCGAGAATTGCCGCTCAAGCGGGCCCTTGCGGAATATGGCCGCAAGACATCGGGCCAACCATGAATAGGGATTATTTCCAAAACCAGCCACCGTGGAATGCCGGCTGCGCGACCCAGCGCAATCTCGCGGCGATGGTCGATAACCCGTCCGATCTGGTGCAGCCGCGCGGTGAGACTGCAACCTACACGCCGCGTCGTACCACCGTACTCGAGAAATACCGTGTCGGCACGCCCACCGGGGAGTCTTCGGAAAACGCGGCGGCCAAGATCAGCGATGTCGGCAAGTGACGTGAGTGATGCAAGTACATGAGCAAACAAATTAGCCAAGCCGCCCGAGAAGACGTGGGCTTTGCCGAAGTCGCTGGCCGCGATGATCACATCGCCCCGGCGCCGCGCGTCTCGGTGCAGGCGTTCTGCGAGAGCGTCGATACCGCCGCCGCGATCCAGGCCGCGGGCGAGGACCGGCGCCTGAGCAAGGCGCATTTGCGCATTCAAATGGGCGGCATGGCGGCCGCATGCGAGGCTTATCAGAGCTCGCCCACGCCCAACGTCATTATTCTCGAATCCGATAGCCGCAACGAAGACATTCTGGCCGGGCTCGACCAGCTGGCGAATTATTGCGACGCCGGCACGCGCGTCATCGTCATCGGCAGCATGAACGACGTGATGCTCTATCGTGAGTTGGTGCGCCGTGGCGTGAGCGATTACCTGATCTCACCGGTCGGCGTGCTGCAGGTTGTACGCGCCATCTGCGGACTGTTCTCGGCGCCCGACGCAAAGCCGGTCGGCCGCGTCATTGCCGTGGTCGGAGCAAAGGGCGGCGTCGGCGCATCCACTATATCGCACAATATCGGGTTTTCCATCGCGCACGATCTCAAGCTCGATGCGGTTGTGACCGATCTCGATCTGGCGTTCGGCACCGCCGGGCTCGATTTCAATCAGGACCCGCCGCAGGGCATCGCTGAGGCGGTGTTCTCGCCCGATCGCGTCGATACGGCATTTGTCGACCGGCTGCTGGCCAAGTGCACCGATCATCTGAACCTGCTTGCAGCGCCGGCGACGCTCGAACGCGTCTACGATTTCGGCGCCGACGCCTTCGAGACCATCTTCGATTCGCTGCGCGCCACCGTGCCCTGTGTCGTGCTCGACGTGCCGCATCAATGGACCGGTTGGACCAAGCAGACACTGGTCGGCGCCGATGACGTCTTGATCGTCGCCGCGCCCGATCTGGCAAACCTGCGCAATACCAAGAATATTTACGACTTCCTCAAAGCAGCGCGGCCGAACGATCATCATCCGCGCTACTGCCTCAACCAGGTCGGCGTGCCGAAGCGTCCCGAGATCAAGGCCGCCGACTTCGCCAAGGCGCTGGACGAAGAGCCGGTGGCGATCATTCCTTTCGAGCCACAACTGTTCGGCTCCGCCGCCAATAACGGGCAAATGATCGCGGAGATTTCGTCCGGCCACCGCACCGCCGAAATACTGCGGCAGTTGGCGCAGCAGCTGACCGGACGAACGGAGCCGAAGAAGCAGCGCTCGGGTCTGTTGTCGCCGCTCCTCGAATTGCTGCAACGATAAAACAGTTGGAGTTGCGTTAGTGTTTGGCAAGCGTCCCACATCCGGCAGTGCTCCCGCCGCCGAATCGCGACCGGCTCCGGCGGCTCCTGCGCCGGCATCGGCCGCTGCGGCTCTTGCCGCGGCGGCCGCCCCGCGTCCGGGCGCGCCTCCGCCGCCTACGATCCCCACAGCGTCCGATCCTGGCCGCGCGCCGTTTTCGTCGGCAGGTCTTGGCGCTCCGATCTTAGGCGCGCCGACCGGCAAGCCGAACGTCGGTGGGCCGCCAAATCCGCCGCCGCCCGCACCACCCTCCGCGACCGATTCCCGGCGTTCGGAAACCTACTATGAGGTCAAAGGTACGATCTTCGGCGCGTTGATCGAGGCAATCGATCTCGCTCAGCTTGCCAAACTCGACGCCGATTCTGCGCGCGAGGAAATCCGCGATATCGTCAATGAGATCATCGCGATCAAAAACATCGTGATGTCGATCTCCGAGCAAGAGGACCTGCTCGACGATATCTGCAACGACGTGCTCGGTTACGGGCCGCTCGAACCGCTCCTGGCGCGCGACGAAATCGCCGACATCATGGTCAACGGCTCCGGCACGGTTTACATCGAAGTCGCCGGCAAGATTCAAAAGACCGGCATTCGCTTTCGCGACAACCAGCAGCTTTTGAACATCTGCCAGCGCATCGTCAGCCAGGTCGGCCGCCGGGTCGATGAATCCTCGCCGATCTGCGACGCGCGCCTGCCGGACGGTTCGCGCGTCAACGCCATCGTACCGCCGCTCGCGATCGACGGCCCAGCGCTCACCATCCGCAAGTTCAAGAAGGACAAGCTGACGCTGGAGCAGCTGACGAAATACGGCTCGATTTCCCCTGAAGGCGCGGAGATTCTCAAGGTGATCGGGCGCTCCCGCGTCAACACACTGATCTCGGGCGGCACCGGTTCAGGCAAGACGACGCTGCTCAACTGCCTGACGCGTTACATCGACGACGATGAGCGTATCGTCACCTGTGAGGACGCCGCCGAACTGCAATTGCAGCAGCCTCATGTGGTGCGGTTGGAAACGCGGCCGCCGAATCTCGAAGGCGAGGGACAGGTCACGATGCGCGATCTGGTGCGCAATTGTCTGCGCATGCGGCCCGAACGCATCATCGTCGGCGAGGTTCGCGGACCTGAAGCGTTCGATTTGCTGCAAGCGATGAACACCGGTCACGACGGCTCGATGGGCACGCTCCACGCCAATACACCGCGCGAGGCGCTCTCCCGTCTTGAATCGATGATCACCATGGGTGGTTACTCGCTGCCGTCGCGTACAATCCGCGAAATGATCTGTGCATCGGTCGACGTCGTCGTGCAGGCGGCGCGCTTGCGCGACGGCTCGCGCCGCATCACCCACATCACCGAGGTGATCGGGCTGGAAGGCGACGTCATCATCACGCAGGACGTTTTTCTCTACGACCTGATCGGCGAGGACGCCAACGGCAATCTTGTCGGCCGGCACCGGTCGACCGGAATCGGCCGTCCGAAGTTCTGGGAGCGGGCGCGTTATTTCGGCGAGGAGGGGCGGCTCGCGGCGGCGCTCGATGCGGCCGATGTGGCGAACGAAGCGGCGCGAGTCTAAGGCGCGGAAGCAAAGATGGGCTCCTACGGACTTTTCTTTCTGGTGGCGGTCGCGATCGGCGGCGTGGCTTGGGTTTTCATCTATCCGATCCTCTCCGGAGAGAAGAAGGCGGCGCGGCGCATGGCGAGCGTGGCGCGTGCCGAGCCGATCGCAGCGCGTCCCGCGCGCGCGACCGGGAAATCGCGCCGCGAGCAGGTCGAAGGCACGCTCAAGGACATCGAACAGCGGGGCAGAAAGGCAAAGCGCCCGCCGCTCTCGGTGCGGCTCACGCAAGCGGGCCTGGATTGGTCCAAACGCCGGTTCATGATCACCGCGGGTGTCCTCGGCATCGGCGCGTTCCTTGCCGTAATGATCTTCGGCGCTGGACTTTTGCCCGCATTGGGCTTCGGTTTCGCCGCAGGCTTCGGCTTTCCGTTGTGGATGCTGTCTTTTCTCAAGAAACGCCGCGAAGCGAAATTCCTGGCCGCCTTTCCCGACGCCGTTGACGTGATCGTTCGCGGTATCAAAGCCGGGCTGCCGTTGCTCGACAGTCTCAAGCTGATCGCGACCGATGCGGCGGAGCCGGTCCGCAGCGAATTCCAAGCGATCATCCAAACTCAAACCATCGGCATGCCGATCGGCGATGCTTGCATGAAGCTTTATGAAAGCATTCCGGTTCCCGAAGCGAACTTCTTCGGCATTGTCGTCTCCATCCAGCAGCGCGCCGGCGGCAATCTATCGGAAGCGCTGGGCAACCTGTCGCGCGTGCTGCGCGACCGCAAGAAGATGAAGGCGAAGATCCAGGCGATGTCGATGGAAGCGAAGGCCTCGGCGTCTATCATCGGCGCGTTGCCGCCCTGCGTCGCGACGCTGGTCTGGCTTACCAGCCCCGCCTATATCGACCTGCTTTTTACCGATCCGTTCGGGCGCGTAATGCTGGCTTGCTGCGCGACGTGGATGGCCATGGGCATATTGGTCATGCGCAAGATGATCAATTTCGATTTCTAGAGCGCCACAATCATGATCTCGCTGCTTACAGACACTTTCGATCTCAAGACCCTGACCATGTTGTTCGCGGCAATTGCCGCGGGCGCAACGGTCCTGACGCTGGCAATGCCCTTTTTGGTGTCGGACGCGTTGCCAAAGCGCATGCGGGCCGTGTCGATCGAGCGCGAGCAAATTCGTCAGCGCGAACGCGAGCGCTTGGCCCAGGGCAACAAGGTCGCATTGCGACAGTCGCCGAAAATGTACATGAAGCGGGTGGTCGACAACTTCAATCTGTCGAAGTGGGTTGGCCAGGAGGCGGCGCGCGCCAAGCTCGTGCAGGCGGGCTATCGCGGTCAGGCGCCTTACATCACTTACCTGTTCTTCCGCATGACGATGCCGGTAATCATGCTGCTGGGCTCCGCGTTCTACATTTTCGTCGTGATCGATTTAGACTATCCGCCGATGGTCAAGGTCGCGGTCTGCATCGGCTGCGCCTATTTCGGCATGTACAGCCCCAATCTGTACCTCAAGAACAAGATCACGCGGCGGCAGCTCTCGATCAAGCGTGCCTTTCCCGATGCGCTGGATCTCTTGTTGATCTGCGTCGAATCCGGCATCTCGCTCGAGGCTGCGTTCCGCAAGGTCA
>Ga0181537_10003831_pt1 | contig 12698 bp, 14 predicted proteins | sample PEATcosm2014_Bin_39_FD_119765 | JGI IMG/M metagenome (GOLD analysis project Ga0181537, IMG submission 119765) | Peatland microbial communities from MTU Mesocosm Facility, Houghton, MI, USA - PEATcosm2014_Bin23_10_metaG | ecosystem: Environmental > Terrestrial > Soil > Wetlands > Peat | place...
AGCGGGACCTACCGCGGCGGAAAGACCCGCTCGCTGATCGTCGACGTCAGGGTGAGGCAGGACCTGGCCGCGGGCGCGACCCTGTAGGGTCACTCCTTCTCCTGCTCGATCGAGGCCACCCTGCCGCCCGCGTCGAATTCGACGCGCAGGCGGTCATGGATCCTTGCCGGGTAGCCCGCATAATAGGGCACGCCGCCGTAGAAGGCCGGCCCGTACCATCCCCGGTAGCGGTGGTAGTACCCGCCGTAGATCACGACGCCCTGGTAATCCTCGTAGGTCACGTAGTGCCACACCTGGTGCTGGCCTCCCGCGTCGGTATGGACAACCACCCGGCTCGGGTCGCCCAGCGCAAGCCTCACAGTCTCCATGTCGAAGCCCGGCGCTATCTTGCCGGCCTTCACCAGCGCCTGCTGGTCGGGATTGAGCCTGGCGAAGGCCTCGGGGCTGTTCCTGATGCGTGAGTCGGGCGTGTCGCAGCCCGCAAGGACGAGGGCGAACGCGGCGACGGCCGCGAAGGCGAAAATTCTGGATGTTTTCATGGCGTTTTGAGAATCCTATCCGTTTCAGTAACCGGCATCACCCGCTTATACGTTATCAGATGCCTGCTTAGACGCGCACAACCCGACACGGTTTCCATTAAATGCAAAAAACATTGATCCTCTGGGACATAGACGGAACGCTCCTTCACTCGACCGGGGCGGGCATGAAGGCGCTCCAGGTGGCGCTTTCCGACGTGTTCGGGGTGTCGGGCACCTTTGAGGGGATCAGCTTCGCCGGCCGGACCGATCCGCTCATCATCCGAGACATCTTCTCCCGCTATGGAATAGAGTTCAACCCGGCCACCCTAGCCCGCTACCTGGACCGCTACATCGCCGTCCTTCCCCGCGTCCTCGGGGAGAGCAACGCGCGGGTCCTGCCCGGCGTGGAATCCATCCTCAGGCGCGCGGGCGCCCATCCCCAGGTCGTCCAGGGCCTCCTCACCGGCAATGTCCGGCGCGGCGCGCAGACCAAGCTCGGATACCACGGCCTCTGGGAACACTTCCCCGTGGGAGCCTTCGCTGACGACAGCGAGATCCGCAACGAACTGGGGCCGCACGCGCTGCGGCGGGCCCGGGACCATTGGGGCGTTGACTTTCCCGCGGAGCGCGTGTGGATCGTCGGCGACACCCCCCATGACATCGCCTGCGGGCGCGCATTCGGGGCGCGGGTGATCGCGGTCGCGACCGGCAGCAGCAGGGCTCACGAGCTCGCCGCGCACGGGCCGGACGCCGTCCTCGAGTCCCTCGAGGACAACGACGCGTTCTGGAAGGCGATCGGCGCCTGAACCGCCGGGGCCCGGCGTCCCGTATTTGTTTGCCGCGACGATGGTCCCAAAGGATACCTGCTAGCCCAAAGCCCCCAGCTCGATGCCACACACCTACACGATCGCAATCGGTTCGGACCACGCCGGATTCAAGTACAAGGAGATGCTGAAGGCGCTCCTCCTAGCCGAGGGCCACACCGTGCGCGACATGGGCACCGACTCCGAGGCGCCCTGCGATTTTCCCGACTTCATCCGCCCGGTCGCCGAGGCGGTGGCGCGGGGGGAGTATGAGCGGGGCATCGTGCTCGGCGGCTCCGGAAACGGCGAGGCCATCGTGGCGAACCGCGTCCGCGGCGTGCGCTGCGGCCTCTGCTGGAACGAGCAGGTGGCGATCTGGAACCGCTCGCACAACGACGGCAACTGCCTCTCCATGGGACAGAGGACCATCTCGGCCGAGGAGTGCGTGAGCATCGTGCGCACGTGGCTCTCCACGGAATTCGAGGGGGGCCGCCACATCGCCCGGATCCGCAAGATAGACGGGGTCTGATAGGGCCCCGCCGGCCCCCAAGGCAGGCTTGCCGACCCGACACACCGCGACCAGCTTCAGAACCCGGCCATGGCATTTCCCAAAGCTCCCGCCATCCTAGACTCCCACGACCTGAGCGTCGCGCAGATCACGGAGGACCCGACGGAGACGCGCCTGCGGATCTATGCCTGGATGCACCTCGCACGGTTCGCCAACAACCGGCTCCTTGAGCTGTTCCGCCAGGGCCTTATCCGGGGCACCGTGACCGGGGGCCAGGGCAACGAGTGGATGATCGTCCCGCTGACGCTCCTCGCCGACAAGAAGAAGGACGTGATCTCGCTCACCCACAGGGACTTTGGCGGCCAGCTCGTCTGGGGGCGTCACCTCTGCGAGCACCTGAACCAGTACTTCGCAAACGCCGACAGCCCGACCCATGCGCGCGAGGGCAATATCCACTACGGCGACCCCGCGAACCACTCGCTGCCGATGATCAGCCACCTGGGCGCGATGTGCGGCCCCGTCCTCGGCGCCACCGACTCGCAGCGGCGCTTCGGGCGCGACTCGGTGGGCTTCGCATTCTTCGGTGACGGCTCGTCCAGCACGGGCGACGTGCACGAGGCGATGAACCTGGCATCGCTCATGTCGCTGCCGATCGTGTTCGTGATCGAGAACAACGGGTACGCTTACTCGACGCCGACGGACGAGCAGTTCCAGCAGGGCACCGAGCTCTGGCGCCGGGCCGCGGGCTACGGCATGGAGGGCCTCGTGATCGATTGCGGCGACCCCTGCGACACGGCGACGGCGCTTGGGTCCGTGATCGACAGGGTCCGGTCGACGTCGCGCCCGATGCTCGTCGAGGTGAAGACGCTCCGCCTCCGCGGCCACGCCGCCTACGACACGTGCGACTACCTCCGCCCCGGGGAGGCCGACAAGTTCCTCGCCGCGGATCCCCTTCCCAGGTTCAGGGCGTCGGTTGCCGCCCTCGCCGGCGCGGGGCGCGTGGACGCGCTCGACGCCGAGATCGTTAAATTCGTTGAGGAATGCATCACGGCGACGATCGCCGTGCCGCGCCCGAGCCCGGCCGGGATGGAGAAAGACCTCTTTGCGCCGGTGCCCGCGGCCTTCCCCTGGAAGCCCGAGCCCGCAGCACCGGAGAACCTGACGATGGCCCAGGCGCTGAACGCCGCGCTCCGCAAGCTGCTCGCCGAGCGGCCGGAGTCCATCGTCCTCGGCCAGGACATCGCGACCTACGGCGGCGCGTTCAAGGTGACCGAGAACCTCTTCAAGGAGTTCGGACGGTCGCGGGTGTTCAACACGCCGCTCGCCGAGAGCGCCTGCACCGGCTATGCGATCGGCCTCGCCGTCGGCGGGCACAGGCCGGTCGAGGAGTTCCAGTTCGCCGACTTCGCCACCGAGGCGATGACCCAGATCACGCTCAACGCGGCGACCTTTCATTTCCGCTCGGGCGCCTCGTGCCCGCTCGTCCTGCGCATGCCGTGCGGCGCCGTCGGCCTGGGCTCGTTCCACTCGCAGGAACTCGAGTCCGTCTTCCTCGCGATGCCCGGGATAAAGGCGCTCTACCCGAGCGACCCCCAGGACGCGTTCAACGCGCTCCTCGCGGCGAGCGAGGACAACAATCCCGTCCTCCTCTTCGAGCACAAGGGCCTCTACCGCCGCGGCAAGCATCCGGTCAAATGGGATCCCGCCTACCGGGGCATCTGGCATCCGAAGCGGGTGCGCGAGGGAGGCTACGCGACGCTCGTGACCTACGGCGAGATGGTGCACCTCGCGGCCGAGGTGTGCGAGTACCTCGCCTCGGAGTACGAGACCGAGATCGAGCTCTTCGACCTGCGGTGCCTGTCGCCGCTCGACCTTTCGCAGATCGTTCCCTCGGTCGAGAAGACGGGGCGCCTCATCGTGCTCCACGAGGGCCGGAGGACCCACGGGTTCGGGGCCGAGGTGGTCGCGCGCATCGTCGAGGCGCGGCTCACGCCGCTGAAGGCGCCCCCGCTTCGCATCGCGGCGCTCGACCTGCCCGTGCCGTTCGCCCACGAGCTCGAGGCCGCGTTCCGTCCGTCCAAGGACGGCGTGATCCAGGCAATCACGGGATGGATCTCATGACGAGGGCGCGGATATCCCGGGCCAGGTGGGCGGGGATCCGGCTCTTCGCCATGGACGTCGACGGGGTCCTCACGGATGGGAGCGTCTTCGTGTCCTCCGACGGGACCGAGACGAAGCGCTTCTGCATCATCGACGGCCTGGGGCTCATCCTGGTGCGTGAGGCGGGGGTCGAGCTGGCGTGGATCTCCGGGCGCTATTCCGAGACGACGAGCCTGCGCGCCGCCGAGCTCAAGATCCCGCACGTCGTCATGGGAAGGCGGGACAAGCTCGAGGCGCTGTCCGTCCTTGCGGCCGAGCTCGGCATCCCGCTCGGCGCCTGCGCCTACATGGGCGACGACTTCATCGACGCCTCGGCCATCGCGGCGGCGGGCATCGGCATCTCGGTCCCCGACGCGCTTCCGGCGGCCCTTGCGGCCGCCGACTACGTGACCCGCAGGCACGCGGGCAAAGGGGCCGTCCGCGAGGTGTGCGACCTGATCCTCGGGGCCCGCCTGCAGCCGGGCCGGAACCGGCGCGCCTGAAAGCGTACAGTTCCCCTGTGAATCCCTTCCACAAGACCCGCCTCGCCGCGGTCGCCGTGCTCGCGTCCATCCTGGCCGCGGGGGCCCAGGAGGTCGCGGTGGCCCCCCCGGCCCGCAACTGGACCCTGCCGCTCTTCACAAAGGAGGGTTACCGGCAGATGACGCTCAAGGGCGACGAGGTTCGGCCGGTCTCCTCGGACCGCATCGACATCATGGGGATGAATTTCACCGTGTTCTCGGGGCAGGCGGATGCGAAGGTCGACTCCGTGCTCCTGAGCCCGGAGGCCACGTTCATGCTGGACGAGAAGGTCGCCCGCGGCGCCAAGCAGGTGCGCCTCATCCGCGACGACCTCGAGGTGACCGGCGAGGGCTGGACCTACGATTACAACGAGAAAAAAGTTCTCATTTTCAAGCATGCCCATGTAGTGTTCCATTCTGCCCTGCCGGACATGTTGAAATGAGACCCCTACCCCTCCTCGCGACGGCGATCGCACTGGTGCTGGCCGCGGCGGCCCGGGCCGCTGCGCCCCCCCCGGAGACCACGATAGACTGCTCGGGTCTCGCCGAGTCCCAGAGCACTGACACCGAGACGACCACGGTCTTCCACGACGACGTCGTGGCGGTCGGCAACAACCTGAAGCTCAATTGCGACTACCTGAGGGTCATCGCGACCCGGATCGGAGACAAATCCGCCACCCTGGGAAAGTATGACAAGTTCAAATACCTGCTCGCGACGGGCCATGTGCGCATCGTCCAGGGGGACCGCGTCGCGACCTGCGGCCGCGCCGAGGTGTTCCCAAGCGAGGAGAAGGTGGTCCTCACCGAGAACCCGTCCGTGACCGACAGCGAGGGCAACGCGGCGAGCGGGCCGAGGATCATCCTGTTCCGGGGCCAGCGCAGGGCCGTGATCGAGGGGACGCCGACGCAGCGCACCCACATCACGCTCCCGGCGATGAAGAACCTCGGGTTCCCGGCGGAGACCCCGGCCCCCACGAAATAAGATGGAAGCCACCTCGATCGTCACCGAAGGTCTCGTGAAGACCTACGGGACCCGCACCGTCGTAAACGGGGTCGACCTGAGGATGAACGGGGGCGAGGTGGTGGGGCTGCTCGGGCCGAACGGCGCCGGCAAGACGACCACGTTCTACATGGTGGTGGGACTTGTGCCCGCGACGAGCGGCCGCGTGCTCCTGAACGGCAAGGACATCACGCGGGAGCGGATGCACGAGCGCGCCCGCAGCGGCATCGGCTACCTGCCCCAGGAGGCCTCGGTCTTCAGGAAGCTGACGGTCGAGGAGAACATCATGGCGATCCTCGAGGCGATCCACGTACCCAGGCGCGAGAGGAAGTCCCGCATGCAGGGACACATCGAGGAGCTCAACCTTGGGCACGTCGCCAAGCAGAAGGCCTACACGCTCTCCGGCGGCGAGCGCCGCCGCCTTGAGATCGCCCGGGCCCTCGTCACGCGCCCGCATTTTCTCCTCATGGACGAGCCCTTCGCCGCGATCGACCCGATCTCCGTCGCCGAGGTCCAGCGGATCATCCTCCAGCTCAAGAAGAGCGGCATCGGCATCGTGCTCACCGACCACAACGTGCGGGAGACCCTGCGGGTGGTCGACCGCGCCTACCTGGTCCACAAGGGCAGCGTGATCGCGGAGGGCACCGGTGATTTCCTGATCAAGGACGAGAACGCCAGGAAGTTCTACCTCGGCGAGGACTTCAATCTCTAGGCCTGGCACCGGGGTGCCCGTTTTTCCGTGGCTTACCCGTCCCGAATGTGTTGAAATCGGGTCATGCAGAAGGCCATCCACGGGATCACTGTCGCCCACTTCTTCGACACCTACCGGGAAAAGCTGAAGCTGGAGCTGGTGACCGGTGAGGCGGGGCTCCACAGGTTGATCCGCGAGGGAAGCATCAACCGGCCGGCACTTGCCCTCACTGGCTTCTTCAAGTACTTTGCCAACAAGCGGATACAGGTAATAGGTGCGGCCGAGATGACCTACCTTAAGACCCGGAGCCAGCTCGACCAGACCATCATCTTCAAGGAAATGGCCAAGCGGAGCGTCCCCTGCGTGGTGCTCACGCGTAACTACAATCCGACGAGCGCCATGCTGACGGTCGCCTCCGAGATGAACCTTCCGATCCTGAGGACCCCGCTGATCACGATGAACCTCGTGAACCTCGCGACGCTCTGCATCGACAACGAGTTCGCGCCAAGCGGCATCGAGCACGCGACGACGCTGGACGTGAAGGGGGTCGGGGTGATGCTGCGCGGCGACTCCGGCGTCGGCAAGAGCGAGTGCGCGCTGGCGCTCATCGAGCGGGGGCATTCGCTGGTGGCCGACGACCTGACGATCATCAAGCTCCTGGACGAGCGCGAGCTCATGGCGTCCAGCCGGGCGCTCAACCGAGGCTACATGGAGTGCAGGGGCATCGGCATCATCAACATCGCGGAGATGTTCGGCGTGAAATCCATCCGTCTCGAGAAGCGGATCGACCTGGTGGTGTCGCTCCACGAGTGGACCCCCGAGGTCGTCGAGGAGAGGACCGGCCTCGAGGAGAACAACTACGAGATCCTAGGCATGAAGATCCCGCACATCGAGCTCTACGTGAGGCCGGGGCGCGACATGGCCCGCCTGGTCGAGGTCGCGGCGCTCACGCAGGCGCTCAAGAAGATGGGCCACGACCCGGCCAGGGACTTCAACGACCGCCTCATCGCCTTTATGTCGGAGGACAGCCCGGGAAAGAGGCTCAAGTTCAAGCCCATCGAGCGCGAGGAACGCGCGCCGAGCCGCCTCATCCAGGAATAGCTTCATGCCGAACTTTGAACGCGCCGACGGGCGCAAGCCCGACCAGCTGCGTCCCATATCCTTCGAGGCCGGTTTCGCGCCCCATGCGACCGGCTCGGTCCTCGTCCGCTTCGGCGCGACCCAGGTGATCTGCGCCGCGACCATCGAGCCGGGCGTCCCCAACTGGATGAAGCAGCAGGGCGTCAAGGGCGGCTGGCTGACCGCGGAGTACTCGATGCTCCCCTACTCCACGCTCGAGCGAAAGGCACGGGACATCAACAAGGGCAGGCTCGACGGCAGGACGGTCGAGATCCAGCGCCTCATAGGGCGCTCGCTGCGCGCCACGCTCGACCTCGACAAGCTCGGGCAGAACACGCTCTGGCTCGACTGCGACGTCCTCCAGGCGGACGGGGGCACGCGCACGGCGGCGATCACCGGCGCATATGTCGCGGCGCGCCTCGCCGTTCAGAAGCTCCTCGACGCCGGGAAGCTCCGGGAGAGCCCCCTCACCGACTCGGTGGCGGCCGTCAGCGTGGGCCTCTTCTCGGACGCGAGCCTCCTCGACCTCGCCTACGTCGAGGACAAGGACGCCCAGGTGGACTTCAATGTCGTCATGACCGGCCAGGGCCAGTTCGTCGAGGTGCAGGGAACCGGGGAGGAGTCCACGTTCAGCCACGAGCAGCTGAACGAACTGCTCGCCCTGGCGCAGAAGGGCCTGCGTGAGCTGTCGGCCCTCCAGGCCGGTTTTCTGGCGAGGCAGCTGCTCGCCAAGTGAGCCCGTGGCGTATTCCGAGAAGCACTACCGCTGGTCCTGGGACTTCAAGTCCCCGCCCGAGGTGCTCTGGCCCCTGGTCTCCAACACCGACCGCTCCAACCGCGACTGCGGCTTCCCCCCGTTCGAGGTAAGGCCCCTGCGCCAGGGCGAGGCGCCCGCGGAGCCGGGGGTCCGCAGGCTGCGCTCCGTCTACCTCGGCATCGTCGGCGAATGGGAGGAGCGGGAATTCGAGTGGGTCCAGCCGGTGCGCTTCGTCGTCGACCGGAAGTTCTCGAGGGGGCCGCTCGCGAGGATGATCCAGTCATGCGAGCTCGCCCCGCTGCCGGAAGGGGGGACACGCCTCGTCTATGAGATGAGGGTGACGCCCGTGAACCTCCTCGGGGCCGTCATCGTCCCCCTCTCGATAGGCATCCGTATGCGCAGGGAGCTGGAGCGCGTTTTCCGGGTCTACGACAAGACAGCCCCGGGGACCGTGCCCGTGCCGGAGCGCGCCCGCCCCGGCGACTCAGCGGCGATCGGGACGCGGCTCGGCTCGCTCTCATCGCGCCTGATCGCGGAAGCGCGCCAGCCCGCGCCGCTCGTCGGGCGCCTCTGCGAGCACGTGGCCAACGCCGATGACCTTTCCGCCTCGAAGATGCGCCCTTACGCCCTGGCGGACGGATGGGGCACCGACCGGCGCGAGACGCTCGACCTCTTCCTCCATGCGACGCGCGCCGGGATGCTGGACTTCAGCTGGGAGGTGCTCTGTCCCCACTGCCGGGGCTCCAAGCCTGGACGGTCGGACCTGTCGGGGATATCGGGCGAGGAGCACTGCGACTCCTGCGGGATCGATTTCACGGTGAACTTTGACCAGTCGGTCGAGCTCACCTTCGTCCCCAACCCCACGATCCGCCGCGTGGCCCGGGTTGAGTACTGCCTGGGGGGCCCGCAGATCACCCCCCACGTCGTGGCGCAGAAGCGGCTCGGCCCGAGGGAGAGCCTGTTCGTCGCGATGTCCTACCCGGAGGGCCGGTACCGGGTGCGCACCCACGGCGTCGCGGTCCAGCAGGCGTTCCGGATCGACCGCGACGGCGCCCCGTCGGCGAGGATCGACGTGGGGCCGAGCTTCACACCGGTCGACGAGCCGGTCCTGGCGCCCGACGCCGTTCTCAATATCACGAATGCGGACTCGGCCGAGCATCTCGCCGTCATCGAGCGGGTGGCGTGGAGCGACCAGTCGGTGACCGCCGCCGCCGTCACGTCGCGCCAGATCTTCCGGGACCTATTTTCCCGGGAGATCCTGCGCCAGGGCGAACGGATCTCGGTCGGGGCCATCACGATCGTGTTCACGGACCTCAAGAACTCGACGCAGCTCTACAGGGAGATCGGCGACGCCCCGGCGTTCGGCCGGGTGCTGAACCACTTTGACGTCATCAAGGCCGCGGTGGCCGCCGAGGGCGGCGGCATCGTCAAGACCATGGGCGACGCGGTCATGGCGACCTTCACCCAGCCCGCCGCCGCGCTACGCGCGATGAAGGCGGCCCAGGAAGCGCTGTCGTCGGAGGAGAGGGCCCGGTCGTCGTTCGCGCTCAAGTGCAGCATCCATCACGGGCCCTGCCTCGCCATCAACCAGAACGAGCGCCTGGACTACTTCGGCACGACGGTGAACACCTGCTCGCGCCTGTGCTCCCTGTCGACCGGCGCCGACATCGTGATCTCCGCCACGGTCCTCGGGGACCCGGACGTCGCCGCTTACCTGGCGGAACCCGGTTCCAGGCTCGAGGTGCGGCGCGACGCGGCCCCGCTGCGGGGCATGGGGGACGCCCCCTTCGAGTTCTGGAGGATGACCGGATAGCGTTTTGGCGTGCATCCCCGCCTCCTGATCTGCCACACCTCACTGGATCCGAGATGAACATACACGAGTACCAGGCCAAGGCCCTCTTCGAAAAGTTCGGCGTCCCCGTCCCAAAGGGTGCCGCGGCAACGACTCCCGAGGGGTTCACGAGCGCGCTGGCGGCGCTCCCCGAGGGCCCGACCATGGTCAAGTCCCAGATCCACGCGGGCGGCCGCGGCAAGGGCACCTTCACCGACGGGTACAAGGGCGGAGTCAAGTTCTGCAAGACCAAGGCGGAGGCCGGGGAAGTCGCCGCCAAGATGCTCGGCAACACGCTCGTGACCGTCCAGACCGGGCCCGCGGGCCGCAAGGTCCAGACCGTCTACTTCACGGTCGCGAGCGACATCAAGAAGGAGTATTACCTGGCCATCCTGCTCGACCGCGCCGCGTCCCGCCCGGTGATCGTTGCGTCGACCGAGGGCGGCGTGGAGATCGAGAGGGTCGCCCATGAGACCCCCGACAAGATCTTCAAGGTCATCGTCGACCCGGCCTACGGCCTCGCGGACTTCCAGGTCCGCGAGCTCGTGAACCGGCTGGGATTCGCGGGGCCCGAGGCGAAGAACGCCTCGAAGCTCATCCGCGGCCTGTGGGCGATGTACTGGGAGACCGACGCCGCGATGGTCGAGGTAAACCCCCTCATCACGACCCCGGCGGGGGATGTCCTCGCTCTCGACGCCAAGGTCTCCTTCGACGACAACGCCCTCCACCGGCACCCGGAGATCGTCGCCCTGCGCGACCTGAACGAGGAGGACCCGAAGGAGATCGAGGCCTCGAAGCATTCGCTCAGCTACATCGCCCTCGACGGAGACATCGCGTGCCTGGTCAACGGGGCGGGCCTCGCGATGAGCACGATGGACATCATCAAGCACTTCGGCGGCAACCCGGCCAACTTCCTGGACGTGGGCGGCGGCGCCTCCAAGGGCCAGGTCGTCGCGGCATTCAAGATCATCCTCGGGGACGCCAACGTGAAGGGGATCTTCGTCAACATCTTCGGCGGGATCATGGACTGCAACGTGATCGCCACCGGCATCGTCGACGCCGTCCGTGAGGTGGGCCTGCGGCTTCCTCTCGTCGTCCGCCTTGAGGGCAACAACGTCGAGGCGGGCAAGGCGACGCTGGCCTCCTCCGGCCTCACGATCGTCTCCGGCACGTCGATGGCCGACGCGGCGCAGAAGATCGTCAATCTCGTGGCGAAGGCCGCCTAGGGCCCACGGACCATGGGAATCAAGATCAAGGAGCAGGCCTTCGTCCTCCACCCGGTCACCGACATCGCGCGCTCGCGCGACTTCTACGGGAACCTCCTGGGGCTCAAGGTCGCCATGGAGTTCGAGATCGAGCCGGGCGTCTGGTGGATCGAGTACGATCTGGCCGGCGCGGCGCTCGCGATCTCCAACGTGAGGCCGTCGCCCGGCGGCGGGGGAGGCGCGGTCCTTGCCCTCGAGGTCTCGGACTTCGACGGCACGCTGGCCGCCATCCGGGCGGCCAAGGTCGGGATCACCCACGGTCCGCAGGAGCACACCCAGGCGCGCACGTTTACCATCAGCAGCCCCGACGGCCACAGCATCATGTTCCACCACCTCAAGGCCTGACCTTCCATGGCGATACTAGTCACACCAGATACAAAGATCCTCGTCCAGGGCATCACCGGCGACTTCGGCGGGCGCCACGCGAAGCTTTCCATCGAATACGGCACGAAGGTCGTCGCCGGCGTCACGCCCGGAAAGGGCGGCCAGTTCTTCGAGCACGGGGTGCACCGCGTGCCGATCTTCAACTCGGTCGCCGACGCGGCGGCGGCTACCGGCGCGACCGTCTCCGCGATCTTCGTCCCCCCGCCCTTCGCCGCGGACGCCATCCTTGAGTGCGCCGACGCGGGCCTGGACCTCGCTGTCGCGATCACGGAGGGCATTCCCGTGAAGGACATGATCCGCGTTAAGCGGGTGATGGCCGGGTCGAGGACGCGTCTCGTCGGCCCGAACTGCCCGGGCATCGTGACCCCCGGCACCGGCGAAAAGTCCCACGGCGGCTGCCGCATCGGGATCGCCCCCGGCTACATCCACAAGAAGGGCCGGGTCGGCGTCGTCTCCCGCTCGGGCACGCTCACCTACGAGGCCGTCTACCAGCTCACCGTCCGCGGGATCGGCCAGAGCACCTGCGTCGGCATCGGCGGGGACCCGGTCAACGGGACCTCGCACCTGGACGTGATCCGGATGTTCAACGACGACCCGGAGACCGTGGGCATCGTCATGATCGGCGAGATCGGCGGAAACGCCGAGGTCGAGGCGGCCCGGTGGATCAAGGCCAACTGCAGGAAGCCCGTCGCGGGCTTCATTGCGGGTTCGACCGCCCCCGCGGGGCGGCGCATGGGCCACGCCGGCGCCATCGTCGGCGGCGCCGAGGACACGGCCGCCGCGAAGATCGCGGTATTCGGGGAATGCGGGATCGAGGTTGCGGTGACCCCTTCCGACATGGCCGATGCGCTGATCCGGGTCGCCAAGTCCCGGGGCGTGGCGCTCACCTAGGCTCCGTCCGTCGGGGGAAGCCGGTGCTCGACCAGCTTCACGTGCTTGTAGAATGAGTTCTCGAAGCGGAGCATGGCGACGACGAGCCCCGGGCCGCCGTCCAGGAATCCCAGCTGGATAAAATAGGCCTTGAAGAAGGCCCATTTGGCCCGGAAGAGCGCCTTCGCGTAGCCGCTAGCCGCGCCCGAGCGCTCCTGTTTCGCGACGCCGAGCGTCGTGTAGCGGTTCATCTTGTCGATCGCCTCGGCGAGCGTCCGGTAGGGGATCTGGA
>Ga0181537_10003832_pt1 | contig 12692 bp, 12 predicted proteins | sample PEATcosm2014_Bin_39_FD_119765 | JGI IMG/M metagenome (GOLD analysis project Ga0181537, IMG submission 119765) | Peatland microbial communities from MTU Mesocosm Facility, Houghton, MI, USA - PEATcosm2014_Bin23_10_metaG | ecosystem: Environmental > Terrestrial > Soil > Wetlands > Peat | place...
CCGTCGACCGACCCGCTATTTCTGTCGCTGGGAATTCCGGCGGCGGTGAGCCGGTGGGAGCAGATGATTCTGATCGTAGCGTTCGTAGCGCTGTCGGTCTATGGACTGTCGCGACTGGCGCGCGCTACCGGCTGGCGGAAGCTGATTCCTTCTCTCACGCTGTTCTCTTCACAGTTTTTGTGGTTCCTGCTGCCGGCGGCGATTTCGCTGATCAAGGGTCTGGAGATTCCGCAAAACCGCTACAGTTCGGGTGTGCTGGCGGTAATGCACTCGGCGCAGTATCTCTGGATCACGAGTTACTATGCGCGCCGTGAAGCTGCGGCCCGATCGACCGAGAAAGACAGTGCCGGCGAAAGAGCAGGCAAGCGCGCCAGCAACTGGCATCCGCTGGCCTATTTTGGCGTGCTGGTCGTGGGCGGCATCGCGTTGTTCGTGCCCGGACCGTGGTTGGCCAGCCGCGCGTTTCATCATGATTTCGCTTCGAGCTTTCTGATTTTCACGGCGCTGGTCAACGTTCACCACTTCATTCTTGACGGCGCGATCTGGAAGCTGCGCGATGGGCGTATCGCTTCGCTGCTGCTCAACTCGAAGGAGCGCATCGCCGACGCCGCGGGCGAAGCCGGTGGGCATTTCGCCGCCGCGTGCCGCTGGCTGGTAGGCGGCAGCGTGGGCGCTCATCGACTGCGCGTGAGTGCGGCGCTCTTGCTGCTGGCTTGGGGCACGGTGGATCAGGCCCATTACTATTTCTCGTTGCGGGCTGACGACTTGCAAGATTTGCAGCGCGCCGCGGCGATGAATTCATTCGATAGTTCACTGCAGAGTCGGCTGGCGCGTCGTGCGATGGAAGACGGCCAGCCGCAGCAGGCGGAGGCAGCGTGGAAACGGGCCATCGACGCCAATCCAGCCGATCCGGCTCCGCGGCAGGGCTTGCTGCAGCTGCTGATCGATCAGGACCGGTTTGACGAAGCAGCCAGCCTGACTGAAGCGTCGCTCAAGTTTGCGCCGAAGGATGCGAATCTGCTGGTGGACCGCGGTTTGCTCGCGCTGCGTCGCGGCCATGCCGACGAGGCGGTCGCCAGTTGGGATCAGGCCCTCAGCGTTGACCCGGAGCAAAAACTCGCCCATCTATATCTTGCGAACGAATTGGATCAGGAAGGGAAGTGGCAGGCGGCGGCTGCGCATTACAACTCTTTCCTCGAACAGATTGCGCGACAAAAAACAGCGGGTCGTTCAGGCGAGGATCGTCCAGCGGAAGATCGTCCAGCGCCCGACAAGGTCATCGCCATTGTATTGCGCATGGCGGACTGCCAGGTGCGTTCGTCGCAGACCGAACTGGCGATGAAGTCCTATCAGCTGGCGGAAAAACTTGCCGCACAAACCAATCAAGCCAAGCTCGAGAGCGTGGCTGACGTGAATGACGCGGCCCTGCAGTCGAAGACGGGAAAGCTGGACGAGGCCTTGCGGCTCTACCAGCATGCGCTGGGGCTCGACGAATCGGTCGCTGACACGAGCGCCAGCGCCGAAGACTGGTTCGCCTACGGGCGTTTGCTCGATGAATCCGGATTCTCGGAGAGGCTGGCTTATGCGTGCCTGGTGAAATCGGAGTCGTTAACGAAGTTGCTTCCCGATCCGGCCGTTCCGGCGCCACTGGTTGCGGCGCGGCAGCGAATCGAAAAGCGGTTGGGGGCAGCGGCAGCGGCAGCGGTTCGCCGCGATCCCGAGCCGGTTCTGCGAGAGGCGCTGGCGCTTCGGCGTTAGCCGATTGCTCCCATCAGGTTTCGATCCGGCCGTTTCGCATCCGGTGCGCCAATTGACACTGCGTTGATCCTGCTGAACAATAAATGAATCCCTGCAATCCAGTGAGCTTCCCGAGGAGGAAGAGTTTATGGCCGATGAAGGCGATCAGATACACGCTGAATCTCAATCGAACACGGGCAAGTGGCTGCTGACCGCGCTCGCGGTGATCTTCGTGGCGACGTCCGGATATGCCTACTATGCCACGCAAAAGAAAGTTGATGGCCTGGCGGACGAACTGGGCAAGAGTCAGGCCCAAGTAAAAGAGCTGCAGGCGCGCGTGCAGACCACCGAAACCCAGAGTGATGCTCTACGCGAGAAAGTCGGCCTGACCAAGCAGGAACTGGCCCAACGCGTGGCTGAGTTAAGGGCGCAACAGAAGGCCACCGAGAGCCGCCTCGAAGCGGAGCAGAAACAGGAACAGGCACAGCTTGGCCAGGTCTCCGGAGAAATTTCTGGAGTGAAGACCGACGTGGGCGGAGTAAAGACCGACCTGGGCTCGACCAAGGCCGATCTCGAAGCCACCAAAGCCAAACTGCAAAGCACGATCGGCGATCTGGGCGTGCAAAGCGGACTCATCGCGCACACGGCCGGCGACCTGGAAATTCTGAAGCACAAGGGCGACCGCAACTACTACGAGTTCACGCTGCTGAAGGGCGCCAAGCCGCAGGAAGTTTCGACGGTGGGCCTGCAGCTGAAGAAGACGGACGCCAAGAAGGGCAAGTTCACCTTGAATGTGACCTCCGACGACAAGACGATCGAGAAAAAAGATCGCAACGTCGCGGAGCCCATTCAGTTCTACTCCGGACGCGAGCACCTGCTGTTCGAGTTAGTCGTCTGGACGATCGACAAGAACAAGGCCACGGGATATCTAAGCACGCCCAAGGGCGCTCCCGTGCCGGTGACGGCGAACTGATCGTTCCTGAACTTCTGATGGCGAGTTTGCTAGGACTGCGAGTTTCCTAAAATGACCGGAGCGTTTTTCCCCGGAAGCCACGTGCTGCTGCAGATCGTGTTGCGCACGGGCGTGATTTATCTGCTGGTGCTGATTGGGGTGCGCTTAAGCGGCAAGCGTGAAGTCGGGCAGATGACTCCGTTCGACTTGACGCTGCTGCTCCTGCTTTCGAACTCCGTACAGAATGCCATGACCGGGCCGGACACTTCGCTGCTGGGCGGTGCGGTTGCGGCCAGTACGCTGCTGGTGTTGAATTATCTGATTGCGAATGTCGCGGGCGGCAGCCGGCGTTTTCGCAAGCTGGTTGAGGGTGAGCCGTCGCTGCTCATTCACGACGGCAAGATCATCGAAGCGCACATGCAGCACGAGCGCGTCAGCATCGATGAACTCAACCGCTCGCTGCGCGAGCACGGCATCAACAGCTGCGATCAGGTGGCGCTGGCTGTGCTCGAAGTGGATGGTTCGATCTCATGCCTGAAGTACGATGAGATCAAACCGGACGCGAACACGCATCTGGTGCGGCGCAGGGGGATTGCGAGGAAGCAGTAGTGCAGCGCGATGTCGTCAACGATCCGCCCTACTCGATGCATCTCGAATGGGTACGCAGGAGAGTATGAAGCGGGTAGTCATCCTGGGTTGCGGGGCTTCGGGCAAATCGACTCTCGCGAGGCGCCTTAACGAGATCACCGGGATTCCAGTGATCGAGCTTGACCAGGTCTTCTGGCAGCCAGGCCTTGTCGCAACACCTCGTGATCAATGGGCGGTCTTGCAAGAGAAGCTTGTCGCGGAAGATCGATGGATCATGGATGGTGACCTGGGTTCGAACGACGCTGTCGAGGTTCGGCTTCGAGCGGCGGACTCGGTCATCTTCCTGGATTTTTCGCTCGTGCGCTGCGCCTGGCGAGCGATTCGACGATCTCGCGAGCGCGCCGACTTCTGGTGTTGGCTCCTGGCGTATCGCTTTCAGAGTCGCCCCGCTCTCATGCAGGCGATTGCCAACTATGCCGCATCCGCGGAGCTCTGGATAATACGTGACCCCAAGGCGCTCAAGCAGTTCATCGCGGAGGTAGGCCGAGATCACGGTCCTGAATCCTGACCCAAGGCCTAGCCGCTTCAATTAGCGCCGATGGTCACAGGTTCACTCTGCCGCCACGAACTTCAAACAAACTGGCGAACCAACATTGAGCACCTGGCCGGTGGGCGTCACGAGGCCGGTTCTCTGGTCGATCTTGAAGACGACGATGTTGTCGGACTTTTGATTCTCCGCAAACAGCAGCGTGCCCGTGGGATCGATTTCGAAGCTGCGCGGCTCTTTGCCTCCTGTATGAACAATTGCTACCTGCGTCAACGTTCCCTTGCTTTGGTCGATTGCGTAGATCGCGATGCTGTCGTCGCCGCGGTTGGAGGCGTACAAAAACTTGCCGGAGGGATGCACCTGGATTTCCGCGTCGTCGTTGCGGCCGGTGAAATCCTTGGGCAGCGTGGTAACTGTCTGTAAGACCTGCAGTCTTCCGTTGGCTTCATCATTTGAAAACGCGGTGACGGTGTGTCCCATCTCGCTGATCACGTAGGCGAACTTGCCATCGGGGCCAAGCGCGAAGTGGCGCGGGCCGGAGCCGGCAGCGATTGTGGTGAACGGAGGACTGTTGGAAGTGAGCGATCCCTTGCTGCTGTCGAACTTGTAGACGAGTAATTCGTCGAGGCCGAGATCGTCCACCATGGCGAAGCGGTTGTCGAGCGAGAGGTCGATTGAGTGGGCGTGCGGACCTTCCTGGCGCTCAGGATTCGTGCCCTTGCCGGTGTGCTGCACGAAGGCCGAAGACTCGCCGAGCTTGCCGTCGGCGAGCACGGGAAAAACCGCGACGCTGCCGCCGGTATAGTTCGCGACCAGAACATACTTTCCAGTTTTGTCGACGGTGATGTAGCAGGGATCAGCGCCGCGTGATGCGACCTCGTTCAGGAATGTCAGCTTGCCTGTGGAGCGATCGATGCTGAAGGCGCTGACGCCTCCGCTGTTCGGGCCGTGGTAGTTGCCGACTTCATTCACGGCGTAGAGGAAGCGGCTGTTGGGGTGGAGCGCGACGAAGGATGGGTTGGTGGTTTCCGCGGCGAGGCCGAGGGGCGTGATTTGGGAAGTCGCAGCGTCGTAACGATACGCGTAGATGCCTTTGCTCTTGCTGCCTTCCTCGGTGTAGGTGCCGACGTAGAAGAGATACTTGCCTTTGGCCGCGGGTGCGGCGGCGGCGAGGGTTACAAGGAACAGGATAAGCGGGAACGCGAGTGTGCGGGAAGAAGGCCGGAGATTATTCATGTCTGATATAGAAACGCATGGTGTGGTGTTTGCGCAAGCGGTGTGGCCTGGGCTGGCTTGCGGGTGCTGACGGCAAAAAGCGCCGAGCTGCGCTCGGCGGACAGCCGGGGGCGGCTGTCCCCACATAAACCCTTGCCATCCCCACATAAACCCTTTTGTCTCCAGATTCCCCTTGGCTGTCTCCACATGCCTTGGCTATCTCCACATGTACCGCCTCACTTCGTGAGGATCACGGGGACGGTTTCGTTGTAGGGCCAGATCACTACGCTGGTGGAGGTGCGGTGATTGAAGGCGTCGAGTGTGATGGGGAAGGCGACGATGATGGTGCGGGCTGAGGTTTCGCCGGTGGCGATTTTGGTCTCGGGCGGGAGAGCTGGCTGAACGCCTGCTTTCAGAGCGGGGAAGGCCTGAAAATAGCGGTCGAAATCGACGGCAGAGACGGCCGAGGAAGTGAAGTCTCCGCCGGGGGCCTTGATGGTGCTTTCGAGGCTGTGGACGTAGAGGTCTTTGTCGCTGGTGTTGCGGATGGTGAAAGTCAGCGCGACCATGGTGGAACCTTGCCCGGGAATCTCGACCGCAACCACGTTGTCGAGCGAGCCGGCGGCCTGCGGGCGGGCGCGGTTCAGGAAGGAAACGATCATCACCACGACCAGCAGGGCGCCGATCCCGATCAGAACGATCTTGGCGGGTGGAAGATTTTTCTTCGCCGTGCCGAATTCCTCGCCGATGTGGATGGTCGGGCCGACGGGGGCGGGCGGGGGTGGTGGCGGGGTGGGGGTTTGGTCGGGCATAGGATTTTCTGTACTCGGCGATTCTACGCCAGTTGGGTTGAAGGCTGAGATGGGAGGGTGTCATAGCGGGTCGTGATACTCGGCGGTGATGTCCTGGCCTTGCAGTTTTGCCATGAGGGCGGTGAAGGCTAGCCTGGAGTTCGAGACCAGATTTTCGCCGACCTCGGCGCCAACCACGCAGCAGCCGAGGACGTCCTTGGGGAAGTTGCCGATGTGCCAGCGGATCGCGGTGCGGCCGGGGACATCGAGCACCTCGGGGCAGATGTAGCCGAGATGCGGTGACAGCGTGAGCACGACCTTGTAGGTGCCCGCGGTGATGCAGGGGTGACCGGGGTAGAACGGCGTGGTGCGCGAGGGCTCGAGGCAATAGCATTCCTTGAGGCCGTCCAGCCAGAACTCGCCGGTGATCGATTCGGGGGTTTCCAGCTGGCGGTAGATGTCGACTTTCATGTTCATCCTTGTGTCTCTCGCTAGGGCCTCTGGGTTTTCCGATACCGGATACCCCCCCATATTTTTTTTTCATCACTTTATGTAAGATATTGATTCTTTGTGATTTACGGTCGTTGACCGGGAGACTGGACGGTAAAATCTTGATTCTAAACAGTCTATAACTAAAATATTCCAGAATAAGGACTTAGAGGAGATTCTGATCGTTTCCGGCCCGCGAATCCCGATTGCGGAATTTGTGCGCATGGGGCCAGTTTGCGCTTTCTGTATCCTCGGTCAAGGTTGTCCGTCACACGGAATGGAATAAGGTTGTGGAAAAATCTGGGGCTTGCTTGAAGAGCTTGAACCACGAAGGACACTAAGGTACACGAAGGAAAACCTGGCAACAGGCGCAACCGAGACTCACGCGACTTTGACGGAATCCCCCGCGTGCTTCATGGCTTTGGCGAATTTCTGGGCGGGGAGGGTGTTGAGGACGTCGTCTTTGGTGAGCCAGGCGCGGCGGGCTTGCAGGATTCCGTAGCGGATTTTTTCCATGTGCGAGGTGTGGTGGGAGTCGGTGTTGATGACGATCTTCACGCCTTGCTGCTTGGCCTGGCGGAGATGCGCGTCGTTGAGGTCGAGGCGGTCGGGATAGGAATTCAGTTCCATGGCGACTTTATGCTTCGCGGCGGCGGTAAGGATGGCGTGCATGTCGAAGGCGTAGGCGTCGCGGCGCAGCTGGATGCGTCCGGTGGGATGGCCGATGATGGAGGTATTGGGATTCTCGATCGCCTTGAGCAGGCGCTCGGTCATTTTTTCGGGCTCCTGATTGAAGACCGAGTGCACGCTGGCGATGACGAGGTCCATTTGCGCGAGAACGTCGTCGGAGAGATCGAGATCGCCGTCGGCGAGGATGTCCACTTCGATGCCGGCGAAGATGGTGATGCCTTCGATCTGTGTGCCGGCGGCACGAATGCGGGAGATGTGGTCGACGGCGCGTTTATCGTCAAGGCCATTGGCGAAAGCTAAATTTTTCGAATGGTCGGTGATGGCCATGTATTGATAGCCGCGGGCTTTTGCGGCCTCGGCCATTTCTTCGATGGTGTTCTTGCCGTCGGTTTCGACGGTGTGCATGTGGACGTCGCCTTTGAGGTCGGCCTGGGTGATGAGCTGGGGCAGAGCGTGTTTTTCGGCGAGGTCGATTTCGCCGAGGTTTTCGCGCATTTCGGGCGGAATGTAGTCGAGCTTGAGCTTGGCGTAAATTTCTTCTTCGGTTTTTCCCGCCGCGGGTTTTTGGGTTTCCAAGAATGACAGGCTGTATTCGTTCAGCGTATAGCCCATTTTTAGGGCGCGCTGGCGGAGGGCTACGTTGTGGGCTTTCGAGCCGGTGAAGTATTGCATGGCTGCGCCGAAGGATTCGGGCGGAAGCAGGCGCACGTCCACCTGCATACCGCTGCGCAGGTGGAAGCTGATCTTGTTGTCGCCGCTGGCGATGACGTCCATGAGCGGGGGATATTTTGCGACGTAGGCGATGGCCTGCTGGCGGCCTTCTTCGCTGGCGCAGGCTTTGCCGGTAACGAGGATGTCGAGGTCGCCGACGGTTTCGCGGCCGCGGCGGAGGGAGCCGGCGGGAGTGATCTTGTCGAGGCCGGGGAACTTTTTCAGATACTCCGTTAATTTTTCGGCTTCTTCTTCGGCGGCGTCGATTAAGAAACGTCCGCTGATGCGGCGGTAGTCCTGGATGGCTTTCAGGAGCTTGGCTTCGTGCTTTTCGCCCATGCGAGGGAGCTCGCGGATTTTTCCTTCGCGAGCGAGTTTCTCGACGCCGTCGACGTCGCTGACGTTGTACGCGCTCCAGATGAGCGCGATGGTCTTGGGGCCGAGACCTTGAATTTTCAGCAACTGCAGCATGGAGGGGTTGTACTTGGCCAGCAGTTCGGTCTGCACGGCGAGTTTGCCGTCCTGGAAAAGTTCCTGCAGGTTGCGCAGCATGCTTTTGCCGATGCCGGGGATGGCGAGGACCTGTTTGGGATCGGCGATGAGTTGTTTGATCTGCTCGGAATGATTTTCGATGGCCTGGGCGGCGTTGCGGTAAGAACGGATGCGGAAGGAATCCTGGCCGTCGATTTCGAGCAGGTCGGCGGTCTCGTAGAGGATGTTGGCGATGGCTTTGTTGTCCACCGACTAAAGATAAACAAGATTCGGCGGCAGGGCTAGAGGACATCGGACAGGTACGTTAGCAACCTCCGTGCTCAGCCTTATAATGATCTTGGTTTTGGACTAGGAATGCGGAATGTTCCGCTAACTCGTCGGGACTTTCAGCGGCTTGCTGAGTTGCGCGCACGAGAGGCTGGGGCATTGCTCAGGTCAAGAAATCCGGTGGGGTCGTATTATTTGAGTGGGTACGCTGTCGAATGTGCTCTGAAGGCATGCATTGCCAAGCAAACTCGACGCCACGAGTTCCCGCCGAAGGCCAAATATGCCCATGAGGTATACACCCACAAGCTGGAGAGTCTTCTCAAACTGGCGGGGCTCGAGAAGCAACTCGACAGCGACATGGCAACGAATCTAGCCTTGGCAAGAAACTGGGGCGTGGTGAAGGGCTGGGATGAGGAATCGCGATATCGCAGCACTGGCCTTAATGGAAAGGACCTGCTCGCTGCTATTGTGGGACCGGACGGGGTGCTGCTGTGGATAAAACAACGTTGGTGAGAAGTGACCTTGAGATGAGGGGCCAAATCTTGAGCGCCCTGAGTCTCGCACGCATACCAGTCACTCTAGTCGAGGCCGACTACATACCGCAACTCGACGAATGGCAGATTTTTATCGCGACCCCACTTTATGACACCAAGGGACCGGCGGAGGCCAACTCGAGGGTAATTAAGGCTCTGGAGACTCTAGGCGTTTATAAGGACGTTCCGATTCGGCGAGTCTTCGTCAAAAGTCCTTCCGATCCCTCGATCAAAGCCCTAGAAGCGGACGTGAAGGTAGGGACCGAAGGGGCGATCCACATCCTCGCTCTGCATGCGAATCACGAGGGGCCGTATTCGGTGATATTTGCTCCGTTCAGTGGGCCGGGTGGAGCAGTACCGTCAAAGCGGTTCAACGACCGGAATCAACTTCGCCGGTTCCTCGAAGACGAAATCGGCATTTCGCGCAGTTCCGTTGACGACGCCTTGACCGAGATACCGCACAAGGGCAGCGCGTCTATTTTTCACGTGCAACTCACCCGCCGGGAGGCCAGGAAGCTCGGTTTGGCTTAGAATCTGCCCGGATCAGCTGCGCCCAGCGTACCGGGCGCTCACTGAGCAGGAGTCTCCAAGGCCATTCCTCGACGGTAACTACGATGCCTTGCTGACGTTGGCCGCTTGCGGACCTTTTTGACCTTCGGTGATTTCGAACTCCACCGGGTCGCCTTCCTGCAGGCTTTTGTAGCCTTCGGAGGTGATCGCGCTGTAGTGAACGAATACGTCCGGCCCGTCGGCGCGGCCGATGAAGCCGTATCCCTTGGCGTTATTGAACCACTTGACGGTTCCTTTCAGACGTTCCACGAACCCCCCGCTTTCTGCACGTCCTTTTAACAGGGGGGCCCAAGGACGTGCCCGCATTCCATAAGATGCATTTTGAAACGGCGAGGATGGGCTGTCAAGAGATTGTCGTGATTGGGTAGTGGGCTGGGCTGATAGGGAAGCGAGCCAAACGCGCGATTATTGCGTCGCGGCTTTCCTTAATAAATGCTGCGCGACGCACCGCGCGGCTCGCCCAGGTCCCTCGCGGCGCAAAAAGCGCTTGCTCGGGATGACAATGGGATCTCCAACCCGCTTTCTACTTTCCGATGCCTCGCTTCTTTGCCTTCGTCGCGCGGGTCATGTGGTCGAGCCATAGGACGGAGGAGATGGTTTTGGCGTCGCGGATGGTTCCGCGCAGGACCATGCGGACGGCGGTGGGGAGGGGAACCATCTTTATGTGGATGACTTCGTCGGCTTCGGGTTGGGCTTTGCCGGCGCGCAGGCCGGTAGCGAGAAAGACTGACATGGTTTCGGCGACGAAGCCAGGACTGGCGTAGAACTTGAAAATGCGGCGCCAGCGGGCGGCGGTGTATCCGGTTTCTTCGAGCAATTCGCGTTTGGCGGCTTTGAGCGCCTGCTCGCCGGGATCGATGCGTCCGGCAGGGAGTTCCCAGAGATAGTCGGTGGCAGCGTGGCGATACTGGCGCTCGAGGAGGATGCGAGGGGTTGAGGTGGAATTGTCTACTGGGAGAACGACGACGGAGCCGGAGTGGTGGATGACGTCGCGGCGGGCGCGCACGCCGTTGGGCTCTTCGACATCGTCGGTGGTGACGGAGAAAACCGGGCCGCGGTAGACGGTGCGGGAGGAGACAATGCGTTCCTTGCTGCGCTTGCGGACGGGCGGTGACGATTTGGCCATGGGAATAATATAGCGGCTTCTGGCGGCGGGTGTCCGCGCCCGCCGCGGCGTGGGCGAGACGCCCACGCGACAGCCGGCAGGATGCGGGCGCTACGGATGCGTTCCGCTTCCGGAGGCTCGAAAGCAGAAGCTGGAAGCGGCTTCTGCTATGCTGCCGGGCATGGTGGCGAGGCCGCGGGTCGCGATTGTGGGAGCGGGGAATTTCGGGTCGGCGTTGGCGTTGGCGCTGCGGCGGGCGGGGTATGAAATTGACGCGGTGTTGGCGCGGGCACGGGGGAAATCGTCGCAGGGTAAATCGTTGAGGCGGGCGCGGAGGTTGGCGAGGCAGGTGGGCGGACGTGGGGTGACTGATTTGTCCGAGGTGCGGGCTGAGTTGATATGGTTCTGCGTGCCGGATGCTGAGATCGCACGGGCGGCCGCGGCGCTCGCGGGAAAAATCGAGTGGGAGGGAAGAATTGTTTTTCATTCCAGCGGCGCGCTGGCGAGCGATGAACTGGGGGTGTTGCGCAGGCGGGGAGCGGCGGTGGCGTCGGTGCATCCGATGATGACGTTTGTGCGGGGGACATACTTATTAAGATCGCAAAACACACTCGCGGAAGTTTCGTTTGCGGTTGAGGGCGACGCGGCGGCGGTGCGCGTGGCGCGGCGGGTGGTGAAAGACCTGGGAGGGCGCGCGTATTCGATTCGCAAGGAAGATAAAGCTGCGTACCACGCCTGGGGAACTTTTGCTTCGCCGCTGTTGACGGCACTGCTGGCTACCAGCGAGCAGGTTGCGGGTCTGGCGGGAGTGCGGCGGAAGGCGGCGCGGCAGAGAATGATTCCGATTTTGCAGCAAACCCTGGCGAACTATGCGGAGTTTGGAGCGGCGGGCGGGTTTAGTGGACCGATAGTCCGGGGAGACGTGGATACGGTGAAGCGGCACCTGGGCGTGCTGCGCGGCACGCCGGCGGCTGAAGTTTACTGGGCGCTGGCGAAGGCGGCGCTGCGGTATTTGCCGGCGAAAAACAAGAGCGCGCTCAAGCGGATTCTGGATTCGTCGCGGGAGTGACGTGCGGAGTTGGGTCGGGCCGCGTCTTTATTCGCAACATCTTTATCCGAAACGTCCAGGCGAGCAGCGCGAGCACGGCGAAGGGAAGCGAGGCGGCGGTGCGAATGGGCAGCGAGAAAAATGCAGTGGAATTGAAATATGCCGGTGCGAGAAAAGGGCGCAGCACGATCAGAGCGAAGGCGGCGATCCAGGGCCAGAAAAGAACGAGCGCGCCGACGGCGAGCAGAGTGCGAGGGCCGAGTCCGGCGTTGTGGAGTTCTCCGCGATAGCGCGCTAGCAGCAGAATTCCGGGGAGAAGGATGAGGTGATCGTAGACCGCTTGTCCGGGGAGGATGGTGATGGTGGTGATTGCGAGCAAGAGGGTCAGGGTGATCCAGAAAGCGAACGAACCGTACGCGGCGGCGCGATTGCGCCACGCCAGAATCATGGCAAGGATGATGGAGGCTGCGGTTAGTACAAGCGTTGCCGCAGGCGAGAGGCGCGGGCCGAGGGGCGCGGTGAGGACTTCTGTTACGAGCGGAGGGCGAGTGTAGTGACGGTAGGCGAGAACGGTGTGCGTCCAGGATTGGATCCAATGGGGCATCACGGCGAGCGAGGTGCCGACGAGCAGAGTCAGAGTGGAGAAGAATCCCAGGCAGAAGCGGCCGCGGACTCGCCGGTCGTGCAGGCTCCAGACTAAAAGATAGGCGGTCGCGAGCATCGTCATTTGCGGCTTGATAGTGGTGAGCGCCATGAGGATTCCGGCGAGCAGAAAGCGGCTGCGTCGTAGTGCAACTAGCGAGGCGGCCAGCAGAAACGCCACCAGCAATCCCAATTGAGCCGCGAACAGGGCCTCGAGCGCGGAATAACTGGTCAGGGTGAGAAGAAGAATTACGGTGAGCCAGTTCCAGTTGACCCGCCATTCGTTGTTAAGCCAATCGAGTGCGCGCAGCCACA